>JAEIGA010013581.1_pt1 | contig 12397 bp, 12 predicted proteins | sample 9270691 | NCBI WGS metagenome assembly JAEIGA01 (sample SAMN17057246, study PRJNA624740) | gut metagenome | biome: biome; isolation source: fecal sample | host: Bos grunniens | place: China: Xizang | collected 2019
CCACCTGCGATCTGCCCGAGGGCGACGCAGGCCGCATCTATTACGGCAACGGCTCGATCTGCATGGATTGCGGCGTTTGCAAGGGTTATCCCATCGGATGCCTGTGCCTTGAGACGTTGAAGGAATTTTACAGCGATGCAGAAGAATGATCTGATCACGCTCGCAATCACCGAGATCAACAATCTCGGTGCGGGTGTCGGCAAGCACGCGGACGGACGGGTTGTGTTCGTCCACGGCGCCGTCACGGGTGATACGGTCGAGGCCCGTGTCATCAAGGTCAATAAGAATTTCCTGGTGGCGCGCCTTGAGCGCGTCATCACTCCCTCGCCTTGGCGATTGCCCGAAGGCGAGGCCTTTTGCCATGCCCCCGCAGCCTGCGGCGGCTGTATCTACCGCCATATCACCTATGCGCATGAGCTGGAGCTCAAGCAGAATTACGTCAAGCATGCCTTCATCAAGGCGGGACTTCCCGACGTCGAGGTCGAGGCGGTACGTACCACGGGGCAGATCTGCGGCTACCGAAATAAAGCGCAGTACCCCTTCGGACAGAACAAAAACGGCATTTGCGTCGGCTTTTACGCCGCCAAATCGCACACCCTGATCCCCTCGGGCGCATGCCCGATGCAGCCGGGGCTCTTCTCGCAGGTTGCCGAGTGGATCTGTCGCTATGCGCAGCGCGCGGGGTGGACGGTTTACGAGGAGGAGACGCGAAAGGGACTGTTACGCCATCTGTATTTGCGCTATGGTGAGGGCACGGACCAGCTGATGGTCTGTCTGGTCCTCAACGGCAAGCATCTGCCCGACGCGCGCCCCTTTATTGACGCGCTGACCGCCGCTTTCCCGCAGACGGTCTCGGTCATGCTGAATTTTAACACGAAAAATACCAACGTTGTGCTGGGTGAGGAATACCGTTTGCTTCACGGTACGCCCTATATAGAGGACGTGCTGTGCGGCAAGACCTTCCGCATCTCGCCCCAGTCCTTTTATCAGGTCAATCACGACGGTGCGCAGCTGCTCTATTCGCTGGCCGCTGAGCGCACCGGCATGAACGGGCAGGGAACGCTGCTTGATCTGTATTGCGGCATCGGTTCGATCGGACTTTCGATGGCGGAGCGTGCCGAGCGTCTGGTCGGTATTGAGATCGTCGAATCGGCCGTGCAATGCGCCCGAGAGAACGCCGCCCGCAATGGCGTAAGTAACGCCGTTTTCTCCTGCGGTGACGCCTCCGACGCCGAAAAGCTGCTGGACGCCGCCGAGCGGGAGTACGGCAAGATCGACGCCGACGTTGTCATCCTTGACCCGCCCAGAAAGGGAAGTACTCCCGAGCTGATTACATATTTGTGCAATACCCGCCGCGTACCGCGCATCGTCTACGTCTCCTGCGATCCCGATACGCTGGCAAGAGACTGCGCCTTGTTCAGAGAGTTGGGGTATGAGATCGGGACTGTCACGCCCGTCGACATGTTCCCGAGAACGGGACACGTCGAATCGGTTGTACGGTTAAGCCGACAATCCAATATACACCAAATGAAGCTGGCTCCGTCTCCGTTTGAGATGATCAGGAGCGGGGAAAAAACGATAGAACTGCGATTGTTTGATGAAAAGCGCCGGCAGGTTAAGGTCGGCGACCAAATCGTTTTTACAAATACGGCGACCGGCGAAATATGCAATACCGCAGTTTTGAAATTGCACCGCTTTGATAGCTTCGAGGAATTATACCGATCGTTGCCTCTTCTGAAATGCGGATACACACCCGAAAATATTGACAATGCAAAGCCATCCGATATGGAACAATATTATTCCGCTGAGGACCGAAGCCGGTATGGCGTTGTCGGCATTGAGCTTTGCCGACAGAGCTAACGCGGGGAATCCGACCGATGACAGGAGCCAAGTATGACGGCGTATGTCCGATCATACAGATTACAATTTAAGAAAAGAGGTTACCCGAGGGAGCTCTCGGGGAAAAAACATGGAACGTAAAGCGCAGATCAAAACATTTATTTGGGACATTTTGTATGCCATGATGGCAGGTGTCGTGGTCGGCACCGCCTATCATTTCTTTCAGAACAGCAATGGCTTTGCGCCCGGCGGCGTAGGCGGTCTTGCTACCATTACCCACCATTTTCTGGCGGGACGGATCGACTGGTCGATTCTGATGGTGGCCTTTAACCTGCCGATCTTCGTACTGGTCAGTGCGATCGTCAACAAAAAGCTGGGTCTGATGCTAAGCGTCTATATGGTCGTGCAATCCTTCATTCCCCGACTTTATACGGCACTCGGCGCGTTGCCTTACTGCGCCCTCAACAACGGTACGGATTTTAATATCATGTTTGCCTGTGTGGCTACGGGCGTTATTTCCGGCTTTGGCTTTTCGCTGATGCTCAAGCGCTTTGGCGCCAGCGGCGGTACATACGGCATTTCCGCACTGATCAAGGCAGCCAAGCCCGAAACCAATATTGCGTACGTCTCCTTTATCATGGACGCGAGCGTGGTCATGATCGCCTTCTTCGTCTACGGTATGAAGGTTACCCCCGTTATGTGCACGTTGATCAACCTCTTTATTGCCAACATTGTGGTGGATAACGGTCTGAGCGGTATCAAGAACGGGTATAAGTTTGAGATCATCACGGAAACCCCCGAGGAGATCGCTCAAGAGATCATGACACGTCTGGTACACGGCGTGACGCGGATCGAGGCGCGCGGTGCATATACCGACAAGAAAAAATATATTCTGATCTGTATTGTCAACAAGAGAGAGATCGGTGAGATGATGAAGATCATTAAGAGCCATCCCGACGTGTTTGCAAGCTTTGAGAAGGTCAATGAGGTCTTCGGAAACTTCCGCAGAAAGGTCTGACCCGACTCATGAGAATTGCTTTTTTGGGAGATAGCATTACCTGCGGTTACGGGTTATCCGACCCGTACAAGAGATATACCGCATCGGTTGCTTCGCGTCTGGGCTTGACCGAAGAAAACTACGGCATTACGGGGACGCTGATCGCACGCGCGGGACTCAACCGCGCGGACGGTAAGGATTACGTCAGTCGCGTGCATCTGATCGAGCAGGCAGAGGTTGCCGTGATCTTTGGCGGTACGAACGATTATTTCTGGAGTGATATGCCCATCCGAGGCGGAGAGGATGACCGCTATTTTGTACACGCGGTAAAAGCCCTTTGCCGCTATGCGACGAGTGTGCGGAAGGGGAAGATTACGTTGTTTGTAACCCCGTATCCTCATAACGGTGTGGGGAATTATCTGGACGGCGAGACGTGGAGGACTGCGTCCCGTCACGATACCGACGCGCTCAATTTTTGCGGGCACACGCTGGAGGAATACGCAAGCGCGATCGAGGAGGTATGCCGCCTCCACGGCTTGCCTTGCCTCAATCTGCATCGCGATTTCGCTTTTGATCACCGTATCCATACCCTTGACGGTTGCCATCCGAATGAGGAGGGTCACCGCCTGTTGGCCCGGGCGATCGGAGATCATTTGGAACGGTTGATTGCTGAAATGATTTGATATTGGGAGGATGAAACGATGAAAAAGGTCATTCTGATCGGAGATTCTATCCGAATGGGTTACGATAAGTATATCAAGGCGTCGCTGGAGGGGGAGGCAGAGGTCTTTTATCCTTCGGAAAATTGTCGCTTTGCTACGTACGTGCTGCGCTTTGTGCACGAGTGGAAGAGAAAGGAAAACTGGCCGGAGGATGCCGACCTCGTTCATTGGAATGCAGGTCTTTGGGATCTGCCCGAGATCATGGACGATGAGCCGCTGACGCCGATCGAGGCCTATGCGTATACCATCGCCCGTATTGACAAGAGACTTCGCCAACTCTTCCCCAAGGCGAAGATCGTATTTGCCACCAGCACGGCGGTTCAGGAGGAGAAGTACCGGGGCGTATTCAAGCGCCATAACCGTGTTATTGAGCAGTACAACGAGGCGGCGATCCGCGCGCTGGCAAATACGGATACCGTTATCGATGATCTGTATGCCGTCACCGCTCACTGTCCCGATGAGTGCCACAGCGATATGACCCATTATTCCACCTCTGCCGGTATCGAGCGTGTGGGCGGCCAGGTGCTTTCCGTGATCAGCCGTGAGCTGGAGATCACTCCCGTGAAGGTCAACATCGAGGACTTTACACCCGAGAAATACTCCAAGAGCAATATTGGAAACTGATATACAGACAGGAGTCAGCCATGGATTTTCTGAACTTTGAGGGGATGAAGTATATCGTCCGCTATCCCGAGGGCTACCGCGAGGGCGAGAAATATCCCGTAATTCTCTTTTTACACGGTGCGGGTACAAGAGGAGACGATATCCACAAGCTGGAGGGCAATCCCTTCTTTACGTTGATCGCGCAGCATGCATCATTCCCCTTTGTGATCGTTGCGCCGCAATGCCACGGTGAGACGTGGTTTGATCATTTCGAAACACTCAAGCGTCTTGTTGCCCTGATTCAAAATGCCGCATATACCGATCCCGACCGCATCTACGTGATGGGTGCAAGCATGGGCGGCTATGCCACGTGGCAGCTGGCCATCAGTATGCCCGAGCCCTTTGCGGCTATCGTTCCCATTTGCGGCGGCGGTATGTATTGGGATGCGGGACGGCTGAAAAAGATTCCCATCTGGGCGTTCCACGGCGACAGCGACCCGACGGTACTGACCGAGGAGTCGGTCAAAATGGTCGAGGCCGTCAACCGACGTGGCGGAAATGCCAAGCTGACGGTCTATCCTGACACCAAGCACGATGCCTGGACAGCCACCTATCAGAACAGGGAAGTATTTGAATGGCTGTTGAACCATAGCCGCTATTCCGAGGGGACTAAGAGTGAGAACAACTATGACGATGACAAAAAATTCGGCTGAGAACGCGGCAGAGAATGCAACGGAGACGTTGCGTGCGCGATTTCCGCAGAACAAGGTGATTGTCGATGCACACGGCCAACCCTCTGTGATGGTCTATGTGCCGGCGTTTTGCATGTGCGACGTGATTGATGGTGGCAGTGATATGCCTCATCCTGCATTTGTCAGAAACGGTGAGGTTTTGCACGGCATTTACATCTCCAAATTTCAGAATACGTGGACAGACGGCCATGCGTGTGCTGTCCCCGATAAAGATCCCGTCACCTGTATCGATTATGATGCCGCTGTTCGTGCCTGCTCCGAAAAGGGCGAGGGTTGGCATCTGATGAGTGCGGCCGAGTGGGGCGCCGTTGCCCTGTGGTGCCGCAAAAACGGATGGCTTCCTTGGGGCAACAACGATTGGGGCAAGGATTATCGCGAAAACAAAAGCTGTGCGCGTCTCTCTTACGAGGATCGCGAGGCATCAATCTGTCGCACCGAGACGGGAAGCGGCCCTTTTGAATGGAGTCATAACCGTTTTGCAGACGGTATTTGGGATCTGAACGGAAACGTATGGGAGTGGGTTGGCGGCTTGCGCTTAGTTTACGGAGAAGTGCAGTTCTGCGAGGATCATTCCGAAGCTTGGTTTGCTTTGGATGGGCAAACAGGGGAGAGAATTGTCCCCAACGGCAACGGAACAACGCCAAACAGCATCAAGCTGGATTATATCAACGGTATTTGGACGTATATTTCCACGCAAGTGACAGATTCTCTTGCCAAACCTCGCTTTTGCGATTTTATCCATGTGAAAACAGACGAAACGCTTTGTTTTGCCGCGAGAGAGCAGTTGATTGCGTGGGGGCTTTTGCCGAGCCACCAAGGAGAGGATCTTAGCGGTGTTTCGCTGTATGCAAACAATGGAGCAGCCGAGCGTATGCCCTTTCGCGGCGGCAGATGGGGACAAGGGAAAAACGCAGGTGTGTTTAAAACCTGTCTTGACGACCCAAGAACCTACGCGGGACACGCTGTTGGTTTTCGCTGTGCATATTGTGAGGTATAAGTTATGAAAAGAACATTACTGGAGCATCTTCCCGAAGAAGTTCCCGCTGAATTTATCCGATTTGCGGCAGGCGCAGATATCTATGATAGCTCCTGCTCACCGGAAGCCGGCGTATGGCTGATCGATCGGGACGGTGGCTATTATCTGAAGAAAAATCGTGTGGGAATGCTGGCCCGAGAGGCAGAAATGGCGGCGTATTTTCACAAAAAGGGACTCGGCGCCGAGGTGCTATCCTATCGCTCCGATGACTTTGACTGGATGCTGACTGCACGCGTGTCGGGTGAGGATGCCACGCATCGGATGTATCTGGACGATCCAAAACGGCTTTGCGATACCTTTGCTACGTGTCTGCGCGCCCTGCACGAGGTTGATTTTTCCGATTGCCCCGTGACCGACCGCACGGGTGAGTTTTTACGGCTGGCTGAGGAAAATCGTCTTACAGGCAACTTTGATACGTCGCATTTCCCCGATAGCTTTGGCTACCGTTCTGCCGAGGAGGCGTGGACGGTGCTGACGGCGGGAAAGAATGGCCTGCAACGCGACGTGCTGATCCACGGGGACTATTGCCTGCCCAACGTTATGCTGGATAACTGGCGCTTTTCCGGTTTTATTGATCTTGGAAATGCCGGGATCGGCGACCGCCATATCGATCTTTTCTGGGGCGCGTGGACGCTTTGGTTCAATTTGAAAACGGATGCCTACCGAGACCGCTTTTACGATGCCTACGGCAGGGACAAGGTGGATCCCGAGCTGATCCGTACCGTAGCCGCCGCCGAGGTCTTCGGCTGATATTTTTGTTACATGTTGCCGCCGGCGCGGCAGAACGGAGTCATTATGCTGCTTTATATTATCCGTCACGGCGATCCCATCTACTCGACCGACAGCCTGACCGAAAAAGGAAAGCTTCAGGCCGAGGCGGTTGGAAAACGAATGGCCGATGCCAAAATTGACAGAATTTTTTCCTCCCCCATGGGGCGTGCCCGCATGACGGCAGAGCCCGCCTGCCGTCTGTTGGGACTGGAGGCACAGATCGAGGATTGGACACACGAGATCGGGGACGAGATCAAGACCCCCTATCCCGACGGAAAGATCAAATCCATTTCCCGTCTGCAAACGACCGTCTTCCGCGAAAACGGAAGCATCGATCTGCCCTATGAGCGCTCCTGCGAATGCCCCGGCATCCGTGAGAGCCGCATGGACGAGGCAATCCGCACCATCGAGAAGAACGGCAACGATTTTCTCGAGCGTCTCGGATATCGATATGAAAACGGGATCTACCGCATCCTGCGTCCCAACGAGGAAAAGGTAGCGCTTTTCTGCCACGCCGCATTCGGCCGCGCATGGCTTTCGATCCTGCTTCATATCCCGCTTCACATTATGTGGTCGTCCTTTTCCTATATGCACACGGGCGTGACCGTCCTTGAGTTCCGCAATAACCCCGACGGCATCACCTCGCCTCATTGCCTGTGCTACTCGGATATGTCGCATCTCTACATGCATGGCCCGGACATGAAGTATGCGACGCTCTGCAACGGCGGAGACGTTCTGCTGGATCTTTGAAAGGAACGCTCAAATGATCAAACTGAATGTATTAAATGAATTAACAAAATATTGCACCGTCCCACAGGATGCGCTGGATTTTGTCCTGCGCATGACTGCCGACACGCCGAATGGGCGCTATGATTTCGGCGCGGATTGCTACGTCAATGTGATGGAATGCAACACCTCCGCCGATCTCGCACCGATGGAGGCACACGAGCAGTATATCGACGTGCAGATGGTTCTTTCGGGCGAGGAAAAGATCTACGTTGCCAAGAAAGCACCGCTTGCCGTGGTCACGCCCTATGACGAGGGAAAGGACGTCGCCTTTTACGCATGGCAAAGTGCCGATTCGGTTACCTATCGGAGCGGGGAAGCGGTCATCCTATCCCCCGAAGAAGCCCACCTCCCCGGACGCGCCATTGGAGAACCGATGACGGTCAAAAAGGCGGTACTGAAGCTGAAGGCAATATAACATAAGACCGTTGCACATGGTCATGTGCAACGGTCTTTCTCTCTGTAATTCAATCCAGAATCGCTCCATGCTCGCGCAGAACACCTTGCAGCTCGTCTGTCGGAATGGCATCGAGCGCCAATCCGTTGCGCAATGCGATGGCAGAGGCCGCGCCTGCGGCCTGGCCGATGGCCATGGCGCAGGGCATCACGCGGATGCCGCCGGCCGCCTGAGACTCACAGGAGACGGTCTTGCCTGCTACCAGAAGATTGCCACACCCCTCGGGGAGCATGGCGCGGTAGGGAACGTAATAGACGTTGGCGCTTTCGATCTTAAAATTGCCCTTCATCTCGGCGTTTCTCGGATGCACGTCCATGCCGAAGGCGTAGGCGGCGATGCGATCCTCAAATTTCGTGCCGCTCGCTACGTCGTCTACCGTGATTTTATATTTGCCCTCAATATGTCTGCTTTCGCGGACGCCCAGCACGGGTGCGACCTGCGTGATGCGAGCATTCTCAAAGCCGGGGGTCTCGAGAAGCACCTCATAAGACTCCAACACCTGACGGCGTGCTTCTGCGTGCGCCCGCGTCATGCTGGCCGAGTCGGTGGCGTCGGTGTTGAAAACGCGCAGATGGTTGATCTTGTAGATTCCCTCGGTGGGGGTGCGATAAGCCTTGACCGCTCCCGTGGGGCCGCCGGGGCGCTTGGCATGGGCGTTATAACCCTCGTCCGATACGCCGTCCACCTCGAACATCAGCGTGCCCGGCTGGGGAACGCCGCTTTCCTCCTCGCCCTTCCAGGTGGGAACACCGGCGGAAAATGCCACGTCAGCATTGCCCGTGGCATCGATAAAGAGATCGGCGCTGACACAGCGCAGACCCTCAAGCGCGGCAAGAATGACCGAGGTGATCTTGCCGTTCTCGCAAACGCAATCGACAAATCGGGTATACAAAAGCACCTCGACACCCGCCTCAGCGACCATTTCGTCCAGCACAATCTGGAGCATAAAGGAATCGAAGGGGGTAACGTGGCGGTGGTAACGCTTGATAAACGAGGTGTGAATGCTGGGCGAATCGGTATCCTCGGGCAAAATAGCGCCCGAACGTGATGCAAGCCGTTCGAGAATCTCCCGATACAGGCCGCCGACGGTGGGACGGTTGCCCTCGCGATCATAGTTGGTCATAAAGGGACCGACAAGTGCCGTGGTGGCCATGCCACCAAGCATGCCGCTTCCCTCGATCAGCAGAACGCGCGTGCCGTTCCGTGCCGCCTCGATCGCGGCGCAGACACCGGCAGGGCCGCCACCCAGCACGACCAACGGATAATGTCCGAGAGATGGGATATCTTTTTGAAAATGCAGCTTGTTTGACATGGCTTCCTCCGCACCGCATGGTGCTATTTATTTTGAAATATGCTTGAAAAACAGATAGCTTTCGCCCAATTTTACGTTCATCCGGCCGTTGGTTTGTTCGCCGGTGAACATTTCGGTATAGTGTCCGTAGGGAAGATTCAGCGCCCCATCCTCAGCGGCGTGAAGAAAGAGGTAATCCTCGTTTTCGTAGATGACGGCAGGGCGATCGGCGGTCAGCTGAACACCGGCACGGAGGCAAAAATCGCGCAGGACTGCGGCGGTGATCTCCTCCGTCTGCGGCGTGACGGTCAGCAACGGTACGTTGTGTTCTGCGGCGTATTTTTCAATCATGTCGCTCATCATAGTCACTTTGGGAACGAGAGAGACGTACGCGCGGTAACACTCCTTGACGCGGTCAAAGTCATCCGCGAGATAGTAGGCACAGGGGGCACCCAGAAGTCCCAGCTCACGGCGCAACAGCTTGGCATTGGCGCGTGCGGCGGCGGGGAGGTCAGGATCGTTGTAGGCATCCTCGTCCACAAATAATGCGATTTGCGCACTGTTTCCGTGAGATCGGGTGCGTGCTTGTTGTGCGATCTCGCGAGCGCGCCGCATAAAGGCCATATAGTCGGCGTCGGCATACCAGCCGCCCCACATGTCAAACCACCACGATGCATGACCGTTGATCAGCGCACGGGCAAAATGCATTTTCAATATGTTCAAGGATTGCGTTTTTTCGGGGCCGAACCAAATCGGTGCCTGATAGTAAGGGTGATCGTTAAAGGCACGTGAGAGGTGCGTACGGGTATCATTTTCGGAAAAATACAACTTCCCGTGGAGATTCAAAGAATGGAGAGGCACCATGTATGCATGATCCATACCCGGGGAACGGTTGTAGGAATAGGCAATGGGGGAGCAGATAAAGTCGATATCGGGACAGCGAAGCAGCTTCCCGAGTGCCGTGTGTCCGATGGTGTGGCTGACCGCCTCAAGGGTATAGCCGTAAAAGGTGCCGACCACCAGCCGATGCTGCGTCAGCCCCTTGATGTGCGCCGCCAATTCACAAATGCGTTGCGCAACGGTGTTCGATAGAAAACGGTAGAGCTGGGTAGGGGTATTTTCAACGGCGCCTGCACGGCAGAGCGCATCGAATTTTTCGCGTGCGCGCCGGCCGAGAAAAGCGTTGCCGTCATAGGCCAGCCATTCCTCGGTATTTCCGCCGGCAATCTGGTATCCGATCACGTTGCTTACGTAGGGGGATGCCTCGATATGCGACACAAATCGAGTTAAATGCTGCTTGACTGTTTCCGCCCATGCATCGGATGCGAGGCATGCGCGTTTGTGAGTAGGATCGGCACTTTTGCTGACGTCACACAGCTCCTCAGGATGTGCCGTTTCCCATGCCTCACACAGATTGACGTTGACACGGGGCAGGATCATGGCGTCGGGACAAACGGTCAGAATCCGCTCAACATTGCGCTCAAATTCCTCATAATAAGGCTCATCCGTGTCGTAAAGACCGCGGGTGAAGGAGCGCGAGCCGGAAAACTCGTTGAGATTGTTGGTGCCGAAAAAGAGGGAGATGGAAAAGACACGGTAGCCCGCCTGCGCAAAATCCGCATAGCGGTTATTTTCTGCCAGATATGTCATATAGGCAACACTGTCTGCCGCCTTACCGTTTACCAGCAGAGCAGGGGTGCCATGGAGTACTTCGATTTGCGACGTGATTCGTTTTGACATGACCTTCCTCCGTGGCTTTGGATTGCCTTCATTATATCATGCGCAATTGGAGAAAGCAAGTGAAAAATGATCAAATTTCTTACTTGATTTGATTGAATTTTGCGCGAAACTGTGATATACTGGTATCTGTAAATCTATACCTTCGACGAAAGGAATTATTACCATGAGATATGTATTTGATCATGATTACCACATCCATTCCCAGCTCTCCAGCTGCTCCCGCGATCCCGAGCAGACGACCGAGCGTATTCTGCAGTATGCCAAGGACAACAAGCTGACCAGCCTCGTTCTGGCCGATCACTATTGGGACGATGCCGTGCCCGGTGCTTCTCCTTGGTATCAGAAGCAGCCCTTTGCCCACATCGCGCAGGCTCTGCCTCTGCCGACTGCCGAGGGTATCGACTACATATTCGGTTGTGAGAGCGATATTGATCAGCACATGACGCTGGGTATCCCCGCATCCCGCTTCGACGATTTCGGCTTTATGGTCATTCCGACCACCCATCTGCATATGACCGGCTTTACCATCAGCGCGGAGGATGCTCAGTCCAATGAGCGTCGCGCACAGCTGTGGGTCAGCCGTCTGGAGGGCTTTCTCAATATGGATCTCCCCTTCGGCAAGATGGGACTTGCGCATCTTGCTTGCCCGCTGATCAACAAGGCCTCCCGCGAGGAGTATCTGGCCACGTTGGATCTGATCCCCTCCGAGGAGATGGAGCGCCTGTTTGCCAAGGCGGCACAGGTTGGCGTCGGCATTGAGCTGAACTCTGCCGATATGAATTTCAAGGACGAGGAAGAGGATCGCGTTCTGCGCATGTTCCGCATTGCCAAGTATCAGGGATGCAAGTTCTATTTCGGCAGTGACGCGCATCATCCCCTTGGCCTGATCGGTTCTCCCGCACGTTTTGAGCGCGCCATCGACCGTTTGGGTCTTGAGGAGAGCGATAAATTCCATATTCATGCATAAGAAAGTGAACTGAGCGACCCAAAATGAAAACCAAAGCCTTTATCAATGTTATCATCGCCGGAATCGCCTGGGGAACATCGGGCATCTTTGTCAATCTGCTCGCACCCTATGGCTTTACCTCTCTGCAGATGACCGCCCTGCGCGGTATCGTTTGCTTCCTGTGCCTGTCGGTCTTTCTTCTGATCCGCGACCGCAGCTTGTTCCGCGCAACCCCCAAGCAGTTCCTTTTGTATTTCGGCATCGGTGCCTCTCTGTTCGGTACGGCAAGCTCTTATTTTACCGCCATGCAGATGACCTCGATCGCTACCGCCGTGGTGCTGATGTACACCGCGCCGATCCTTGTTATGATCTTTTCCGTTGCCTTTCTCGGCGAGAAGCTGACAAAGATCAAAGCCGTTTCGGTGGTCTGCATGCTGGTCGGCTGTTGCCTGGTCTC
>JAEIGA010013582.1_pt1 | contig 12397 bp, 6 predicted proteins | sample 9270691 | NCBI WGS metagenome assembly JAEIGA01 (sample SAMN17057246, study PRJNA624740) | gut metagenome | biome: biome; isolation source: fecal sample | host: Bos grunniens | place: China: Xizang | collected 2019
AAAAGTCAAGGCATTTTGCGCTATAACTGCCCTACAAGGTCCCTTAATTCGTTCAGCGCACGGATCACGTTGTCAAAAGCGCTGTCAATGGCCGCGCCTATGCTGTCGTCGTCGTACTGTGCGCCGCTGTTTTCGTCAGGGACAGGTTCATTCTCCCGGGTCCGGTTCGGCTGGCACATTTTCTTCTTCCTCCTGTTCTCCCGGAAGCGGCACGATGGTCGCTGCCGGGAACTCCTGCACACTGGTCGCCTGAATGGTCATTTTCCCTGTTTCTGCAATGGGGATCGTAAATCCGTTGATCAGATGCCGTTCAACGGGAGCGCCCGGCTTGTCCGGCCTGCGCACGGTGATCAGTTGGTTTTCCTGTAAATGGAACATCTGCGTGGATTCAAGGGTGATGGAGCGCTGCAATATGGTCTGCCGTTTCAGTTTGAATGCCGCCAAATCCTCGCATTGCCGCCTGCTGGCGTACCCCGCCGCGCTCTCGCGGTAGGTTTTTCTGCCGATCAGGTTGATGTTCGTGTCGCTGGAAGGGTCATAATTGGAAGCGCGTCCCGCCACGTTCCCGTATTCGTTCAGCGCTTCCCCCTCTATGATGATGTCGTTGTATACGTCCGTGTTCTTCACGGTATACGTGGCTCCCAGGAACTGCTTTTCCGTGGGCGTAAACTGCCACAGAATGGGCTTGCTTGCGTCCGCTATGTCATCCTGGCTCGGGTCCAGCCGGAGCCTCCCCGTTGCGTCGTAGCCGATCCATCCCGCCAGTATTCCGTTCATTTCCAGAATAATGTCGGCATAGGTCCCATCCTCGCCGTCGCATCGGTAAACGTAGGGCATGAGCAGATCGCTTATCTCCGTCCCGTCCGGCAGAAGCGTGGTTCTCGCGTTGTAATAGTCCGTGAAAATCGGCCTTACGTCGTCCACGGCGTATCCGTTCCCTCTCGGAAGGTTCAGCACCGATTGAATAGCGATGAAGATGTTTGTGTTCAGCGGCACTTCATAAATTCCATCCAGACGCCCGAACAGCGTGCCGTCCAGATACGCCCATTTGTCCTGCAAATTCAGGTTCGCCATGCGCTGGGACGGGGAAAGGATTTCCTCTGGGTTCTCCGCGTAGAAAACGCCCTGGGGAATGTAATAATCCGTCCCGTTGGGAAGCGTAAGGCCCATGGAAAGCCGTATCTGCTGCCCGAACCACAGTTTGTTTACGTCGTATTCATATTCCCCATCCAGGTTCGCCAGATGCAGGGAAGCAACGCGCCTTTTCCCGTTCTGCAAATTCACCGTCATGGAGCCTTCCTGAATGAACGCTTTGCTCCTGCGGTTCGTCCCCTTGTTGTCAAGCGCGAAAGCCACGCTATGGTCCGGGTTCAGAAATTCCACCTTGGCAAGTTTTCTGAAATCCCCTTTCAGCGCGTTCAAATACATGGTCCAATCGCTCAAAACCGCCACGCTGTCTATTTCCTCCTTTCTTACCCGTTTGTCGTAAGGGTCACTTCTCTTGTCGGCGTCAGAGAGAAGTCATCCGGGTCATATTCGCCGCTGTTGACAAGATAGAGGTTGGCGTTCAGCAGTTCAAAGGAATTGGCCCCCATTTTTCCTCTCGCGCTGTAGTGCATGGAAAGTTCCATGGTGGCCGGATCAACGGTGAACCACGGCGCGTCGATGATGAATCCGTTCCCTTGCAGGATATTGGCGGTGCTTGCGTCCCCGATTTCCACCCACGGCAGGCTGATCTTTACCGGCTGCTCCGCGTACTTGTCCCCGATGTTCATGGAAACCGGAGCGGATGTTTCGATGCGGAACAACTGCCCCTTCCGCGTTTTCAGGAATTTTGTCATGCCGTTCGTGGAAAGCGCGTAAAGTTCATCCATCAGGTTCACGGTGTCCACGTATTTTTCGTTTTCCACTTTCCCGATGAACGCGGAAAGCGTGCCGCTTCTGTACATGCTGGAAACCGGCTGCCGGAGCGGATACCGGGTGAAATTGTGCTGCATGGTCGGGCTGTTGTTATTTCCCGTGTTTCCGCTGGAAATCTCCATGGCAAAACGGTATTCGCTGTCTACAACGTAGTCGCCGTTGTTGTTCTCGGAGCAGCACAGCACCGTATAATTCCATGCGCAGGGCATGATGCTGGCGATGCCGTTTCTTTCCTCCGCGTAGTAATCATAGGCCCCTACACGGCCCACGCACAGAAAGTAATAATCGTATAGTTCCCGGTTTCTCGCGGAATAGTCGTAGATGACCGCGTTTTTTGCGTATTCGTCCAGGGGAATGGACGCAATCAGTTTGAAAACCGGAGATGACGCCGATTTTCTGTAGATGGAGAACATCTGCGCGTGCTCTGAGAGCAGTTCGCCGCCCGTGTACAGCGTCCGGTATATAAACGTGGCAAGAAATTCCGTGGCGTTCGTTTGATGCGGCTGATAATTTACTTCTGTGGTAAAATAGTTTGCGTTACCGTATGTCATGTTCCCTTTCTCAATCCATACGTAACGGAAACGTCCCGGGCCTGTGATGGATAAATAATCCAGTTCCGCATCCTGCCATGGAGCGATTTTTTCATTGATGAACTGAATTGCGCCGTTGCTGTTCAGGCCAAGGCACACCATTTCATTCGTCAGCGTAACGGTGCATTGCGCGTTCAATACGGGCGTGATAGAATTGGACCATAAGGTTCCTTCCCCGTAATAGATGTAGAATCCGCCCGATCCGTAAGTAAATTGAAGGCTCTTCCCCCCATAATGCGCTGTGAAATAAGCGTGAGCCGCCGATGCGTCCGTTATGTCGAATTTTACCTGAATGGAATACGGAACGTCTTTGATGTGAAGCGAATTTGCCGAAGAATCTCCCCATGTCACGGAATCGTTCATGGGAAGCCGCAGCGCGTAAAATTTATTGCTGGCCCCACTGATCGGGATCATGTCCATTTCATAGGTTCCATCCGAAACGCCCAACACGGGGAAATTTTTCGGCATCCTGATTTGAATTGCGTCCTTGTCCCGCATATTGCACAGGCGAAGGGACGCAAGATCAAGCCCGGAAATATTGGTCGTGGTAAATTCCGTCCATCCGTTGGACGCCTGCACGCCGTTTACCGTCTGCACCGTACACCGGATTCTGTATTTTTTGCCGGAGCCAAGTCCTTCCGTCCCGATCACGAATCCGTTATAGGTGTATTCCATGCCGTAATATTCCTGGTACTGGATCATGCTTGCGCCGTAAATATAGCCTGTATCGTCCACAGGGATATATTTCCCGTCCGCGAATATTTCCAGTTCCCATCTGCGCCATTCCACCGCGTCGCCCTGCGCCTGAAAATAAAACGCCTTGAAGGTATATTCCTGCAAGCGGAAACTGGTTTGGTAAGGAATCCCCTGCAATGTTACGGTCGGCTCGTTCCGCGTGATGAAATACCCCGCGCTGCTCTGCTCCACGGAATCATTGGCGTTCCACCATTGCCGGATCGAGAGTTTATAGCCGTTTTCGTAGCCGTTCACAATCCCCGCCGTGAACAGATCGGCGGCGGAAATTTCCGTGTCGAACGCCACCGGATTCCCCCATTGGTCCGCGCCGTAGAACGGGGAAGGGAGCGTCACCTTCCCCGTGTCCAGTTTCAGCGTGGAATCCGTGTCGTTCTGCATGATTTTGATTTGATAGGCCACCATGGGGCTGTTGCCGTTCACCTGCCAGGAAACGACAAGCGGCTTCGACACGTCCACGGTGCCGTTCCCGGCCCCGCTTAACGTGCTGGGTATTACGTTTGTCGGCTGAAATAGCGCCATATCGTTGTTCCTCCCCTTCGCCGGTTTCTGTCAGGCGACGCCCGTATTGGTATATACGGTCAGTTCCCGCATGATGCTGGAAAGCGGCTGATTGCTCTGCTCCTGGCTCAACTGCATTCCGTTGATGAAATAATTGTAATTGGTCTGGCTTCCGCCGCTGGAAACGCCGAAGTAACTGCCGCCCGTTGAAATCCCGAGGGTCGCCGCCCGCATTGCGTCCATGGTTTCCGTGCCCGTCCCGCCCGATGCAGCTGTGGCGATCAGGCTTGCAAGCGTCGCTTCGCTTTCTCCCGGCATAATGGGGTCGCCCGCCGACGCCCTGCGGATGGATTCAACGGCTTCATCATAGTTCCCGCTGTAAATGCCGCCCTTGAGCAGCGTGGAGATCAGCAGGTTTTGCACTGTTTCCGCGCCTTTTTTGTCGGTCGGCGTGCCGGACGCAATCACGTTTGCCAGCGTTTCGTAAATATCGCCCGTGGGCGTATTCACCGCGTACTGTATATCGCTCCATGCCTTGGTGATCTTGTTGTACTGCTCCTGCAAGGCCGTTTTCTGCGCTTCCAGCGCGTCGATCCTCGCATTGAAGGCCAGTTCATCCTCGTACTCTTTCAGCGCGTCGCTGGCCTTCTGAACGGCGTTCTGGTCGGCCATCCAGTGCCATTCCCCGTTTTCGTCGATATAGCGAACGGTACGGTTGTTCTGCGCTTCGGCTAAATCCTTGCGCTTCTGTTCCAGTTCGTTTTCCTGCTCCGCCTTTTCCTTTTCCAGTTTCAGCGCTTCGATCTGCTTGTCTAAAATTTCAAGCTGTTCGTCCAGCCCCATCCCCACGCGCTCGATGATGTAGTCAATGGCGTCCTCCAAGTCCTCGAATTTGTAGGTCTTGGTTTCCCCGCCGGAGTTTCCGCCTGAATTTCCGCTGTTCGAACCTTCTTGGCCGCTGGAAGAACCGCTTCCGCCGTCCCCGTTGTCCCGTGTGGCGAACGAACCGTAGGTGATCTGCGTCCATCCGCCCACAGGGGCCGCTTCCGGGTGCTCTCTGAAAAGCCCCGTGCCAAGGGAATAAGCCGTAATACCGCTTCCGTTGAAAATCTGCCGCGTTTCGCTTGCGGTAAACACCTTCGCCCCTTTTTGCAGATTCACAATGGCCGGTTTCCCATCGCCTGCGATAAAAGCGCGTCCTCTGTCTACGATTAGTTCGGGTCCGTTCCCATCGTTTACAAGGGATAATCCTCCGGGATGGCTTCGGGTGCCTGTGGCAAATTTCCCACCAGTCCCCGTGTGAGAAGTTCCGTCTTCATTCTCCCATTTTACTATGACGCGGGATTCTCGATTCCTTGCGGCATTGTCAATCTCCGCGCTGACTGTTGACGCGCCTGTCTGCGTCACGGAAATTACCGCGTCTCTGTTTTTTGCGGCATCGTCAATATCCGTGCTTGCTTCTGACGCGCCTGTTTGCGTTACGGATATAACTGTTTCTCTGTTCTTCGCAGCATCATCAACATCATATTTCGCCTGTTCCGCGTCCGCGTTCGCCGTAATGGTCGCGGTTCTGCTTTTGTCCGCTACGCTGTCAATATCTTTGCCTGCTTGTTCTGTATTTGCATTTACGTCAAGCGTAATGCTTTCGCGCTGTTTGGCAATGGCGGCGGCAATTTCTTCGTCCAGCGGCGTTTCGTTGCCAGTGATGGCAAGTTCGATTCCTTCCAGTTCGTCAAGCGTCTGCGCGTTTTCAACGATGGAAAGCAAATCCTTGTTCAGGCTCCCCGTCAGTTTCGACGCGACGGTGATGTCAATTTTCCCGTCTTTGGCATAACTGTTGATCGTTGCGATGCTTCCGGCAATCGAAGCGGCCATCAGCGCGGAAACGCCGCTCCCGGCCCCCGTCTGGATGTTCAGCGTTACCGTTTCCCTTAATTTGTCTATATCCGCAATCAGCGCTTCCAAATCAGGGTTATGGCCCACGCTCATTTCGTCGATGCGGATATAGGCGGCTTCGATTTCGTCAAGAACGGCAAGCCATTCTTCCGCGTCCTTCCTCGCCTGTTCTGTATCGGGCGCAACGGATGCGGGCGGTTCCGTGGGTTCTCCTTCCCCTTCGCTTTCCGCTTCCTGCGCCGCTTCCGCAATCGTGTCTGACGCTTCCGAAATGGTTTCCGCCGCTTCTTCCGCCGCCTGCGCCAGTTTGCCGTCGGCCTCATATACCATTTCCATGCCGTCGGCGGCTTTGCGCGTGCTCTGTTCCGCTTCGGCGTTGGCGTCCGCCGTTTTCCCGGCCTGCACCGCCGCGTCCGTGGCTTCGCCCTTTATGTCGTACTGGTCGGAAGCGTTCAATGCGGCAACAAAGAAATGTTTCAGGAAATCAACGCTTAAATTGCCCCATTCCCTGCTGATCGCTTCCAAATCGGCCTGCGTAATCTCGGAAATAGAAGGAAGCCCCGCTTCGTTGGTCAGCCTGCCTTCATATCCCCGCGTGCGGGTGAGCAGTTCGTAAGCGCCGTAGCCCTCTACTGCCTTTCCTTCCGCGTTTTTGTAGGTTGCGGAAAGAATATCGTAGGCTCCCATGGCGCTGCCGCTTCTGCCGGACCGGTTCAGCGCGGCCATTACCGCTTCCGTGCTGCCGCCCGTGGCGTTATAGGCTTCGTCCCCCAGCAGCATCCGGGCGCTGGCATAGAATGCCGTGCTGTTCACTCGGCCCGCGTCGATTTCCCCCTGCAAGGTCTGGAACGCCTGCACATAATCGTTGAAAGCGTCCGCCTTGTTGGTTTTCATCGCTTCGTCGAAGCGGGATTTCGCGTCCGTCGCCGCGTCGATGGCATCCGCAAGGCCATAGGCGGATTCCGTTACCGTATCTATGCCTTCCGCCGCGCTTTCAGCCGCTCCGCCGGATTCGCTGATTTCTTCTAATTCCTCGTTGAGCGTTCCAAGCGCTTCAAGCGCGGATTCGATGTTTCCGGCCTGCGCGTTTTTGATTGCCTGGATAAATTGCCCAAGCGCCGAATACATGCCGCTGTATTCTTCGCCCAGGGATTTCGCGCCTTTTGCGGCCTTTTCACCCGTCGCCGTCGTTGATCCAAGGAAGGTGTAGAAATCCTGCACTTCTTTGTAAAAAGCGACGATTTCTTCCGCGTTGTCAGGCTTGTTGAAAAACAGCGTATACCCGCCCAGCGATTGCAATGCTTTCAGATAATTGCTGCTTTCCAAATAGGCTTGCACGTATTGGTTGGCATAGGCGTCCAGACCGACGCCGGTCATGGAATATCGTCTGTATCTTCCTGTGCTGTCCGGTTCAAACCGGTCGTCAATCGCGGTCTTGAAAAATCCGTTCAGGTCGGAACGATTGAACGCTGCCACTGCTTCGGAAAGAGAAGCGCGGATGGATGTTTCCGCCGCCGCTTTCTGCTCTCGCGTCAGGTTTTGAAGCTGAACGATGGTTTCCCCGTACTTCCCATTTACAATGTCAATGGCGATTGCCTGATCACCCACAAGCCCGTTCAGTTCGTCTTGCAGGGTTTTCAGTTCTTCCAGTTCCCCCCGCTCCGTCTGGATGCCGTCGGAAGCGATTTCCGAATACCGCTTCATAAGGTTTTCCAGCGTTTTAACCCCGGAAGATTGCTCCATGGCGTTTGCCACGGCCTGCGCCGCCGCTTCCTGCATGTCGCGGATGCTCTTTTCGTAGGCCGCTTTCCCCACGCCGAAAGCCGTTACGGCAAGCCCGGCGATTCCCAGACCCAAATTAAATCCGCCGAACGCTTCTCCCGCCCGCAGGTTTTTAATCCCCGCCGCCAGGGAACGGATCACTTCATAAGCGCCCACCCCGGCGATTGCCAGATTTTCCAGGCTCCCCGCAAATTCCAGCGCGGCGGTGGCCCCGTCGATCAAATCCTTGATGAACCCTTCCGATATAGATTGGTTCACCAACTGCGTCCAGGTGGTTTTCAGCCGTTCAAGTTTCTTGCTCCAGGAATCCATCAGAATGTCGATTTCATTCTGTGCGCTGCCCATGCTCTGGGAAATGGATTGGAGCATATCGTTGAACATTTCCGGGTTCTGAATCAAGGCGGTGAATACGTTGTAATACCGCTTTCCTGCGATTTCATTGCTGATCTGGTATAAGTCCTGCTCGGAAATCTGGTTTTCCTTCCACGCCTTTTGCAGGGAAACGATGGCTTCCATGGGGTTGATGATCTTCCCCGCTTTTGCCGCCGCTTTCACGCTCTCGTCGCCGTACCGGATCAGCGCGTCCGTCATGGACTTTACGCTTTCCTCGGTCGCCGTTACGCCTTCTTCAATCTCGGTGGAAGTATCGCCCATCACGTTCAGAATGATGGAGCGAAGGCCGCGTGCGGTTTCGGACCCGCTGCGCTGTGTCACGGCGGTCATGGTGCCAAGCGCCGCCATGAGCTGCTCCACGGGAACGTGCGCCGTGCTTGCCAAAGAAGCGACAAGCGTCATGCCGTCGCTTATTTTCTCAATGGTTGTGGCGTACTGGTTATCCAGCGCGTTCGCCGCGTCCAGCACGGCGGAAAGCTGTTCAACGTTCCCTTTGTATTTATAGGCCGCGTCTACGGCAATCAGGAATTTGTCGGCGGCTTCCTGCGTCATGTCGCCTACCAGTTTTGTCTTGGTAGCCAGTTCCGCCATGGCAAGGCTGTTTTCCTTGTAACCGGCGCGGGCCATGTTCGCGGCGGAAGCGATCACGCCGCTGGCGCTCTCCCCGTAGGCTTTCGCCACTTCATAGGCCGTCCCGCGCAGGGTTTCCATTTCCTCCGCCGTCGCGCCCGTCACCTTGCGGTATTCCGCCATGGCGTCGCTCATGTTCTTCATTTCGCTGAACGCCTGCCGGAAGGATTGCGCAATACCCGTAAACCCGACCACCGTGCGGATGGCGCGGAAAATCACGCTCAAATCCGTAAGGGAGAGCGCGGTGGTCTTTATGCCTTTGTCTAACTGGTATACTTCGCCTGTGGCCTGGTCAACGGCAATGCGGAAATTGTGCGTCACCCCGCCTGCTTCCGTGGCGGCTGCGTTATAGGTTTGGAAATCCCCCGCCGCGTTGTGAATCGCGCCGGTAGCCGTTACGGTGGTGTTGGCAAGGTTATGCTGCCCGCGTATCCATTGCGTCATGTACTGGATGGACGTGGCTTGCGCGGCGTTTACCTGGCCTATATTTTCCCCAAGCCTGCGCATGGCGGTCGCCTGCCGCTCGTTCTCCCGCGCAAGCATCTGCGATTGCCTGATCTCTGCGGTCTGGGCGTTTGTTACTTCCTTGTGGGCCTTCGCCATTTCCTGAAGGGTTCTGGCCGCTTCCGTGCGCGTTTTCTGCTGCGCGGTGGCGGTGGCTGCGGCTTCCTTCTCGGCTTGCAGGTGGGCTTTTGTGGCTTCTTCCAGCGCTTTTACGCTCTGATAACGCGCTTTTTCGGCATCCGCAGCTAACTTCTGTGCTTTTGCGCTTTCTTCCGCCGCTTTTGACGCTTCTCTGGATGCAGACGCTTGCTCTCTCACTGCTTTGGCGGTATCGCCAATCTTAATAGACGCGAACTCTTTTTTTATCAGCCTCGCGTCATTGGCTAATCCTAATAGCGCGTTGTCTGCGTCTTTATGGTCAAGGATAACTTTTATCGTTTCTTCGCGTGCCACAAGCGATCACCTGCCTTGTTCAATCGTCGAAAAATTTTGTATGAATAGCGGGAAGCAGGAAACCGTCAACAAAATCATTTACGCCCGCTTCCATAAAGGGGCGCGGATAGGGCTGCATGGCGTAAATGTCAGATTTTGTCCATTCATAGCCGATACCGCTTTCAATAACGTCTGTTAAGTAAATCCCAGCTTTTCCTTCGCCTCGCGCCCAACTTGTTATGCTCATGGTCAATCTTCCGGTAGTTACTTCGTAAGTATCATCGTCATAAAACGAATATCTTCTTTCGTATTGAGTCGGGCCATACCAGGCATATACGTTTTTTGCCGCGCTGACCTCCACGTATTTGGCAAGGAGTTCGGTGGATTCCGAACTGCTCATAAGTTTATTGATTCCGTTTTCAATACTGTTAAACACATCCGAAAAATCAAAAGCGCTCTTTGCCATCCCGAATCCCCCTCTCCGCGCTTAATCCACGTATACGTCCACCACGATTCCCCTTATGTTGCCCCGCTTTGCGGTGATCGTTATGGTGGTTTCTCCGGCTTCCAGACCCGTGATAATGCCGTCCTCCACGGCGCATATGCTCTCGTCCTCGATTGCAAATTCCAAATCGCTGAATTTCGGCTGAACAGCCGTTCCGTCCGCCATCACGTACTTGATGGGCAGAAAGCGCGAATCGTTCACGTTCGCGTATATATCGCCGCCCACCACGATCAGGGCCGCAATCGCGTCGTTGGCGTTGAAGGAAATGGGTTCATAGGCCATATAAGCCAGCGTTGGGAACGTGCATTCTACGCATTCCCCTTCTCTTGCCGCGTCGTCGTAAGAGAGCGCCGTCCCGTTCAGGCTTGATCCGCTGTTCTCCGTCTGGCTGCCGTTCACGCGGATATTCCCCGCAAACTGCATTCTCGGGATGTGATAGTACGCCCATCCGATCTGCGTGCCATACTCCGCCATCTGCTCCCCTTTGGCGGAAAATACCGCCATTTTCGCCGTCACCGTATAAATGCCGGGCGCGAAAAGCGCGGGGATCGCCAATTCCTGCGCCGATGCGTTCCGCTCATAATAGGTCACGTTGTATACGCGACCCGGAATGGCGTCAAAATCGCGCACCCGCCCGTGCGGGCCGATAACGTAGGCTTTTCCTAAATCGTGCGCGTGGGCGTAATTGATATAGCAGTAAGGCTCCCTGTCGCCGTAATTCGCCACAGGTTCCGCGCCGGGGATGATCAGATGCGCCACGGACGCTTCCGCCGTCAGTTCCATGGTTTCCGGGTCCAGCGTATACGCCGCCGTGTCCGTTCCCGTCACATCGCTCACGTACAGATACCCGTCCGCCAGAAAGAACGCGCTCCCTTCGTAATCTTCAGGGTATTCCGCAATCAGTTCCATGGTTTCCGGGTCTACGGAAAATCGCGGCATTTGCAGGGCAAGGTCGGCTGTCACCGAATCGCATACCATGCTCACGGCGTTGTAGCGCACGCTTCCGCCGATTTGCATGGCGTTCGCCTGCATGGAAAAATCCGCCGTCGTGATTTCCATGTTCACGCCCGCGTTCCCCGGTATCTGAATGGCGATGGGGTTCCCCAGCCCCGCCCGGATCGGCCCCAAATCAATCTCCGTCTGAAAACTGTTGGTGGATATTTTATTGTTCTTGAATACGATCTGCCCGTCGCGCGGGCGCTTGACCGTCACTTCGCATGTGCCTTTCAGATATACGTCCTTCTGGTTCAGGATTTTCATAAAAGACCGGCCTCCCTGTCTGTTTCATACCCGCGCTGGCGCAATGCAAAAGGTTTTCTTTTCCCCTCGAATAAAGCCTTTTGAATTGCGCCCCGCCTTTCGGCAGGGCGCTTGTTTGGGGATGGTTTAAGACGCTCTCACAATCAGACCCACGGAGATCGGGCCCACGTCGATTCCTTCGTTCCCCGTGATCTGGATGGTAGTGCTTCCTGCGGCGACTGCGGTGATTTGGGGGCCGCTGGTCGTCGCTACGGCATAGTCCGCAGAAACAAACAACAGGTCGCTGTACTTGGGCTGTACAACGGTTCCGTCCGCCATCACGTACTTGACCGGGATGATTTTCTTGTCGCCCACGACCATATCCATATCGCCGCCGACGACGGTCATGGCGACAATGGCTTCGTTGCCGTTGAAGGTCAGAGGCTGGTAGGTCATGTACGCCAGATTCGGGAAGGTGCAATCCACACATTCTCCGATATCGGCGGCTTCCTCATAGGAAAGCGCGGTGCCGGAAAGCACGGTCTTGGCGTTTTCGGTCTGGCTGCCGTTGGTGCTGGCGTCTCCGCCGAACTGCATACGGGGAATGACATAGCTGGCGTAGCCTACCAGCGTTCCGCGTTCGCCCACGTTCGCGCCTTCGGTGCTGAACACAGCCATTTTCGCGCTCACGTTGTACACGCCGGGGGCGATCATACTGGAAATGGCGAACCATTTGCTGTCGGCCCTGCGCTCGTAGTAGATCACGTTGTAGGCCGTGCCGCTGATCGCCACAAAGTCCTGAATCGCGCCGGAATCGTCGATTTCATACGCCTTGCCGGGGTCAGTCGCGCCCGCGTAGGACACGTAAGCGTATTTCTTGCTGTCGCCGTAGAAAGCCGCAGGCTGCGCGTTGGAAATTGTCAGCGAAGATGCGTTTGCGGTAACGCTCACGCATACGGGAACGATGGCGTTGTACGCGGTCTGCGTGCCCACCTGCATGGCCCTTACGTCCATGTTGAAGTCTTCGGTTTGCAGGTCCAGGTTCACACCCGCGTCGCTGGCAAGCTGGATGGCAATGGGATTGCCAAGGCCCGCACGGATGGGGTTCATGTTCACGGAAGTCGTGAAGTTGTTGGTGCTCACCTTCGTATTCTGAAATACGATCTGGCCGTCGCTGGGACGCTTGACCGTCACCTCGCAGGTGCCTTTCAGATACAGGTAGGGGTTGTTCAAAAGGATCATTCGGTGTTCA
>JAEIGA010013583.1_pt1 | contig 12396 bp, 9 predicted proteins | sample 9270691 | NCBI WGS metagenome assembly JAEIGA01 (sample SAMN17057246, study PRJNA624740) | gut metagenome | biome: biome; isolation source: fecal sample | host: Bos grunniens | place: China: Xizang | collected 2019
AGAAACGTGTTCTTGGATAGCTCCCCATCTTCGGAGGATCACATAGGATCTCCTATCATTCGATGACAGTCATACAGTTCTTCACTGTATACCCAAGCATAAAACCGCAGTAGTCCAATGCTTTCGGCATTTTTTCCTTTCTCCGGCCGTCATCTGCCCCTGCTACATCTGGCAGGATACTGATAAAAAATGCAACCTCTATCACAATCATTTTGTTTCATTCACTATAACACTATTAAATTTTCTTGTCAATCAATATATTCCAATTAACTTACGTAGATTTCATAGGCAGTTCGCTTCTGCGCTTCCTGTTCTCCCAATTTTTTTACATACTCTCTGCTCTGGATACGTCCCCAAATTAACACATGACCGCCAACTTGAAACGCCGAAGCAAAGCGTGCATTTCTCCCCCAACAAATACATGGAATGTAATCTGATTTTCCATATGGTCGATTCACCGCAATCAACAAATCTGCAATTTCTCTTCCCAGTGGTGTCTTGCGATACACGGGTGGTTTGCATATGTACCCATCTAGAAAAATAGCATTTGTCTTCATAGAATCATTCTCTTCCTCTACAAATTCTACTTCTCTTGCAAACACCGATAATACCAAACGATTTTTCTTCTCCTCGTGGCGATTGTAGGAACGAAATTGTCCACACACATGAATATACTCGCCCTCATAATTCTCCGACACATCAATCAGACGTTCTGATATCATAACCGGAATCTTATCCTCTGAATCGCTGAGACGTTTCACCAAAACGTCTACCATGTAAAATCCTTCTCCAAATACCTGATGGCTAAATGTGAAACCTGAAGCAATCTTGCCCATGATTTCTACCTGATTGTTTTCAATAATCTTATCTGACATGAATAACTGTTCCCCTTCCTCTTGGTTGTATTTCTTTACATTTAATATGGTATTCAAGAGGGTTCAAATATATGTCATGAATTTTAAATTTTAATTTTGTTTCGCATGGCTAAATAGTTATAAATTTTTTTCAATTCCCTTGTAATCCATAAAAATTGTGATAGAATTGAGTAGTCACAAACCCAGCACACAGAAAGGGGACCTACCAATATGAAAATTCAAAGAGAAAATGTACGTAATATTGCTATCATTGCTCACGTTGACCACGGTAAAACTACACTGGTTGACCAGTTGCTTCATCAAAGCGGTGTTTTCCGCGCCAATCAAGAAGTTCAAGAACGTGTTATGGACTCCAACGACATTGAGCGTGAACGTGGTATTACTATCCTTGCCAAAAATACAGCAGTTTATTATAAAGATACCAAAATCAATATCATTGACACACCAGGCCATGCAGACTTCGGCGGTGAAGTAGAACGTGTCCTTAAGATGGTGAATGGTGTTGTACTCGTTGTTGATGCTTTCGAAGGTGCTATGCCACAGACAAAATTTGTTTTAAAGAAAGCACTGGAACTGAATCTGCACGTTATCGTTTGTATCAATAAAATTGACCGTCCTGAAGCTCGCCCTGAAGAAGTTATTGATGAAGTTCTGGAACTTCTGATGGATTTGGATGCTTCTGAGGAACAGTTAGATTGTCCATTCCTCTATGCTTCTGCAAAAGCAGGACATGCTGTACTGGATTTAAGTGATGATCCAGAAAATATGGAACCGCTGTTTGAAACAATTTTAAAATATATTCCAGCTCCAGAAGGAGACCCAGAAGCGGGAACTCAAGTTCTAATTAGTACCATCGACTATAACGAATACGTTGGACGTATCGGTGTCGGAAAAGTAGACAATGGTAAAATTGCAGTTAACCAAGAAGTTCTTTTAATGAACCACCATGATCCAAGCAAGAAAAAGAAAGTAAAAATCAGCAAATTATATGAATTTGACGGTTTAAATAAAGTAGAAGTTTCCGAAGCTGGCATTGGTTCTATCGTTGCAATTTCTGGTATTGCAGATATTCACATCGGAGATACTCTGTGTGACTTAGAAAAGCCAGAACCAATTCCATTCCAGAAAATTTCCGAACCAACTATCGCCATGCACTTCATGGTAAACGATAGCCCATTAGCAGGAAAAGAAGGAAAATACGTTACTTCTCGCCACTTAAGAGAACGTCTGATGCGCGAATTGAACACTGACGTAAGCCTTCGTGTAGAAGACACACCATCTACCGAATGTTTCAAAGTTTCTGGCCGCGGAGAACTTCATCTGTCCGTTTTGATTGAAAATATGCGCCGTGAAGGTTACGAATTTGCAGTAAGTAAAGCGGAAGTATTATACAAAGAAGATGAGCGCGGTAAATTATTAGAACCAATGGAACTCGCATACGTTGATGTTCCAGAAGAATTCTCTGGTACTATCATCCAGAAGCTGAGTGAACGTAAAGCAGCCCTTCTCAATATGAGTCTGGCAAGCGATGGTTCCACTCGTCTGGAATTTGAAATTCCATCTCGCGGTCTGATTGGTTTCCGTGGTGACTTCATGACCTCCACCAAAGGTACTGGTGTACTGAATACCATTTTCAATGGATATGCACCATACAAAGGAGATATCAGTTACAGAAAGCAGGGCTCTCTGATTGCGTTTGAGGCAGGTGAATCTGTAACATACGGTCTGTTCTACGCACAGGAACGTGGTACCTTATTCATCGGACCTGGCGAAAAAGTTTATGCAGGTATGGTCATCGGTCAGAATGGTAAAGCCGAAGATATCGAGTTAAATGTCTGCAAGACCAAGCACCTGACCAACACGCGTTCTTCTTCCGCAGATGAAGCGTTAAAACTGACACCACCAAAAGTACTTTCACTGGAACAGGCATTGGAATTCATCGACAAAGATGAACTTCTGGAAATTACACCTTCCAGTCTTCGTATCCGCAAAAAAATTCTGGATGCGAAAATGAGAAAACGCGAAAGTTTAAAAAATTCATAAGATATATACAAAGAAAAAGTGCCGTCCCTTGAAATTTAGGGATTGCACTTTTTCTTTCGTAAGTAAAAATTCAATTATAATCTGCAACTATCGAAAATGAACAAATCAAAATCATTTTTCACTTTTTCATAGTCTTCCTGACTTTTAATAGTCCAAGCCACAGATAATGCACCTAATTTTTTACAAAATCTTCTGGAAATTTGAGAAACATCCTGATGTTTATATGCAATAAAATCTGGTCTTCCTAAAAAATTTAACATCAAATTAGATAAAAAAACATACAATAATTTTCCTGCATACTTTTCTTCTTTTCCAAAATTCTCAGCCAATTGTCCACGCACAACTTCTGGTCTGTGTTTCTTATACCACGCCACTGCAAATGGATGGAAGGACTCAATACAATATACTCCGTTATACTTCTGCAATAAAGCATCTCCCAGCTCACAAACTTTCGTATCAGGAACATCCATTTTGTACTCAACGATAATTGGTACTTTTCCACCAATTGTATCCAGTACCTGCGCAAATGTTGGAATCGTCTGCTCTGTTCCCAACAAGTGCATCTTCTGTAATTCCTCTAACGTGTAATTCCAAACTTTATCTTCTATTCCACACATACGTTTCAAAGAAGCATCATGAAAAACAACCGGAACCTTATCTTTACTCAACTGTACATCCAATTCTATTCCATAACCAACTTCTACCGCCTTGGCAAATGCTTTCAGAGAATTTTCTGGCGCATCGGACTGATTATCAAACAATCCTCGGTGTGCATAATGCACACCGAACAATGGTTTGCGGTCTGGTTTTCCAAATAATCTAGGTGCCACCATAAATAAATATAACACCATTAATATAAGAAGTAATACAACAACAAAACCCACTATCTTCATCTCATCCACCATTTATCATCAATCATCTACATCAAAGTTTTCTAACATACTCTTCTTCTGAACTGGTCTGGAGTCCCCATGTTTTACCATAGACATTGTACAGAATGCTACAATTGTAAAGAATACTGCATATGGGAACAAGGTTCTATAAGATACGTGTTCCAATAAAGCACCAGAAAGAATTGGTGTGATTACCTGTGCTGCCATAGAAAATGTATAATAATATCCTGTATATTTTCCAACTTCAGCTGCCGCACTCATTTCAACAACCATTGGGAATGAGTTAACACCAATTGCAGCCCATGCAAAACCGATGATTGCAAAGAAAACATTCATAATCGGATGATACTGATTGAACCAAGCTGCCGCAAAGAAACAAGAACCAAGCAGCGCAATACCAATCAAAATGGTTTTCTTACGTCCAATTTTACTTGAAATCATACCAATTGGAATATAACTTACAATCGCACCTACTGTTGCAACCAACAAGCAGTTCGCATATCCGCCACCTTCTACACCCCATACGTGAGTCGCATAACGAGAAAATGCTGTTGTAACCGCATTATACGCAATAAACCAGAAAGAAACAGACATCAACAAGAATATCAAACTACGTTTTACTTCTTTTGGAAGTTCTGCAGTTGTCTTAGGCGCATCCGCTACTACTTCTTCCTCTTCCACCATCTCACTGCGCAGTTTATTTTCTTTGATTGTCAAAAACAGAATCGCTACACAGACAACCATAAATACTGCTACGGAAATGAACAATGGATAGTAATTTGGTCTTTCTCCGCCTCCTACCATTACTTTAATCATAACAAGTGTATAAACACCACCAATTGCACCCATCAAGTTAATAATCGCATTTCCTTTGCTTCTCAATGGTTTTTCTGTCAAATCAGGCATCAAAGCAACTGCAGGAGAACGATAAGTTCCCATAGAAATCAAAAGTACACATAATGCCACAACAAAAAGTACTAAATTCTGTGTACGGTCAGCAAATGGAAGAATCATCAAAAGAATGACCGCCATGGTAGTTCCCATTAATATAAATGGCATACGCTTTCCGATTGGTGTATTCACTTTATCAGACAATGCACCAAAGAAAGGAAGTAAAAATAATGCAAGCACATTATCTCCAGCCATAATAACACCAGTTACCGTCTCGCCCATTCCAAATGTGTTTTTCAGTATCAATGGAATAATATTGTCATACATTTGCCAAAAAGCACTGATAGACAAAAATGCCAAACCAATTAATACCGTTCTTTTGTAGTTCAATTTCATTTTTCAATCCTCTTTTTCTTGTAATTTTTATGACATCTCTTTTCGAGCTTGTACATACACTGTTTTAAATTCCAACCATACAACATCAACGACTTAGAAAAGAAAATTTTTCTAAGCCTGAATAAATAGAAAGTAACAGCAATCCCTCTCTTGCCATTTCTTCTATTGTGCCTTCGCTCCATACTGTTTCTGTGAAGATACCGTCTTCTCCAAGTAAAGCAAAATGTACATCTTGTATCACATCTTCTTTTGCCAATGCTTTCAAGCAAGATAAACCATCTTCCCACTTTTCACACATCTTCTTGGAATGATAAGTGAAGCTGTCACAACTCAACAAGTACTCTTGCTGATTGTTTGGTGTCACCAAAGATAGAGATACTGGTTGAAAATATGGTTGTGCCTTTTTAAGAATCTCACGACGTTTCTGACAATACATCTGTTTTCTCTCATCTTGTGGACACCAACCACACAACACAGCTAAAACTAATCTCGCAGACTTTAATTCTTCTTCTCTGTGCGTATTTTCAATAAGTGAAACTACGTCCTGAATATTCTCGACTTCAATCTCATATTCTACATCTTTTGTGATTTTTTTCTTTGCTTTCTCATCCTCATTCTTTTCAAAGTAACGGTATGCCATTCCGTGAAATACTTTCCATGCATACTCAATTTCCTCATCTAAAGAACGCTGAATCTGACGAATCTTCTTTAAAAACAATGCAAATTCTTTTTGTTTATCCATAGAAAAATATGGAATTTGCATTTTTTCCAACTCACTTGCGCGAATTGGACGTTTTCTGTTTTCTCCTTGCTTTCGTTCTGCATACAAAACTTGAGAAATCTGTGGTAAATTCAACCATCCATACAATACTTCTGGAAGTAACTGACCGGTTTTCGTTCGAATACAAAGAATATTTCTTTCTATATAAAGTGCATACTTTTGTTCTTCTGCAAGAAATAATCTTCCATTTCTCAACAGGATGTCTCCATCTTTGACCAGATACTTTTCATCTGGCAAAATACCCTCTCCCAATAAACTTCCTTCCTCAAATTCTGCCTCATGATTTTCGCACAAATAAGGTTTTTCAAAATCATCTGCTCGAATGCAAGGGAAATCACTCTCTGGTTCCTCTGATTTTGGAATTCCCGTTCCTATCGCTTCTCTTAAAAATTCTTTTAATGCCAGCTTCTCATGAAAACGGATTTCCTGTCCAAACATCTTCCAAAACAGTAAACCTTCGTACTGGTTCATTTGTTCTCTAAGTTGTTCCTTTTGTCTCGCATATTCCTCAAATTTTTTCAATTTCTCGACAATTTCTAATTGGTCTTCCAAATTCTCAGGTACACGAATACGATATTGCCCTAATGTTTTTCTACTGATGAGTGCCATTGTTGTCTGATTTGACAATTTACGAATTTGATCAGCATAATATCGAAGATAATAATATCCATACATTGGCAATACTTTTTCTTCATCAAAAACCAATGCAACAATCTGCTGGTTCGTAGCAAGTTCTCTACCTGCAATTCCCACTTTACCAACCGTACCAACAATAGAAAATAATACACTGTTTTCTGGTACTAAATTTACTTTTTCTTTTCCTTTATCGGATAAATACTCGGCTGCTTCCGTAACAAATCCTTGGTCTAAATTTTCGATTTTTACCCATGGAGTTCCTTCTGTTGCATAGTATTCTTTTTGCTCTCGCTCGGGTGTACGTCCAGAAACCAATTCTGCAACCGATTCCAGTTTATATACATTCCACTTCTTTTGTCTATTCATAATGTCTCGTCATCTCAATCAATTCTTTCATTTGTTCCATGGTTTTTCGTTCCATTTGAGCTAATTGCTCCAACAATTTCAGCGGAGATTCCATCTCTTCTTCCTGTTCCTCTTTCCATGGTTTGTATCTTCCCGCTGTGATATTATAATCATTCTGACGAATTGTCTTACGATCTGCAAACCAATATGAGCTCTCTGACCAATTTTCTGGAACTGGATTGTTCCACTGGTTACGCTTTTCAGAATCCGCCGACTGTATCCTCCATACCATTTCCATTTCTTTGCGTTTATTCCAAGCCTGCAAAAGTTCTGGAATCTGGCTTAAACCAGTTGTATCCTGTCGTCTATCCAAAGAATATCCCAATTCATTCAATTCATAGAACCAAACAGAAGAAGAATCCGTAATTTGCTCTGGTTCATTTGCAAATATTAATATAGAAGCTTTTCCGCTGGTATATGGAAGAAATGCTCCCGCTGGAAGCGAAATTACACCTTGTAACTCAAATTTTTCCATCAATTCTTTGCGAACCTTCATCTCCGCATCAAACTTGAATAAGGTTCCTTCATTCACTACCAAAATCGCTTGTCCATGCACTTTCAGATGCTGCATCACCATTTGCAGATATTGAAGTTGCATTTTTCTTGTTGCAACAGGAAATCTATCCTGTTCCTCCATGCGAAGTTCTCCAACAGGCGGATTAGAAACAATCAAATCATATTGGCAATCAGAACCTTTTTCCAAAGAATTTTCACGAACAATTTTACCTTTCTGTGCACCGTGGAAAAACTGTAGCATCTGAGCCAGCAAACACTGCTCTTTGTCTTCCTCTGAACCTTCCAAAGACCATTCCGGTGAATATTTATGTACCGCTGCTAAAAATGCACCCGTTCTACAAGATGGATTCCAGATTTCACATTTTTCTTTTTTATCTGCTAACTGAATCATCATATCCGCTAATACATCTGGAATTACGAACATTCCACTCGTACCCATGGCATAAATGTGTTTTACCATCAAATTCAATGTTTTTCCGAATACCAAAGGCATAGTATCTTTCCACTGACAAGTATCACAAAGCCAATCAATAAATCTACTCAGAGATTCTAACCAGTGTCCATTTTCTATTAACTCTGCAGACTCCATAAAATGACCTTCCTCTACAATCGAGGAACAATACTGAATTTGATACTGCAATTGCCAGATGCGTTGTTGAGCATCCATGCGTTCGTCTCCTCTCGTCCATTCCATCGGAAATCCTGCATATGGGAAATATGGACGAAGACTTTCTCTTCTCTGAGATTCAATAAACAAACGTACATACGTCAGATAACCAAACTGAGTTACTACTCGAAGTGGCTTCTTCTCTTGTTCTATCTGCAATGCATTTAACAAATCTCCAATTTTTTCTTCCAGAGTCTTTTCAAACTCTTTTTCTATAACCATACGTTCTACCTACTTTCTAATCTGTGTAGATTTTCTTCTATCTGTATTTCTCAATTATAACAATCGACTTAACTTATGTTTCACATCATCTGATGCAAATGCTATTTCCAGCGCGTTATGGCTCATCTTCTGGATATCTTCTTCCTTTATCTGTGCATACATTTTTACAAACTCAATTTCCTTATCCAAAGTTGTTTGACTTACTGTTCGATTATCCGTATTAATTGTAACCAAAATCCCCTTATCCAAAAACTCTCGCATCGGATACTCGTTTACATCAAATACTGCTTTTGTCTGTAAATTGCTAATCGGACACATTTCTACTCCAATTCGTGCTTTTTTACACAGTTCCAAAACATCTTCTCTTCCACGCATAGCAATTCCATGTCCAATTCTTCGTGCGCCGCACAAAATAGCATCTCTGATATTTTCTGCACTACCACACTCACCTGCATGAATAGTAAAAGGCATTCCCATTTTATTCACTTGTTCAAACAAATTGCGAAACATATGCATTGGAAATGCAGCTTCATTTCCTGCCAAATCTGCACCACACACACCTGCACCTAAAAACTCTCTTGCACAACGAAGCATTTTAAAATTTTCTTCCTCTGTGTGATGGCGCATCGCACAAGTTAGCACTCCATATTCCACACCATACGTCTTCTTTCCTTCTTCAAGACCACGCAATACACTCTCAATCACTTTATAGCAATTTAAATCTCCTTGGCAAGACAACAATGGTGCAAATCGAACTTCCACATAATCTAATTTTTGTTCAGCAGAACTTTTCATAAAATCCAAACCAGCCATATAAAGCCCCTGTTCTGTCTGTAGTCCTCCCAATGGCAAATCGAATTTTTCCAAATATTCTGCAAGACTTTTACACTCCATATCCGCTTGAAGTTCTTCCATGCGAACTGGTCTTCCAACAATGTTTTCTACACAGTGTTTTGACAAAGAACCATCCAAGTGGCAATGTAAATCAATTCTTACCATTATAATTCTCCCATCAAACGAATGGATTCCGTTACTAAAAGTTTAAACTCATGTGCAACTAAATCTGCAGTTTCTTGTACTTCTGCATGGTCTAATTGTTTTCCAGACATTCCAGCAGCCATATTTGTGATACATGACACTCCACAAACTCTCATTCCCATATGATGTGCAGCCATCGCTTCACAAGCAGTACTCATTCCCACTGCATCTGCTCCCCAATTACTAACCATACGGATTTCTGCTGGTGTCTCATATGCTGGTCCAGTCAACTGAACATATACTCCCTGCTGCAATATAACACCCGTGTTCTTTGCAGCTTGTCGAATCACATTTCGCAATCCCTTCTCATAAATTTCACTCATATCTGGAAAACGTGGTCCCAGTTCATCCAAATTCGCACCGATAAGCGGACTTGGTATCGCTGTCGTAATATGATCTGTAATAATCATCAAGTCTCCTGGCTGAAAACTGTAATTTACACCACCTGCAGCGTTCGTCAAAAATATCATTTGTGCACCTAACATTCCCATCAAACGAATTGGCAATACCACATCGGACATCGGATATCCTTCATAATAATGAACACGTCCCTGCATCACAACTACAGGTACTCCCTGAATATATCCAAACAAAAATCTTCCATGATGACCTGCAACTGTAGAAACTGGAAATCCATCAATTTCTTCATATTCAACCACTTCACGCACATCGATTTCTTTTACATAATCCCCCAAACCAGAACCTAAAACCAATGCAACTTTGGGCTGAATCGTGATTTTACTCTTTACGATTTCCACACATTTACATAATTTTTCGTAAACTGGATTCATATACGCACACCTCTTTCTTCTATTCCATTTCTATTCCATTTGTATTCTATTTCTATTCCACACCATTCTTCTCACAAATATCTTGAATACAACATTTCTCACAATACGGATTGGTTCTTGCTGTACAAACCTCGCGGCCATGATATACAAGTCGGTGGCAAAAATCACTCCCTAATTCTGGTGGAATGATTTTCCACAAAGCCATCTCTACTTTCTTTGGCTCTTTGATTCCATCTACCAGACCCATTCGATTGGTTAATCGTATACAATGTGTGTCCGTTACAATTGCTGGTTTTCCAAACACATCCCCCATAATCAGATTTGCGCTTTTTCGTCCGACTCCTGGCAATTTCAACAGTTCATTAAAATCATCTGGTACCTTTCCATCATATTTCTCATGTAGTATCTTCATACATGCACTAATATCACGGGCTTTGCTTCTTCCTAATCCACAGGGACGAACAATTTCCTCAATGTCCTCTACATCCGCCTTTGCTAAGGCTTCCACAGATGGATATTTCTCAAATAATCCTTCCACAACAACATTCACCCTTGCATCCGTGCACTGAGCAGCCAAGCGGACACTGACCAATAATTTCCAAGCCTGATCGTAATCCAACGTACAACCTGCATCTGGATACTCTTGTTCTAAACGTTTTATAATCTCCAATGCTCGTTCTTCTTTTGTCATATCTTCTGCTCCTATATTCTGCTAATACATTCTATTATACCATTAATTTTCAAAATTCGAAAGGGGATTACTTCTCTTCTTACAAACAATTATCAAAATTCTTGCACCTGCTAGCACGATAAATCCGATTCCACCTAACAAAACTTTATTCTTCCATATATAAATCCATCGATTTGTCGTTACATAGAAATCTGAGATTTCTTCCAAACATTCATTTCCCGCTTCATCCACACAGACAATCTTAACACGACGAGAAAATACAGAGTTACCTTTAATTTCAAATGAAAATGAGTCCGCTTGTTCTTCTATTTCAATTAATTCATTTCCACTCCAAGATTTGTAAATCTCATCATCCAGATACACATCCACCTTTTTCAGTCTAAAGTTATCTTTTACTGACATAGTTACGTTCCATGACTCTTCTTTATATACTTTTCCACTTTCCAGATTATGAACAGTAAGTATTGGTTTTATAGTATCTACGGCAAAACTAAGCTCCAATGGTTCCCCAGATGTTTCGAAACTAGATGTATTTCCGGCTGCATCTTCCGAAAGAATGGAAATTTTATAAAAACCATTTTCCATAAAGTTTTCCTTCAAAATAGTGTATACATACTCATTTTTTCCATTTTGACTCATCATCGATTCTACAAGGTAATCTTCTTCCTCTTGCAGAAGAAATGTTTCTCCGTTTTTAAATAATATAACCTTTCTGCTATTCAATACATCTACATTACGTTCTTTCACAATCAAATCTTCTAGTGTATATATGTAGGAGTTCTTTATTTTTCGAGTTCCTTCTCCTAACGTGTAAACAGAACCAAATCGATTAATCGAAAATGGGATTTCTTTTTCTATGTAATTGCCTGCTTTGTCAACCATTTTGACTTGTAATTTGTAGTGTCCATCTCTACTTCTTTCAAATGGAATTTCCTCATATATATAATGTATTCCATTTTCGAGATACTCTGACCGATACAAAATATCTGCCTTAGTGCCATTCACATAAAGTAATTCAACCTCCGTCTTTTCTGAGAGGTAATTCTTATCCTGACAAATAACTTCAAAATGAACTTCTCCACGATTTGATGATTGTGTATTTACACCGCTTAATTCCACAGATGGCATTGTCCTATCAACATGAAAGATTTGTTCTTCTAAATCCTCTGCATAATTTCCTGCTTTATCGCAAACCGCTATGTCAAAAGTGTATGTTCCATCTTCTACAAATGGCATCTTAGCAGAATATAAATCTCCTTCCTTACTCCACCCTTCCATTTTAGGCAAATCAAGGGATTTCTCTCCAGATAAAGCAGTCACAAAAATATTAATATCCTCTACATCCAGATTATGCTCCTGAATCTCTATGCAAAGTATTCGAGCCTTATTATAATAATTCTGGTTTTTCGCCTCATTATTATCAAAAACAATGCGAATATTGGGACGTGTTTTGTCAATCGTAAATTGAACTGGCGATACGGAAGAACTATAATCAATACCTTTGCAAGAATTCCCTGCTAAATCACGATACTGAATAGCAAATGTATAATC
>JAEIGA010013584.1_pt1 | contig 12396 bp, 11 predicted proteins | sample 9270691 | NCBI WGS metagenome assembly JAEIGA01 (sample SAMN17057246, study PRJNA624740) | gut metagenome | biome: biome; isolation source: fecal sample | host: Bos grunniens | place: China: Xizang | collected 2019
GTCTGGTCCAGCGAACTCTCCAAACTCGCCGCCAATGCGATGTTGGCCCAACGCATCTCCTCCATCAACGCCTTCTCCGCCCTCTGCGAAGAAACTGGCGCAGACATCGATGAAGTGGCCCACGTCCTCGGCACCGACCACCGCATTGGAAAATACTTCCTCAAAGCAGGCCCAGGCTTTGGCGGTTCCTGCTTCAAGAAAGACGTGCTCAACCTCGTCTACCTCTGCCGCAGTTATGGCTTGGATGAATGTGCCGACTATTGGGAAAAAGTTGTTGAGATGAACGACGCCCAACAGTGTCGCATCGTTGAGCGCACCGTCCATACCATGTTCAACACCCTCGCCGGCAAACGCATTGCCCTCTTTGGCTTTGCCTTTAAGGCCAATACTGGCGACACCCGCGAAACCCCCGCCCTTACGATTGCCAACCTCCTTGCCGAAGAACACGCCGAGCTCGTCATCACCGACCCACAGGCCCTCACCAATGCCGTCAAAGACCTCGCGCACCTCCCCAATGTCACCTTTGAAGCAGACCCCTACCTCGCCGCCACAGGCGCCGATGCCATCCTTCTCATGACCGAATGGGACTGCTACAAAACCCTCGACTGGGAAAAAATCTACACCTCCATGCGCCAACCCGCCCTCCTCTTCGACACGCGCAACCTCCTCAACCATCCCACCCTCAAACAAATCGGCTTCCGCCTCCTCGCCGTCGGCAAGTGTTGATGCGCAGAGCGCATGGTTAACGGCTAAGCCGTGGTTAATGCCTAACGGCATGGTTAACGGAGTAAACTCCGTGATTAAAGGTTTAAGCGCATGGTTAGCGCCTGCAAGTCGCCCTAGCGTAGCCCCCCGTTGCTTAATAAGGCGCACCCACGCGCCCACCACATCCCTACACCCCGCACCATGTGTCAGAAGGAGCTCCCCGCGCTCCGTCCGTTCCCAGGCTTCAGCCCGTGGCGCGCTTTTTGCCTTCTTGTAGCGCGCCGAGGCTAAGCCCTCTCGCAATTAATCTTCACCTCTTCCGGGTTTGTGTGATTTGAAATCACCACAAACTTACTTTTTTACTTGCTTTTTTGTTTTACTTTCTTCCATGGGCGATACGTATCTTAACCCCATATGAAAGGAAAACAATGACATCACCTTTATACCTACTGATGCCCCGCGGCCTTCTAAGCCACAGGTCGCCCAATACGCTCAATTGGGATTTTGAGGTCACCTATCTGCTTTTGGAGTTGCCGACACCTTGACATCTTCGCTAAATATGCTACTTTACCAGTAAACAATAACTACGTGTTTGTGGAATACCCAACACCAACACAACACGTTTCACCTATGGCACCGTGTCTACATCTCTTCCACTTAGCATCTTACTCCCCTCGTGGCAAGAGATTCAATAACAAGGAGTAAGAAATAACAGGAGAATTCCTATGGGAAAAAACAAACTGCTTGAAATGGAACAAGCAAAAACTATGAAACAAGAGTTAATCGCTGCGCTCGCTCAAAATTACATCATCTTTCTGCAAGAAAGTAATGATTCGAATTTTAAAACCACCCCAATTTTTATCACGAAAGCAACTGGGGATTTTAAAACGATTCTTCCTGTAACCTTTGGATATTTTAGGGATGTACTACCTCACGGAATTGAAACGTCTTATATTCTACATCTCAAAGATGCAGGATATGTCTACAAGTTTTACAAACTCTGTTCTTATGAGCACACATCACCTCGTCCTCTAATTTCTGTAACTGTAGATTCCTTGACGCTTAGCTGTCATGCACAAGAAGTTGCGCGAAAGTTAAACAGTAACATTCCTCCTTCCAATGATTTGATTGACGCTCTAATCAATCGTCTTAAAAAAATAGATCTTCACAATGAATTCTTTTCGCCGAAAACAAAATACACCCCTATCGGCTTAGCTTTTGAAAAAGACCTCTCAGAACGCACGGCGTCTATTCACCTTGTTGTTAAATAGCCGTTTATTCAATTCATACCAAATTCATACCATCAAGCAATGCGACTCTTCATGCAAGACATGACAAATCGTTATGGAACCATTTGCGGATGTACGAATTACTTTGATCCCGACCTTGGAAAAACCCTATGCCAAGACTGGATTATTGGTGATAACTTGCGCAAAATTGACGACTTGAAACACGCAAACATCGGAATTGACATAGGGACAGGAGATTATGCTGTTATTGACTGTATCATCCATACTCCGACCATTTCAGAAATAGGAGAACCTATGTTTACCGATTTCTTCAAATGTAACACCCAATGGGATGCTGAAGAAAATGACTTTGTAGTTACCTCAATAGTATCCAACAACAGTCTATAACCCATTCTGTAGACAACTTTCATAAAAAGTCCCGATCACCCTTGCCATCCGCCATGCGATGGCAAGGGTGAATATATACTGTAGTCTTAAATGACGTTACATAGGACTACGCTACAAGCGCTTATTTGCATGAAGAGAGTTAGCTAGTGAAAATGTTTTGCTACAATCAAGTGTTGAAAAAGACACCGACAAAGGAATACTGTTTTCTATTTAAAGCAAAACAAAAGACTCAGAACGACTTCGCCGACGAAAAGGATTTTAGAACAATGTTTACAACTAATGTATTTGAGAAAAAAGATAACAAAAACAGTTTCGTTATCACATTTCTTATTGGGAATGGATTTGATATTGGCCTAGGCCTAAAAACTCAATATAAAGATTTCCTAATTGATTATTTACAACGACCTACTAAGACAAATGTAATTAGAAAGCTAAAGGGATGCATACACAAAGACCTTAATCTTTGGGGTGAGGCTGAATTAGCATTTGCCCAACTACAATTTTCCTCTTTGGGGAACCAACCATCTCTTGTCCTGCATGAATGCCTTCAAGATTTTACAAGTGCTCTTTCTGAGTATTTAAAAGGTGAAGCGGCTAGATTTTGTGAGCCAGATGAAAGAATAAAACAATTATTTGGTTTAACCTTATGTTCATACTATCAAGCACTTACTTACTATCCAAGACAAAATGAGTTAAAACGGTTAAAGAAGTTCAATCGCCTTAATGTGAATATCATTAATTTTAACTATACTGAAATTGTTGATCAGTTACTTCCTGTGTCTGGAACAATGGAACTGCCAGACTGGGGCACTGTCGATGTGCAATTTAATGAAGTGTGCCACGTTCATGGTGCATTATCCGCAGACAATTCGCGTTTGTTTGGGGTAGACAATATTTCACAAGTTGAAGACAATGCTCTTTCAAATGATGTTAAAATCGCACTTCTTAAGCCTCATTTAGACCGCATGTTAGGATGTAATCTACAACAAACTGCGACAGAAATGATTGACGACAGTGACACCGTCATTGTGTTTGGTTTATCCATGGGCGCGTCAGACCAACAATGGTGGGATTATTTGTTTGATTATGTTGATCACGAGCATCAACTTTGTTTGATGCAATATAATAAAAATGCTCGTTGTGCGCAATCAATTAACGAAGAGGCGCTCTGGGCCCAACAAGAACGCGAAAAGTTTTATGCTTCGGTTTCACCTAAAAATACAAAAGAGTTAACAACCGAGGACATGCCAGACGAGGACATAAAAGTCTCAATACGTGGTCCGTATACTAATCCAGATGGGAATGAAGCCTTTTGTGACCCATTTCATCTTAATTGGTTTAGGCAAAAGGTGTTAGTAAACGTATCTCCAGAAGAAGTTAGCCCTAGTAATGAAGATGAGAACAAGAACATCCCAAATACTATGAATAAAGGAATTATCGAAAATAAAGAATTGATTTACAAACTTATATGTGAAAGACCTGGGATTAATCAAAACGATTTAACATTTATGATAAAAAGTTCATCGCGTTCTGTTCGGCATATTTTAAAGTTATTAAAAGAGTCTGACAAGATTGAATATCGTGGTAGTGCAAAGGTTGGTGGTTGGTTTGCAAAACCTAAAGCAGAAGTGTGAGGGTTTTAAAACCTCACCCTATTTCTTTTATCAATCGCACTACTCCTTACGATTACGACTTGCCGCGCTACAACCGCTCATAAAACGCAGACATCTGCTTGGCTACGGCGGGCCAAGTATACTTCTCTTGAATTAAACGCTTGCCATTCTCAGATAGTCTATACGAACAAAACAAGCGCCGCCACTAAATGACATGTTTAATTAATTACAATGTTCCATCCCAAGGCGCAAGGAACCGTCCCAACAAGCGCTTCGCAATAGCATAAACAGTGAGAGACAACGTCGTTCCACCAACCACGAAAAGTAACACAAGTAACGTCTCTTTACCAATAAATTCAATCCCATTTAGTAATGGCGCAATCGCATGTAGTAACATTGAGCAAAAGAGAAAATGTCCTGCATAAAGGAAAAATGAAGACTGCGTCAAGAATTGAAAACATCTAATATTCGCCACTTTTTCCCAAAGATAAAACGCAATGATAAAAAGACAAGGTGTTGCTAAAGTAAACGCAAGATCTCTATAATTGGAATGGAAGCAATCCCAAATGTGGAAATGAACACATCCAACCACAATACCAATAAGAGCAACAACCCCAGCACCTATACGAACACCTTTTGATTTTAGCAAATCAAAGGGCGATTTTTGGCTCAAAGATATATGTGCACCAACAACAAAGCATAATAATGAATAAAATGGATATGAATGCACCAAATGGTCTCCCCACCCAAAATAGGTAAACACTACGAACCATATCGCCAACGCAACATAAACAAAAATGCCTTTACAAATCTTTAAACCATACCAAATAATCGGAGAAATTAAAGTATAGATAAGCAATGCTCGTAAATACCAAAGAGGCAAGTCAAGCGGAGGTTGCATGAAGCTAATTGTCTTATCTAAAATTCCAGCCCATGTATCTAAATGGAAGGCCTCTACTCGTGTAGCCAATCGAGGAACAACATGTGCAGACACTAAATAAAATAAAACGAGCGAAATATTCCAGGTGACAAATGGCACAAACAATCGCTTAACTCTACGGATTAGTTTATCCCTAAATGTTGCCATTGAAAAGGATTTCATTAATAAAAATCCTGAAATCAAAAAGAGCGCAGGTAAGGCAATCAATAAGGCAGTATGGAACACCACCTTCCATAAGGCATTTTCCCATGTTTGATTCTCAATGTATTGATTCACTGCTAGTGCGTGTACTAATACAATTAGATAGTTAGCGAACAAGCGAACAACATCCAATACTGCATTCTTTTTCATGTTTTACCCTTAAAAAGTCGCTTCTATAACATTAACGCTCACGTTTCATCTCTTGAATGCGCTTGTCGACGGTCCAACGATACCACAAGCCTTGCCAGAAGTGCCATTGCCAACCCGCATATCCATCCAAAAATCCTAACCGAATAAAATAGCGATAGCAAAAATATGCAAATGCACGGAAATAAGGTGGACAACGATAATACATGCTTTTACTCGTCTTGAACTTTTCACCTGCAAGAGCATCAACTGCTTCACGCGTTGCATACCCAAGGTGTTTTTCTTTCCACCACTCCATGGAATTTAAATTGTCATCAATAAACTTTCCATGTAGACGATAGTCAACACCTTCCGATGTAATGATATGCTCATCCATCGCACGATCTTGGCAACGGCCAATACCATACTTAAAGAAACGAGCGAGTACAACATCATTCGCACCACCCCATTTAATCAACTTTCCACAAAAAGTATGGGCTCGAGAGAGTGATAGCGATGTCACATCTGGAGGCAAAGGATGCTCCTCGCCGTTATCCCGAGTAGACAATAACTCCTTAACCTCTTCAATTGTGTCAGACAAAAAGTATTCATCGGCATCAAGACGTAAAACCCATGTAGCCTCAATCGGCAGATTATCCAGAGCCCAATTAAACTGCTTAGCATAAAGTCCTGGCCACTCATGTTCTACCACTGTTGCACCACAACGCGTAGCGATTTCCTGTGTACCGTCTGTTGAGAAACAGTCCACCACAAAAATCTGCTTGGGCTTCATCAACTTCACATTCGTTACACATCGTTCAATATGTAACGCTTCATTCTTCGCAAGAATAATAACAGCTAAATCACTCATCTCTCAGTTCTCTCTTGCCAATTACCTTTGCAGGATTCCCTGCAACAATCGTCCATGGTTCCACCGAACGCGTTACTACAGCTCCAGCACCAACGACAGCGCCCTCGCCAATTGTAACTCCAGGCAAAATAATCGCCCCCGTCGCAACCCACGCACCTGCTCCAATTGAAGTCGGCTTCGTTACCAATTCAAAACTCCGAGAATGAACATTATGAGTGCCTGTGATTAATTTCACATCTCGCCCAATAATGGCCAAATCCCCAATGGAAATTTTATCTAATCCATAAACCCAGGCCCCTTCATCAATCGTGACACGATGCCCCAGCGAGACATTCCAAGGGAAATCAATACGCGCAGAATTTGCAACCGAAGCCGACCATGCCATTTCACACTTCTTACATACACGTGCAAAAAGACGAACCCAAAAAATCCGCCATTTCCTTGCCCAAAAAGGTGAAATACCAAAAACAATAACTCGTACAACTTCCCATAGCCGTTGTACTATTTTTTCTTTAATAGGCATTGAACTTGTTGTCGGAGGGTTATAATCTGCGATTGTTGTACTCATTGTTCCACCCTTTAATCTACGCGAACCCACTCAGGACGTTCCCCTTGCCCTAAAAGCCATGCATACGCGGCTTTCATCTTTGCGCCAATACCTTCCCATGAAAAATCGCGGCGAATCCACTCAATGCCACGCTGCCCCATGGCGGCACGTTCTTCATCTGTGAGACTCGTCAATTCACGCAAAGCGGTGACCAGCGGTTCTACACCAATCGGCACCCACTTACCACACTGCTCCGTTTCAAGCCCTTCCCACGGCGTTCCTTGAGAGGCCACCGTTGGCGTACCACACGCAAGCGCTTCAGCTACGGCAACCCCAAAATTCTCCGTATGACTCGGCAAAACGTAAATGTCCGCATCCGTCAAAAAGTCATACTTTGCATGGCCATTAATTTCACCCACAAAGCGTACACGAGGGATCTTCTCTTCAGCAATAACGACCTCTAATTCGCCCTTGGCGCCACAATCGGGCCCTGCGATGACGAGCTCCCAGTCGGGTAAATTAGCATGCAGTTGCCCCCATGCCTTCACCAAATGGTCAACCGCCTTCACCTTGTGCACTCGACCGAAGAAGACGATGCGTCGAAGACGATTGTGTTCAGTGGCAAGTGGCAAGTGGCTAGTTGCTAGTTTTAAATCCTCTTTTTGTGTCTTTTGTGTATTTTGTGGTTTCTCTTCTAACGTCGGAACTTCCAAGCCAATTGGTAAAACCACGATTGGTTGCTTAAACCCTAACGCACGAATCTCGTTGTATTCCTTCTCGCAAGTCGCAACGAGAAGCTCAGCCTTATCCAAAACGCGCTTCTGCCACAACCACCACAACGGCAACTTCTTCCACCACGAACGTCGCATTGCCCACTTTGATAACGTCCCATGTGGCTGCACGACAAGTTTACACTTCGTTCTGCGAATTGCCCACGCAGGGTAAATATTCGGCATCATCCAAAGACCATTCGCATGGACAATATCTGCGGTCTGAGATACTTTCTTTAATCCCTTAAGCATCTCTGGACTTCTGCCAATACTTGAAAGCGGGAATCTGCATCTTAAATGATTCACAATATCATAACGACAATCACGCACTTGCGCTGGCACTTCATCTAAACAATGCAACGACACCACCGCACCATGTGTCGCAAGTCCTCCAGAAATCCCACGAACCGAGACGCCTACCCCATCCGATTCATTAAAAATTGAAGAGACCACTTGAATAATTTTCATGTTTTACTATTGGCAGTTGACTGTTAGCGGTTGAAGGTGTACAGTTAATAAGGACTATACAATTGCGCTAGAATTGAGATTTGATTACTCGAGTTATCCGCTGGCCACTGGGGACCTAGAACCGAGAAGCGAAATTGCGCTTCGCGCAAGCGTGCCGCATCCATAGCGACACCGAGAAACACCATTGACCAAAAGAGCCCGCCCATATAAGACATGGAGAAAAAGGTGAATTCACCCAAATTAGAGATAAGAGTGACAAAAAGAGCCGCAGCCCCAATAAACGCCTGACGAGAGAGGAGACAATAAAAAGCAATGAGTAAGAAGAGGCAGAAGAGCGCCATACCGAAAACACCACCCTCTTCAAGGACTGCGACCACCCACACGCCCTTTTCAATCGGCGCTGAGAGCAATTGCTTCCAAGAAGTCACCTTCAACCCCTTCTGCATCTCACTCACTTGGAAGCCATTCCCAATCCAAGGGCTATCATGAAAGTTCTTCGTTGCGCGATCAACCAAAAATTGACGAGACGAAACTAAATTTTCAACCGTTTGCGACTCCTTTGCCACCTCAGTACCACGCGTCTTAAAGATAAATTGCACGGCACTTTGACGCATACTGGGCGTTGCCATAAAGGCGATGCCACCCAACATGCCAATCAAAAAGAGTGCACTTAGGGCCTTTCCCTTCCACTTGGCCCCCACACCCCGCGCATGCATAAAAACGAGGGTCACAAAGAGAAGCCCCGCGGCATAGGTACCCATCGCTGTACGTGAGCCAGTCTTGTAAATTAAGAGAGGAGAAAGGACTAAGAGGAGCAAGTAGAGTTTATCCCACTTTTTGACCGAAAAAAGCAAGTCGGCCAAAAGCATCACACTCACCACAGCCGTCATCGGTCCCAAGGCTTGGGACTGAAGGGTGATCCCCGTAAAGAGGGACCCTTCGGGAATTGGCAGACCTTGCATGATATAGAAATCAGCTGAAAGCGTAGCAATTCCAGGGAAAGGAATTAAACAAACCGACCCCACAATGAGAAAAACTGCGAAACAGAGAAAGATACTACGCAAATGTGCAACCCCTAAGTTCGCTCGAGCAGTCGCCGCATTCCCCACACTATAGAAGGCGAAGAAGACGATGGTAAAAAGGGTGAGTTTCAAATAACTAATAATCGGTTGCCACCCCACCGAGGAAACGATTGCCATGTAGGCAACATAAGGCAGAATCGCCAAAAGCGGCGTCATCAACTTTGAGGCACGCTGCCCCACCACTTGAAGCACCATCACGCCACCGACCAAGAGATAAATCAAACGGTTGGCAATTGAGAATGTGCTATCCTTTGGTGCGATATTAGGATTTGCCAAGGTTAATACCGTGGTCGCCAAGATGCACCAAAAAAGCAGCCCCGTTTTGTTTTTACTAAACCCCATTAAGACCAAAGGGAAAATGAGCAAAAAGCCCGCACCACCCGTGGCCTTCATCGCCACTACAAGCAACAATAGCCCGAAAAGGCCCTGCATCAAAAGTCTTTTATCGTATACGTCGTCAAATCTCATAGGAAAATTTTAGCAAATTAGCAAGGAGAAAGGAGTAAGGAGAGAGGAGTTTTTGGATAATTAGTAAGGAGAAAAGATACTTCTTACTGTACGAAGCGCCACTCACTTCTTACTACTTACTCATGCCTTCTCTCTGCGCGAAGCGCATCTCACTTCTTACTCATCACTTCTTACTGATTACTTCTCACTGCCCAAAGGGCATCTTACTTCTTACTCATCGCTTCTCACTGCTTACTTCTCACTGCCCAAAGGGCATCTTACTTCTTACTCATCGCTTCTCACTGCTTACTTCTCACTGCCCAAAGGGCATCTTACTTCTTACTCATCGCTTCTCACTCATCACTGCGCGAAGCGCATCTCACTCAGAAGAAAGTTTTTTGCGGAGGCTTGTTAGCATTTTCCGGATCTCATTCATTTGAGTAAGTATTGTAGCGACCTTTTCTGTCGGACAGTAATTTAAATGTTCGCAAATTAATAGTTGAGTTTCCAACTCTGCTAAAGAACCCGCTGAGATTGCTAAGAAGTGCCTAAATTCTTTTTTTGAATCACGCGCATATCCTTCTGCTATGTTTGATGGCACCGACACTACTGCACGTCGCATTTGATCACCCAAAGCGAATCGCTCCTCCGCTGGAAACGAGCTTACAATCTCATAAACACTAAAGACAAGACTCATTCCGCGTTGCCAAACAACTAAATCCTTATACCCATTCATCTCCTTCTCACTCCTTACTTCTTACTCATCACTTCTGACTGCCCAAAGCACACCTACTCATCACTTCTGACTCATTACTTCTGACTACCTACTGCTTACTTCTCACTTCTGACTGTGCGAAGCACTCCTCACTACTCACTTCTTACTCATTACTTCTTACTGCGCGAAGCGCCACTTCCGTGGACTCTATTTGTGGTTACGTTCACCTAGCATCCAGGGCGCAAAGCGACCAATCACCCAACATGCCCCGCACGTCATCGCCATTGCAATAACAAAGACAAGGAAACATCCACAAATTCCAGAAATTAATACCCCTGCAAAGAGTGCTCGCGTCATTGGGATAAAATTTTGAAAGAATAACACGGGGAATTTATGCATCAACATAATCCCCATGGACTGTGTTCCCCAATAACGCACCATCTTTGAGAGATTAAAGGCCTGCGCGAGGAGTATCCAACCGAAGATATTTCCCGTTGTAACCACAAAATTGAAAACCTTTTACCACATACATTTGGGGAAATACTGCCAAGGATTCCAGACTGCAATCGCACCAAAGACAACAATTAATCCAATTGCTCCAATAAGCGCAACCGTTCGTTTTTCAGAGACAAACACTCGCGTACCAATCAGATTTCCTAGGATGAAATATGGCAAATAACGCGGAATTAAATTTGCTCCCCATGGAAGCCAAGGCAACTTCACCCAAAATAATGCAATACCGAGAAAAATCAGTACACTCCAACGATATTTCCAAGTTAAGACCGAAAATAACGTTTGGCCAACAAGCATTACACTTACCAACGCAGGAATAAACCAAAGAACGCTATTCGCCGTAAAACTTTCTGCACTATACCCACCAACGAGCAAATGAAGAATTTGAACACCTAAAGAAAGTTGCCCTGTTTTACTTGCATAGTGTCCAAGACTATCAGAAGATAAGACAAGTGGCACAATAACATCGTAAAGACACCAATAGATTAGAATTGAAGCAACGCCCAAAAGGAGATAAGGCACAATAAGGCGCTTCCCAATTCCCTTGAAAAAGTCATTCCAAGGGCGAGCCCGAAACGTCATCCCCGCAATAACAAAAAAGAGGGGCACATGAAAGGCATAGAAATACTTATATGACAGCATCGCGACTTGAGAGGAAATCCCTGTTCCAAGATGACACCATGCGCCAACAATATGCCCCATCACAATAAAAGCAATCCCTAAGCCTTTCAAGGCATCTAACCAATCAATCCGTTTCTTCGTATCTTTCTTCATCTCACTCATTCCTTCTCTCCCCTCACTCATTACTACTTACTCTTCCCTCTCACTTCTTCCTTCTCTCTGCGCAAAGCGCATATTCGTGGTTAATTTTCCATGGACTTATTTCGTGGTCAACCACTCTGCGCCGCGTTTCGCGGTCCATTCACCGATAGATACTTGCTCTATTTCTTTTGAGAGAAGTTCAATCAAACGATTTACATCGCCCGCCTTAAAGAGATGCGTTGGAGGCAATATCGTCGCCGAGGAACCCGCGCCAGTTGTCCCTAAGACCTTCATTCTCTCTTCAAGGGCTTCGCTTACGACCGCACCCCAACCCTCACCGCCATCACTCGGCAAGACATAGACATCATGTGCACGCATCAAATCACGCACCTGCTCTACCGGCACATAATCATGGAAGTGAATCTGCGACGAATCCTTCGCAAGCTGCTTTAAGTTTTCCTCCTCCGGTCCATGCCCATAGAGATGAAGCTCCACCTTATCCTTTAAAGCGTCGGAAACACATGCCTTTACTAACGTATCCACCCGCTTCCAATTCAACATACGACCAACCCACAGCACACGGAGTGTGCGGTGGCTAGTGGCTAGTGGCGCGTGGCTCGTTCGTGCACAGCACTCTTTTTGTGTCTTTTGTGTATTTTGTGGTTTCTCCCCACACTGGTAGTCCTTTGCGCAGCCACCTTCTGTGTCTTCTGTGTATTCTGTGGTCTTCAAATCACACTGGCAGTCCTGTGCGCAGCACCCTTTTTGTGTCTTTTGTGTATTTTGTGGTTTCTCGTCCGTGTAATCCGTGTCTTCCGTGGACTCTTTCCCGGGTGCAACGAAATATCCCCACATCCGCATTTTCGCGTACACCTTCCGTGGTTCCAGCTTTTCCCAATGCTCCCGCGGGATCTGCACAAACCCATGCTTTTTCCCAAAGGCAATCTCATCCTTAGAAAGGACCCCTGCCTTAATTGCCTCCTCCAGTGACACAATCAC
>JAEIGA010013585.1_pt1 | contig 12395 bp, 5 predicted proteins | sample 9270691 | NCBI WGS metagenome assembly JAEIGA01 (sample SAMN17057246, study PRJNA624740) | gut metagenome | biome: biome; isolation source: fecal sample | host: Bos grunniens | place: China: Xizang | collected 2019
AGTTGGAAGTACATGGGCGTGGAGGGTCACTACACCTACTTCAACACCATCGACAGCATGTTCCACAGCGAGTTCGGCGTAGACGGCATGGCGTCGGTCGAGACGCTCAAGACCTTCCTCTCCGAAGAACACCTCAAGCCCACCAACATGGGTGTGGACCACATCTGGCGCCACCACGGCGAGTGGTGGGACACCTCCTGGCGCGACAACCACATCTTCGGCGTTCCCACGACGCTGGAGGAGCAGGTCGCTCGCTCGCAGTTTATGCAGGCAGAGGGCTTGCGCTACGCTATTGAGGCCAACCGCCGCCGCGCCTTTGAAAACAGCGGTAGCGTCATCTGGCAGGCCAACGAGCTGTATCCCAACGTATCCAGCACCTCTCTGCTGGACTATCGCATTGAGGGCAAGCCGGCGTACTATCAGATCGCCAAGGCATTCGCGCCGCTCAACGTCAGCCTGAAGTACGACAAGCTGGTCTACGCGCCCGGCGAGACGGTCAAGGTCGAGGTGTTCGTCACCCGCGACAACGACGAGCGTGAGGTCACCTACAGTGCCAAGTGCGGCGACGCCGAGCTCTGCGGCAAGGCGGTCGCAGGTAACGGCCTGTCGGTCAGCGTTGGTACGCTGGAGATCGTCGCAGGCGACAAGTTCGTCGACATCACGCTGACCGGTGAGGACGGCGAGCTGACCTACGAGAACACCATCCGCCTGCTCGTCAAGCAGGCAAACGGCCTGTGCTCCGACGAGGGCATTGCTGAATTTTATTGATTAAGGAATAGAAGGCGGGGGAGGAAAATTTTTGAAAAAATTTTCCTCCCCCGTACCCCCTCTTTCAAAAACTTTTGGGAAAGTATTTGGCTAAAACTTTAGCGTTCGGTTCTGCATAAACGAAGTGAGAACCCATGTGGGGCCCCCTCCCCACAAGTTTGCTTCAAAAATTGATCCGCATTGAAAATGACCGCTTCTAACTCATCTCGAGGCGGTGCCGAAGAGATGGAGGAAGTATAGAACCCTGTGCCCTCGCGCGAGCATGAGCGAGCGCAGCGGCAGCAGGGATACATAAGGGACGGCAGTCCCTTATGCGCGTTTTCTTCGGTTCACTTCTTTGTCGCGTGACAAAGAAGTGAACAACAAACCAATTACAGTCAGAAAGTTATGTTCGCACCTTCCAAATTCCCATCCAAGGAGGTACACCACATGAAACTCTTGAAAATCGAGCACCCCACCACCAAAAACGCCAAAATCTCCCGCATTCTGTTCATGGTTATGACCGTGCTGTTTGCGGCACTGATGTGTTACCTCTGTATCCAAAACGCAAAGCTGAAGCATTTTGCAATGGAAGTCTATAACGTTTATGAGAAACCAGCAGATTTTCAATATTCGAGCTATATGCCTTACGAGGAATATTTGCGTCAATATACCCACGCCCTGACATATTTTGTGTTTTCCATTCTGGAAACGGTATGGTATTCTCTCTCCGGCATTGCCATCCTCCTACTCTGCCTGCGCTGCTCGGTTGCAACGAGCTGCATCGCCTGGGGACTCAGCCTCGCCGGCGCGCTGAATGCCTTTACCATCGACACGCAGTTGAACGAATACGTCTTCCTGAAGTATCACCTTTTTCCCTTTTTCAGCGCCGATACCAATTTGACGATCCTGCCATATTTCAAACCAGCCTGGGTCATACTCCTCATCGCCGCCGCAACATACTTCCTCATCGCCCGGCTGATCGAGCACAAAAAAGCGACCGCTCCGCAAGCCGTCTCACCGCAGGAAACACCAAACGAATAAACAAGCAGCCGCAAGCATTTCGCTTGCGGCTGCCTTTTTACTGTGTGGGAACGTCAGCGTTCCTTTTTCTTTTTGCCGACGAGAAGTGCCAGCACGCCGCCGATGGCGGCTACAAGTGCCGCAGCTCCACCGATCAACCACGGCGTGGCCGAGGATGTCTTCTCCGGCTGCGGCGTGGTCGGCTGATCGTCGGGTTGCTCCGTGGGCGTCTCTTCCGGCGGCTCCGGCTTATCTTCAGGTTCAGGCGTCGGCTCGTCGACCGGAGCATCGGGCTGTTTTGGCTCGTCGAACTCCACGTCAAACATCAGCTCGGAATAGTTGAGCAGATATTGCTTTTCAGGCAGGAAGACCAGCGTCAGCGTGACCTCGTCATACAACTCGCTGACATCCTCCAGCCCGACGGAAAACTCGCGATAATTCGCCCATTCTCCCGTCGGTTCAAAGTCAATTGAGCCGAGCAGTTCCCCCTTGGCATCGCCCAGGCGAACCTCCAGTACACCGCCGCCCGAGACCTCGTTATTGGGCGCGGCCGCACGGATACGGAAGGTGCAAGCGTCGCAGCCGTCGGCAAAATCGACAAGATACGATGCGTAAGTATTTTTCGTGGTGTATGCCATGTGATCGCCTTCGATCTGTGCCGTCGCTTTGGCAAAGTCCACGCCGTCGATCCAGCGGTCAGCGACAGTCCCGCCCGTTGCATCATCCTCTCCGGGGGTGGGGATGCCGTCATCGTGTCCTTCGACGAAGGTAAAGGTGGTGTAGTTGAACAGGAAGGTAGAAATCGGCCTGAACACCAGACAAATGTCCTGCTCCCCTGTAAGCGGCGTATCGCTGTGTAGATTGGCGCGGAACTCGCGGTAGTTTGCCCAGCCGCCTGTCGGGGTGAAGTCCAGCGTGCCGAGCAGCGCGCCCTTCTCGTCCCCCAAACGGATCTCCATGGTGCCGCCGCGAGAGACCTCGCTGTCGGGCGCACCCGCGTTGATCTTGAGGATATAATCCGTGCCGCCCTCGCCAAAGTCAACGCCGCGGTAGATGGCGCGATAGCCCTGCATGGTGTAGCCCATGTGGTCGCCCTCTCGGGTACAATCGGTCACCGTCGCATCCACGCCGATGATATCGTCTGACGCCTTAGTGGGGGGATACATACGCTCGGTGATAATGGTACCCATCTGCTGGGTGGTCGACCACCAGAGCAGCTTGAGCCGATCTGCTCCATCCGAAATATCACCGCGGTAAGTGATTTCGATGCCGGTAAAGGCACCCGCGGTCATGGGGGTAGTGATTACCATCAAGCGGCAGCCCGTCGTCGGAACAAACTGCTGCGACTCAACATCGGCGACCTCGGTGCCGTAGTCGGTGATCTCCTTGCCGTCCAGCTTGACCGACAGATCGCCCTTCTCGCCGGTGTACTCAAAGATCAACTGGTATTTTTGGGAATAGCGCGGCAGCAGCTTACCGCGTAGCTGCAGCGTATATTCCCCATTTACGCCGGGCGCGGGTAGATTTTGCGTATCAAAGGTGTAATTGATGTCGGTCGCAGTGAAGGCGGACGTCTTGCCGTTTGCCGTGACGGTAGCGGCAAGACCCTTGCCGATGGCGATCACTTCCTGCTGCGGCTTGACATATTCGCCCACCGGTTCCAGCAACTTGTCCTGCGTCACACCGACAAAGGCATCAACGTGCGCCGAGAGATCCAGCACTGCGCCCGTCTCTGCCGTGAAGGTGTCGGCAAGCGAAATGCGCACGCTCTCGCTGCTTGCCTTACCTGCCGGAGTAGCGATGACGGTGTCGATGGTGATGGGAGACTCACCGTCCGCGTAGAAGGTCTTGGTGATCTCGTAGGTCATCTCGCCCTTGGCGGGAGAATAGCGCAGCGTCGCCCAGTATTTGGGGTAGTAGAGAGGAATGCAAAGCGCATCTCCCTGTCCCACGCCCGTGGAGGAAGGAATGGAAGGCCCCAGTGTCAGCGTGCGACCCGGAACGTCCAGTGCCGCACCCGCCAACACGTCACCAAGCATCCACGATACCGTGGTGGTCATGTAAGTAGCGTAGCCGCGGTTCCAAAGGTTCTGCGTCCACATATAGCCCTGTCGCAGATCGACCAGCATGGTGTGCTCCAAAATTTCCAAGCCGTCCTCCAGGTAGCCTGCCGTAATGGCGGCCATGCCACCGTAGCTATCCAGATAGAAGGGCCAGCAACGAGAACCGGGATTGTCCATATCCTGCTCGATGCGCAGGTTGTATACCTTGGGCGCGTAATAGTCGTTGCTCTTTTGCACCGAGGTGGCAAGGAAGGTCTGCATATGCGACACGAACTGATCAAACGGCAACACGTCGCCCTGCCCCAAAAGGCGGCTCATGTACTGACCGGCCATAGCGCCCGAGAACATGGTATCATTCTTGGCGCTGCCGCTCTTTCCGCCCGAGGTGATAAAGTCGTAATCGCTGCCAAAGGCATAGAAGCCGCCGTAGCCAAGCGAGGCTTGCCAGTCGTCATACAGCACCTGCACGTCGGCAGCTGCGCGATCGTATTGCGAGAGATACTGCGCCGCCAGCGTATCATCCCCCATTAAAGTTGCCCACTTGGCACCCAAGCGCAGCATGCACAGCCAAACCGTGCCGGAGTAGATCATAATGGGCGGATGGGAATAATCGTCGTAGGTGGTGTTGTAGTTGGGAATAGCGGTGCCACCTTGGCACTTGCTCTTGACAAATGCCATCGAGGTTTTCATGACGTCGTAATACTTACGCAAATAGGCGTCATCGCCCGTCTGTGCATAGTAGTTCCACATCTGCATCATCCAGGAGCCTGCATTGTCGGTCATGCTGCCCGCAGGCGTCGGGTTGGCGGTATGTGCGGGGTCGTAGTCCGCCATTCCGTAGTAGTAATGGATGTCGAAGTGCTGAATCTCTCCGTTCGCTCCCGTCACGTTGGCGTACTGCCTGTTTTCTGTCAGGTTGAGCGAGGGGAACATTTTCTCGTAGAAGGCGTACGAGCTCATCTTTTGGTCCATGGTGCCGCCGTAGCCGCCCATCTCGCCCTCCAGCGTTGAGAAGTTGCCCTTTTTGTTCAGCACACCGTTGGTGTACAGCGTATATCCGCTGTTGATCTGCTTGAATATCAGCCAATCGGGCAAGGAGGACTGCAGCAGCGGCTGCTGCCATGCGTCGATCCCAGCGCGGATCTCCTCACGCTTGCCCAGCGCATAGGATGTCAGCGCTTCGATGGAGGAGAACTGATTGTGATAATATTTATTGTAATCACACGAGGCAAAACGATACATGTTTGCATACTGCGCCTCGGTAATCTCGGGCATATACCAGGAAACGGCAAAGCGCACCGTCACGCTCTCACCGGCCCCCACCTCGGTGGAAATAGCCACAGCACTTCCCTTCTCGGTCGTGCGCGCGCCGTTCGTCGCGGCGGAAAGGGCAACCTCCGTCTCGTTGTAGCCGTTCAGAGCGCCGGTCTTAACGTAGCCGGACAGCGCAGCGTCATCCTTGACGCCAAAGGACGGCAGAATGGTCACCGTCGCACCCTCGCGCTGCTCCGCAAGCAGCATAAAGGCGTTATTATAATTTTGGAACGTCGCACGCTGCGGCAAAATCTGCTCCTTGGCGTACTGCTTAACGCCGACGTAGGTGGTGTCACCCACCTGCAGCGTGACGCCCTTGGCATAGGTTGCAGGCGTGGGCATATCATGCCACTCACTGCTCTCGCCGTCGTACTGGGTGATGGTTTCGTTCTCGTTATCGCGGATACCGCGGCCGATCAGATCTCCCCAGGAGATAAGCGCGCTCATTTTCTGCGGCGTGCTTTTATCATTGGTCAGTGTGACCTCGTAATGAACCACGGGCAGAGCACTGTCGGTAACGTTCTGCGCAACCGCGCCGGAGAAAGCGGAAAAGCCCATATTGGCCACGCCTGCACGGTGGTTCTCAAAGGAGAGCGAGACAGTGGGCCAAAGGCCGGTATAATAGCTGTCGGCGTAACCTTTCATGCCGTACAGGGTGGTGTTGTCTCGCTGCAGACGGGCGGCGGTCTTACCGTCGTGGACGGCGACGATCATACCGTCCGGGCAATCAGTGAAGGATTTATGGATGTTGTTGACACAGCAGCGGGTCAGATGTCCGGTGGGGTCAATTTCGTAGTAGCCGACACCGATGCCACCCAGCGCAACGCCGGACGGCCCGGTCAGATTTTTGATGTTCATGTAATCAATCTCCTTTTCACTGGTAGTATGTGCCGCCTGTGCGGGAAAGGGGGCAAGCACGGTGGGAAACAGCAAGCATGCCGCGAGCAGCAGGCACAGCCCTGTCACGGCGCGTCGGTTGTTACAATGCCGAATCATCATTATCCTCCTTATGCGGATCAGACGGGATCCCATTTTGATTTGTATATTCATTATACAGTATTTTTATGGTGTTTTCTCGTCACATGCTGCAAAATACATGGACATTTTTTGCGTTTTCTCCCAAGCACCACTTACCTGCTTGACATATAAAAAGCGACCGACACCGCAAAAGCCGATGTCAGTCGCAATTTCATATTTCTCAATGTACAAACTCACCATAGATCGCACGGATGGCAGCCTCGTAATCCTTTTCATCCACGCCGATGATGATATTCAGCTCGCTCGATCCCTGGTCGATCATGCGGATATTGATGCCTGCCTGCGCGAGAGAATCAAAGACGCGCGCTGCGGTACCCTTGGCCTTGACCATAGCACGGCCAACGACGGCAACCAGTGCCAGACCGTGCTCAATGGAAACGTGGTCGGGACGGGTACGACGCTCGATGGCGGCGATCATCTTCTCCTCCTTGCCCTCAAGCGCTGCCGTGGGAACGATCACGCTCAAGGTATCAACGCCGGAGGGAATGTGCTCAAAGCACAGCTCGTGATCCTCCAGAACGTCCAGCACACGACGGGTAAAGCCGACCTCGGAGTTCATCATATCCTTATCGATATTGATGACCGAGAAGCCCTTCTTACCTGCCACGCCGGTGATGACGCGCTGTACGTCGTAGCTGCCGGTGTTGGCAACGATCATGGTGCCTGCGTCTGCAGGTGCGTTGGTGTTACGGATGTTGATCGGAATGCCTGCCGTGCGAACCGGGAAAACAGCGTCCTCGTGCAAAACGGTCGCGCCCATGTAGGACAGCTCGCGCAGCTCACGGTAGGTAATGGTCTCAATGGCGCAGGGCTTGTCGATGATACGGGGGTCAGCCATCATAAAGCCGGAAACGTCGGTCCAGTTCTCATACATATCGGCGTTGACCGCACCCGCTACGATCGAGCCGGTGACGTCCGAGCCGCCGCGGGAGAAGGTCTTGATGGTGCCGTTGGGCATAATGCCATAGAAGCCGGGAATGACGGCGTACTGATGCTTCTTGAGCTCCTCCGCCATAGCGATGCGGGTGCGCTCAGCATCAAAGCTACCGTTATCCTTGAAGAAAATGACGTTCTCAGCGTCAACAAAGGCAAAGCCGAGATATTTCGCAAGGATCAGGCTGTTGAGATATTCACCACGGGAAGCGGCAAAGTCACGACCGGATGCATGGCACATCGCGTTCTTAACGTACTCCAGCTCGCCGTCGATATCGAAATCCAGGCCCAGATCGGCAATAATGCCGTTGTAGCGATCCTTGATCTGCTGATAATAATCGGTAATATCCTCGCGGTTGCGGATCATGTCATAGCAGTGATACAGCATATCCGTGACCTTAACGTCAGCGGAGAAGCGCTTGCCGGGCGCGGAAGCAACCACGTAATGGCGGTCGGGATCGGACTTAACGATCTGCGCGACCTGGCGGAAATGATCGGCATCAGCCAACGAGCTGCCACCGAATTTAACAACTTTCATTTGCATGGACGTACCCATACCTTTCTTTTATAAAATGCTCTTTTTGGTTTACAGTATATTATATGACAAATTTCGCATTTTGTCAAGTGCTCTCGCTATTTTCGTCGATTTGCACATCAAAATTTCTGCGATCCCCCAAGCGTCGCGGCCGATCGGAGCGCTCCTCGATCACCCGCTCGCCGTCGCTGATATAGCGGCTGGCCTGCGTGGTGAACAGCTCCCAGTAGCGTCCCTTCTTAGCCATCAGCTCGGTGTGATTACCTTCTTCGATGATGCGTCCGTACTCCAGCACCAAAATTTTGGAGGCAACCGTCGCGCTGGACAGTCTGTGCGAGACGAAGATGGTGGTCTTATCCTTGCGCAGGCGGTCGAACTGGTTATAAATCTCCTGCTCGGCCATGGGGTCAAGCGCCGCCGTCGGCTCGTCCAGAATGATGACGTCACCGTCGCCGTAGAAGGCACGCGCGATGGCCAGCTTTTGCCACTGGCCGCCCGACAGCTCGGTGCCGTCGATCTCAAAAATGCGCATCAAGGGCGTGTCATAGCCGACCTTCAGCTTTTCAACAAACTCCGCCGCGCCCGACGCCTGCGCAGACGCACGCATGCGCGCATCATCCTCGCGGGTGATATCACCGAAGCGGATATTTTCCTCGACCGTGACGGCATAGCGACCGAAGTCCTGGAAGATGATACCGAACATACGGTACAGATCCTCCACGTCGTACTCGCGCAGATCATATCCGTCCAAAAGAATGCGTCCGCCCGTCGGGTCGTACAGACGCGTCAGAAGCTTGAGCAGCGTGGTCTTACCCGCGCCGTTCAGACCTACCAGCACCAGCGTCTCGCCGGGAGCGATGGTCATGCTGACGTCGCAAAGCACGTCGTGATCACTGCCGGGATAGCGGAAGGAAACGTGGTCAAACTCAATGGTGTGCGGCTGTCCGTGCAAGACGCGGCGGGGTGCGGACAGCGAGGGCGCAATGGTGCGCTCCTCCTTCATAAATACCATCAGGTTATCAATAAACAGCGTGCCCTCATAGATCTGCGCCGACAGATTGGTCAAAGAGCCCACGCGGTCGGAAACCGAACCCAAAGCGCCCGTGAGCAGCGAATAATCACCGATCATCCACTCGCCAAGATAGACGCGGAAGCCGATCATGGCGTAGAAGAAGCAGTTGACGATGGCCGAGATGAACACGGTCATAATATGCCAGGCGTTCTCCGCCAAAATCAGCTTGCGGATACCCGCGTAATACACGCCGTACGCCTCGTCGTAGCGATCAATAAACAGATCGGAAAGTCCGAACATGCGGATCTCCTTGACCATATCCTTGTTGACCATCAAGTCGGCGTAGTAGTTCATCTGCCGTCTTTCCTTGGAGCGACGGCGCATATACTGGAAGTTCTTACGGCGATAGTGCATATTGATGATGGCCGAGGGCAGCGATACGGCTGCGACCACCAGCACCGACCACCACATGCCCGGCGCGGTAGCCAGGATGACGATATACGACACAAGGCTGATGATCGAGCTGACCATCGAGAAGGTCGCCGACAAAATGTGGATGGGACGGTTTCCTGCCTCGCGGTTGGCATTCTCCAGCTTCTCATAAAAGGCGGGAGAGTCGAAGGAGGCAAGATCCAGCTCCTTGGCCTTGGTCATGATCTTTTTCTTGACATGATGCACGACACGCTCACCCGCAATACGCGTCACCGCACCGTTGACACAGCCGACGATGGTATTGAGCAGACGGTAAGCGAACATGACGATCAGCAAGGAGAACAACGCACTGCCGATAAAAACAGCCGTCGTCAGCTCCTGGTCACCAAGGTAGCCCGTTTGCAGCTCGTTGAGCACGCGCTGGGTGATCAGCGATCCAACGGTCGGCAAAACGCCGTTGAACACCGTGACCAGCATCAGAATAAACAAAATGCGCGGATCCGTCTCCCAAACCAGCTTGAATATGTAAAACAGGCGCTCGAAAAAACCGCCGAGCAATTCCTTGAGATAGCGCGGAACGTCACGCAGCCCCGTCGGCTTTTCCACCAGCTGATACGGGGATGGTCGCATATCCTGCTGCGGCAAACGCGGCTTTTCCTTGTTTTTCATAAATAACCTCACAATTTTTCATAAACGTCATCTGACGCTTGATTTTTCTTTCAAAATATAGTATAATATAGATTAACTATACTCCGTATTATTATAAACCATATTCTTGACCTTGTCAAGATGCTGTAACATTTTTCTTCCACATATAGAGGTGCTTATGGATCAACGTCAAATTTTCTTTCCCGCAGATATTTTGCTTCCCCCCTCGCAGCTGACCGCCCACGGCACGTGGGCTTGCATTGCCTGCGACCAGTTCACCAGCGAGCCCGAATACTGGGCTGCTGCCGCCGAAGCGGTCGGCGACGCCCCCTCCACGCTGCAGCTGATGCTGCCGGAGGTCTATTTGAGCGAAACTGAAACACGCCTGCCTAAAATTCACGCTGCCATGCGCGAGGCGCTGCAGAGCGTGCTGGTCTGCCACCCCGGCAGTATGATCGCGCTCTCCCGCATCCAGTCCGACGGACGCGAGCGCCGTGGCCTTGTCGGCATGATCGACCTTGAAGCATACGACTACACCAAGGGCTCGACGGCGCTCATCCGCGCCACCGAGGGCACGGTGCTCTCCCGCATTCCGCCGCGCGTAGCCATCCGCCGCGACGCACCGCTGGAGCTGCCGCACGTCATGCTGCTCGTCGACGACCCCGATCACACCGTGCTCGATCCCCTCTTTGACGAGCAGGCAAAGAAAACCCTGCCGACAGCCTACGACACCGAGCTGATGCTGGGCGGCGGTCGCGCGACCGGTCGTTTTCTCAGCGAAGCACAGATGGACGCCGTACAGACCGCGCTTGACGCACTGATCACCCCCGAAGCCATGGCTGCACGCTATGGTGACGGCACGCTTGCCCCCCTCTTGTTTGCGGTTGGCGACGGCAATCACTCGCTGGCAAGCGCCAAGGCTGCTTACGAGGAGATCAAGGCTGCCATCGGTGCTGAGGCTGCTGCGTCCCACCCTGCCCGCTACGCGCTGTGCGAGGTGGTCAATCTGCATGATGCTGCTTTGGATTTTGAGCCGATCTATCGCGTTGTTTTCGGCGTCGATCGCGAGGATATTCTCGCCTCGCTCAAGGCTTACCTTGCCGCTCTGCATGGCTCGGCCGATGCGCAGACCATCCACTGTGTCTTCGGTGCTCCCGGTGCCCCCATCACAGTCGATGTACACGCAGAGCATCCGGTGCATCAGCTAACCGTGGGCACACTGCAAGCATTCCTCGATGAATATGCGCTGTCCCACCCCGAGATTGAGATCGACTATATCCACGGCGAGGACTCGTTGACAGCTCTTTCCTGCCGCGAGAATGCCATTGGATTTTTGTTTGACGGCATGCAAAAGGATCAGCTGTTCCGCACCGTTATCTACGACGGCGCACTTCCTCGCAAGACCTTCTCGATGGGACACGCCCGCGACAAGCGCTATTATATGGAGTGCCGCGCCATTCGCTGAATAAAAATAGCGGATTTTCTCAAAAAAATTAAAAATATTTCAAGATAGATATTGCTTTTTTTGTATTTTTTTGGTACAATATAATGAGAAATTTCTACTTTTTGATATCATTTGAAAGGGGATTGTTTGATGAGTCCGATTGCAAGCTATGCACAGACGCTGAGCGGTGATATGCGCTCGGTTTTCGCCCGTTTCTCCGAGCTTTTGTGGGAGGGCGTGGCTTACGACCACACCTTCGGCGACAGTGCTGCAGTTGATCTTTATGCTGCGCTCGTTCCCGGCGATCTGCCCGAAACCCTTTGCTGGGCCGACCTCAACTACGCCGATCAGGAAAGAAGCGGCTGGGATGCCTCCAAGCATTACTCCCGCATTCAGAACCTTCTGACCGAGCACGGTCGTGACCGTTTGTACGAGGATGCCACCTATCGCGATGCCATGGTCGCTGCGCTGCGCTACTGGCTGCTGCACGACTACATCAACCCCAACTGGTGGCACAACGAGATCGGCATGCCGCGCACCATTTCCGACATTTCCATGATGATGTGGGACGTACTGCCCGACGATATGCGGCAGCGCGCGCTGAGCTTGATGAGCCGCGGCTCGATGAAGTGCCATCCCAACATTATCCGTTGGACCGGCGCCAATCTGATCTGGGGCATCAACAACACCATCAAGCATGCATTGCTGACGGGCGACGAGGAGCTGCTTACCACCGCTGCTACGCGCGCCTTGGGTGAGATGAAATACGATGCCGAGGGCATTCAAGAGGACGGCGGCTTCTGCCAGCACGGCAGACGCTGGTATTCCGGCGGCTACGGCGCAGCCTTTACCTTCGACGTTTCCATTCTGCTCTACGTTCTGCAAAAGACCCGTTGGCAGTTCCCGATCGAGCAGATCAATATCTTCCTGCAGCACGTGCTGGACGGTCAGCGCGTCATGAGCAAGAACGGCTATTTTGACTACTGCGGTGTCGGTCGCGAGTTTTCCCGTCTTGGCAACAACTACCGCGTCAATCTGCATCGCGGCATCAAGTTCCTGTCTCGCACGGCAGACCTTCCCCGCGCCGATGAGATTGCAGCCTTTGCCAAGGAGAACGCCCGTCCTGCCGCTGTGTGCGATGACAGCGACGCCGACAAGACCGTGTTCTATCCTTCCATCCAGCTGCTCTGCCACCGCAAAAACGGC
>JAEIGA010013586.1_pt1 | contig 12395 bp, 12 predicted proteins | sample 9270691 | NCBI WGS metagenome assembly JAEIGA01 (sample SAMN17057246, study PRJNA624740) | gut metagenome | biome: biome; isolation source: fecal sample | host: Bos grunniens | place: China: Xizang | collected 2019
ACCGGCCTGGGTCGCCAGTCGGACGACGGTCAGGATGGTACCTTCCGTAGGGGTCATAACGGCTTTATATGCGGATTCGACGCCGTAGGACAGCGCGAGGATCATGTCTCTCGCGTCGATCTCTGTCTTGCCTTTCAGTCCTTTGGCGATGCCGCGGAAGATGAGAGACAGGATGACGCCGGAGTTCCCGCGTGCGCCCCGCAGCATGGCGGAGGAGGTGGTCTTCGCGACCTTGTCCACCGTGACATCGTCCGGCAGGCGCTCCAGCTCCTTGCGGGCAGAGGTGATGGTCATCGACATGTTGGTCCCCGTGTCGCCGTCCGGCACCGGGAACACATTGAGCGCGTTGACCGCATCTCTCTGGTTCGTGATATTATAGGCCGCCGAGATCATGGCGTCCCGAAATACTGCACCTTTGATCAAAACTTTCGCACTCTCCTTACGAAATCATGGAATCGACGAACACGTCGACCTTCTTGACATTCATGCCGGTCACCTCTTCGATGGTGTACCGGACCTTTTCGACCAGACTCCGAACGACGGTCGAAATGTTGAGGCCGTAGGTCACGATGATATGGAGCTCGATGACCAGTCCGTCAGGCTCTCTGCGGACAGAGACGCCCTGATCCAGATAGCGGGTCTTGCGGTCAAAGAACGACCGGACCCCCTGAAATGCGTTGCTGTTCGCCATGCCGACGACGCCGAAACAGGTGGGCACGATGCTGCCGAGGAGTTCCGAGAAGTATTCTTTATTGATCTCGATGGTCCCTAACGGGTTTTCGAATGTTACCATTTCGGTACCTGCCTTTCGCGTGTTCATGGTATTCTAACACACACGCATGCATATTTCAAATTATAGGACAAATCGTTTTGTCAGCCCATTTTCCAGTCGAAGACGTTCCCGTAGGGGTTGCCCGGGATCGGGGCCACTTCGGTCTCGAGGTTCCTCGAATAGGCGAGCACGCCGGTGCGGAAACCGATGGTCAGGAAGGGCATCTGACTGTAAAACGCCTTCATGAACGCCTCTCCGGTGGAGGAGCCGCGCAGGACCGAAGCCCAGGAGCTCTCGAGCTGTTTGTCGTCCAGGACGCTCGAGATGTCCATGTCGTTGGTCAGCCGCACTTCTCCGATGTAGAGGTCATAGAGTCCGCTCTTGACCGCGCTCCGGTAGACGGCGGGCTCCAGGAGTTCCACTTCGCACGGGACGCCGACCGCCACCAGTTCTCTCTGCAGTTCGAACGCGATCTGTTCCTTGTTGGCGTTCCCCTTCATGGAGACGATCTTGATGGTCTGGTCGCGGAGCTGTTCCGCGAGCAGGTCGCGTGCTTTCGAGCGCTCCATCGACTGGGTCTTGATGCCTTCCAGGCCGTACCAGTCCGGGTTGAGCGGGATGTCCGAGGCGACGCCGTAGTCGCTGAGACAGGACTCCACGAACGTCTTCCGCTCGAGGATGGCGTTCATCGCCTGACGGACCGAGGCGTCTGCCAGGGCGCCGTTCTCCTTGATGCCCACATAGAGCAGGTTGTTGAGCGGCAGTTTGGCCGTCTGCACGGTGATCCGCTGCAGCTCTCCGTCGGAGATGTCGTCGACCGCCGCGTTGACGGTCTCGATGTTGAGGCTGTTGAACAGGGTCTCGTCATCGGGGATGTTGATGAGGAACACCTGCTCCGCCTTGAATTTTTCGCTGTACTGGTCGCTCTTTTTGAGAACGCCGCCGGCATCGTACGGCTCGTAAATATATCGTCCGGAGCCCACGGGGATGCTGTCTGCCCGGTCCGCGGTCCCGGCTTTCACCACCGGGAACACGAGGTTCGCGGCGATATACTTGTTGGGTTTTTCCAGCGTAAAGCTGACCGTCGAAGTCCCGCCGGCCGTCGCTTCGGCAATACCGTTCAGAAGGGTCCCGTAATAGGCGGAAGCCTTCGCTTTTTCGAAGGAGTAGACGACGTCGTCCGCGGAGATGATGGAACCGTCACGGAACCGCCGTTCCGAGTTCATGGTCAGCATGAGGGTCGTGCCGTTGACCGTGACGTTCTCCGCCAGCGCCATAGAGGGTTCGTAATGTTCATCGATCGTGTAGAGCCCGTCGTATATGAGGGGCATGATGGCCTCGTTCATAAGGCTGGTGCCGGTGAAGGGGTTCACGCCCTCTTCTCTCGAAAAGGGCAGGATGATGTCGGTATCCGCCGCGACGCCGGCCGGTTTCCGGGTATCTTCCTTCGTCTTGGAAGGAGTGTCTTCTCCCCGGTGGCAGGCGGCCAGGAGCAGCACCATGCTGAGGGCCAGCAGGAGCGCGAACACGCGATGAACGATTCGATTGGCTCGTTTCATAGTTGGTGCTTCCTTTCTTATCGGATACAGATGCGTTCGACCCGTTCGCAGGTCCCGGTCGTCTCGTCGATGTCGAAGAGGCAGCCGCAGAGCATGGGCGTGCCGTCCGCGAAATCGAACCGCGCCGGCATGTTGGTCCGGAGCTTTTCGATGATGATCTCCGGCTTCACGCCGAGGACCGACTGCTCCGCGCCGGTCATGCCGAGGTCGGTGATGTAACCCGTTCCGCCCGGCAGGATCTGTTCGTCGGCGGTGGGCACGTGGGTATGGGTCCCGAAGACGGCGGACACTTTCCCGTCGAGGAAAAAGCCCATCGCCCGTTTTTCAGAGGTGGCTTCCGCATGGAAGTCCAGAAGAAGGATGTCGCAGGGGGACAACTCTTTCAGCTGCTGTTCCACAGCCGAGAAGGGATTGCCCACCGGGTCCATGTAGACGGTCCCGAGGAGGTTGATGACCCCGACCTTGTACCGTCCCTTGTCCACGACGCAGGCGCCTTTGCCCGGAGTGCTGTCCGGGAAGTTCGCCGGCCGGAGGATATAGCGGTTGTCATCGAGGTAGTCATACAGTTCTTTGCGGCGGAACACATGGTTCCCGGTCGTGATGACATCGGCGCCGCTCACGAACAGCTCTTCACAGAGATCCGGAGTGATGCCGTTGCTGGCAGCCGCGTTTTCTCCGTTGATGACGCAGAAGTCCACGCCCTCGGTCCGGCGGAATGCCGGGAGGACGGAACGGACGAACGCGACGCCGGTCTTCCCGACGACATCTCCGATTGCAAATACTCGTACCATAATACCCTGCCTGTCCCAATAGGTGACAAAAAGGGCCTTTTCGGGAACCCCTGAAAAGACCCTTTCGTAGTCTCTTTATTTCGCGTAATCCATTACGCGGCTCTCCCTGACGACATGGATCTTGATCTGTCCGGGATATTCCATTTCGCCTTCGATCCGCTGAGCGATGTCATGCGCGATGATGACCATCTGATCGTCGTTGACCTTTTCCGGTTTGACGACGACACGGATCTCACGGCCGGCCTGGATGGCGAAGGAGTTCTCGACTCCGTCATAGGAGTTGGCGATCTCTTCGAGTTTCTCCAGACGTTTGATGTAATTTTCGATGTTCTCGCGGCGGGCGCCGGGACGTGCTGCGGAGATGGCATCGGCCGCCTGAACGATGAAGGCGACGGTGGTCTTCGCTTCGATGTCTCCGTGGTGCGCCTTGATGGCGTGAACAACGGCTTCGCTTTCGCGGTACTTCTTCGCGGCATCGGCGCCGAGTGTGACATGGGAGCCTTCGAATTCGTGGTCGAGGGCCTTGCCGATGTCGTGGAGCAGGCCGGCGCGTCTCGCCTGTTTGACGTCAGCGCCCAGCTCGGAGGCGATGAGCCCCGCGATGTAGCAGACTTCCAGAGAATGGTCCAGAACGTTCTGGCCGTAGCTCGTGCGGTAGCGGAGTTTGCCGAGCAGTTTGATGAGCTCGGGATGGAGGCCGGTGACGCCGGCATCCAGAACAGCCCGTTCACCGGTCTGCTTGATGGTCTGATTGACTTCCCGTTTGGCTTTTTCGTAGGTCTCTTCGATGCGGGCCGGGTGGATGCGGCCGTCCTGGATGAGACGTTCGACGGTCAGGCGGGCGATCTCCCGGCGGACCGGCTCAAAGCAGGAAATGGTGATGGTCTCCGGAGTGTCGTCGATGATGAGGTCGACGCCGGTGACGGTTTCGATGGCGCGGATGTTCCGGCCCTCGCGGCCGATGATGCGGCCTTTCATTTCGTCGTTCGGCAGAGAGACGACCGAGACCGTGGCGTCGGTGGTCCGCTCTGCGGCACAGCGCTGGATGGCGATGGTGACGATCTCTTTGGCGAGTTCATCGGAACGTTCTTTGATCTGTTCCTGCGCCTCCATGATGCGGTTGGCCTTCTCGTGGTCCAGCTTTTCGTCGACCTGGCTCAGGATCTGTTCCCGGGCCTGGGCCTCGGAGAGACCGGAGATCTTCTCCAGGATCTCGAGCTGGCTCTTCTTGAGTGCTTCGACCTCCTCGACCTTGGCTTCTGCTTCTTTGAGCTTCTGGTTGAGTTTTTCCTCTCTCTTTTCGAGAGTGGCGGTCTTTTTGTCGAGGTTTTCCTCGCGCTGGATATTTCTGCGTTCCTGACGCTGTACTTCCGTACGGCGCTCCCGCAGTTCGCGTTCCGTTTCGGTCCGCGTCTTGTGTATTTCGTCTTTTGCTTCTAAAATGGCTTCTTTTTTCTTCTGCTCAGCAGTGGTAAGAGCCTGATTTATGATGCGAGTCGCTTCCTGGTTGGCAGAGCCGATGGTGGCCTCTGCGACCTTTTTCCGGTGTGCCTGTCCGATAAAGAATCCGACGATGGCGCCACCGACCAGTGCGACAAGAATTAAAGCAATGGCTAAAGGTGTCATAAACCTAGAAATACACCCCCTTCTATAAAATTTCACCAATATATTATAAAAAGGACCTGTGTCAATTGTCAAGTAGATGCCCTTTCCGAAACAGCGGTCAGGACAAAAAGAAAACGACAGGGAGAGCCCTGTCGTTTTTTGGTTATCCGTTTTTCGTTTCAGACTGCAACCGGCCGATGAACATGGTCACATCGGGTTCTACCTCTGTCTGGCATTTCTCCAGCACGGTCCCCTCCATCATGGACATGACCAGTCTGGCGAGTGCTCTGGCGGAAAGGCCGCCGGAAGACTCCATCCAGCAGGTCAGGACGTTCACGAGAGCGCCGCTGACGAATGCGAACCAGAGCCGTGCTTCCGCGTCGTTCAGGTCTGTATTGCGGAAGTGAAGGTCTTTCACCGACTGGTAATACTCCGGCAGTTTCATTGACAGTAAATACGTCAGATTGTTTTCCATCAGCAGCTTCACGAAGTCAGCGTGTTCCTGCCAATAGCGGAAAAAGCAGCAGATGACGTCTTCCCAGCCATGGAGCGTTTTCTTGGACAGGTACTGGAGGAATCCCTCAAAGTGCTCGTCCAGACGGCACAGAAGAACGTCTTCCTTCGTCTCAAAGTTATGATAGAACGTCTGCCGGGTCAGTCCCGCACGGTCCACGATGTCTTTGATGGAGATCTTCGTGAACGATGTAACCTTCATAAGTTCCAGCAGGGCATCGGTTATGCGTCTTTTCGAACGGACGGAAATGGGGTTGTCTTTGCGTTCGCCCACTCTACTCACCTCTTTCATCCCACATAATAACATAAAAAAAGAGGCTCGAAAAGATATCGAGCCTCTTTTTCTTAAATTAATCTGAAAAACTTTTTGTGCTATTACGCGCTCTTATTGGAACGGGTTGAAGTAAAAGCGTGTGGTGGACTCACTCTGCGTCGTCGATTCCGCCGCATTGCCCTTGTCCTCGAGGAGAGTGGCCTTCACCGTGAAGGTGGTGATGCTGTAATCCTCTTCCACGTGGGCGATGGACAGCGTCAGGATATCGCCCGGGTCGCCCTCTTCGACGGCCTTCAGGAGGTCGCCGGCTTTCTCGAGGTCTTCCCCGTCGACTGCCGTGATGATGTCGCCCGCGACCGCTTTCGTGCCGGTCAGAGCGCTGTCTTCGTTGATCGCCGCGATGACGATGGAGCCGGACGGCAGCTTGTTCTGCTTGGCGATCTGCGCGTATGTGGAGTTCTCAGAGACCGGGACATACCGGATGCCGAGTTTGGCACGGCCGGTGACGTAACCGCTCTTCAGGATGTCGTCGACGACGTTCTTCGCGACGTTGATCGGGACCGCGAAGCCCATGCCTTCGAACTCTTCCGAAGCGATCTTCGAAGAGTTGATGCCGATGACCTGGCCGTAGCTGTTGATGAGGGCGCCGCCGGAGTTGCCGGGGTTGATGGCCGCGTCGTGCTGGATGCACTCCATGGTGTAGCCGCTCTCATTGCTGCTGGTGGGACGGTCGATGGCGGAGATGATGCCGGAAGTGACAGAGCCGTAGAAGGCAGTGCCGCCGGGGTTGCCGATCGCGTAGACCGGTTCGCCGACTTTCAGGACCGTGGAATCGCCGAATTCGGCCGCTTCCAGTTTGGTGGTCTTGACCTGCAGGACACCGATGTCGGTCCGGTTGTCATAGCCGATGAGGTTCGCGTTGTACTGCGTACCGTCCTCGAGCTGGACCTTCAGCGTCGTGTTGGCGGTATCGACGATATGCGCGCAGGTGACGACATAGGAGTATCCGGTCTTCTTATCGACGCTCATGACGACGCCGGAGCCCTCTCCGTATTTGTCGCCGTTCGGCTGGTAGACCATGACCGCGATGACCGAGGGTTTGCACTTCTGAGCGATCTCGACACTGGTCAATGCGCCGTCGGTGTTCTCTTCATCGTAGGTCCGGGTGTCCCCGATGTTGATGGAGTTCCGGGTGTCCTTGGTCGTCGTCGTCTTGGCCGCCTGAGCTTCTCTGGCGTCCCGTCCGACATAGGCGACGCCGATGGCGATGCCGACGATGAGGAGGATGGCGATGAGCAGAGCCAGGAATACCCTGGAGCCGCCGCTCTTCTTTTTGTTGTCTTCCATGAGTTATCACTCCTGTGGATCTGTAGATTTTTCTATGGGGATCCAGAACCGGAACGAGGTGAAGCCTCCGGGCTCGCTTTCGGCGTAGATGTCTCCGCCGTGGAGTTCCACGATGTCCTGGGCAAGGTTCAGGCCGAGGCCGACGCCCTTGACATGTTCACTTCTGGATTTATCGACTTTGTAGAACCGCTCGAAGATGCGGTGGATCTCCTCTTCGGGGATGCCCTTGCCGGAATTGGAGATGCTGACGAGCGCGCGCCCTTCGGTCTCCTCCATCCCGACGCGGATGGTGCCGCCTTTGTTCGTGAACTTGACGGCGTTGTCAAAGAGGTTGTATGCGACCTGGAACAGAAGCTCCGGGTCCGCCTGCACTTTGATGTGGGGCAGGTCTTCGAACCCTTCGATCACGAGCCCGCCCTCGTCCACGGCGCTCTCGAAACTGAGCAGCGCGTTGAACAGGAGCTGGTTCATATCGGTGGTGGAATAGTGGAGGTTCTCCTCGCCCGCTTCGATCTTGGACAGGGTCAGCATGGTGACGACCAGCCGCGCCAGCCGTTTGATCTCGTTCGAGACGATCCCGAGGTACCGGCGCTCTTCCGAGGGCGGGATGGTCCCGTCCAGGATGCCGTCGACGAAGCCGCCGATGGTGGTCATCGGGGTCTTCAGCTCGTGGGAGACGTTGGCGATGAAACTCTTACGGGAGTCTTCGATGACCGACAGGGACGTGGCCATATCGTTCAGCGACTCGGCCAGCTCCTGCTGCTCCTTGGCGCCCTTGACTTCGAGGCGTTCCGAGAAGTTGCCCTTCGAATACTGCTTCGTGAGGCGGGACATCTTTTCCATCGGCCGGACCAGCTGCGCCGCGAACAGGTAGGACAGCAGGACCATGATGATGAGCGAGATGAGGGCCGCGACCACGAACATCCTCGTCAGGTTCCGCGAGTACGGGGACAGGATGTTGTAGGACGTGGAAACGGCGTAGACATAGCCGGAGGGCATGCCGCTCCGGATGATCTGCGCGCCGCCGACGACCTGCTTCGCTCCGCTGAACGGCTTCGGCAGAGAGGCGACGGTGCTGTACCCGTTCCCGGACGTCTTGTTCATGATGGACGACGGGATGGCGAACCCGCTGTGGGTCTCGCACTCACCGGCATGAAGGGTATGGGTCTGTGTGTCGACCATATGACGGCAGAGGACCAGCCTGCCCTCCGCGTCGCAGATGAATACGTCCGCCTCGATGGTGTCGGAGACCGTGTTCAGCGTGTCGGCGAGCGCCAGAGCGGAATCGTAAGAATCTTCCTCCGTCACGTCGTTCGACATCAGGGACGCCGTCTTTTCAGCGATGACCATGGCGTTCGACTGGAGGATCTCCATGCGGTCGTTGTTCCAGTTCCCGGAAACGAACAGCAGGAAGATGATGTAGAGTACCAGGAAACTGATGGTGACGCTGGCAATGGAGAATCCCATGTAACGGAAGAACAGGTTGTACTTCCGGCGCATGGGTTTCTTCGTGTCGTTGTGATTCTTCATAGAGTTTTATTCTGCCGTGTCGAACTTGTAGCCGACGCCCCAGACCGTTTTGAGCGCCCACTTGTCGGAGACGCCTTCGAGTTTTTCACGGAGACGTTTGATGTGGACATCGACGGTGCGGGAGTCGCCGTAATAGTCGAAGCCCCAGACCTCATCGAGGAGCTGGTCTCTCGTGAATACGTGGTTCGGGTTGCTGGCGAGATGGAAAATGAGTTCCAGTTCTTTCGGCGGGGTATTGACGATCTTACCGTCGACCTTCATCTCATAGTTCGTGAGATTGATGGAAAGCTTGTCGTATTCGACCAGCTTTCTCTCGGTCGCGGCGGAAACATGTGTCCGGCGCAGGACCGCCTTGATGCGGGCGACGATCTCTTTCGGGTCGAAGGGCTTGACGATGTAGTCGTCGGCGCCGAGTTCGAGGCCGAGGACCTTGTCGAACGTCTCCCCTTTCGCGGTGACCATGATGATGGGTTTTTCCGAGACTTTGCGGATCTCCCGACAGACCTGCCAGCCGTCCATGCGGGGCAGCATGATGTCGAGGATGACAAGGTCGGGCTGGAACGTCTGGAACTCGCGAACGGCGGACTCGCCATCGTTCACGCTGTAGACGTTGAAGCCTTCATTCTCGAGGTACAATCCGAGGAGTTCGCAGATGTTTTTGTCGTCATCTACGACCAGGATTTTTCCGTTACTCATTCTCTGATCCTCCTGTCTTCCTCCTGAAGCCGGATTGTAAGGCGGTCACCTTAATCCAACTTAAAGAGGCACACATGTCAAGAACTTTAATATTATTAATTATTTAAACACAAATATGTCGAGATGTAAACAAAAGTGTACGAAAAAAGTCCAAACAGAAACCAGAAAATGACCTCTCCCGGAAGTCCGGAAGAGGCCACAGGCTTGGAAATGAGCGGGCGATGTGCGGATCAGATCTTCATCGCGACATCCCAGGCGCCCCAGATGGCGGCCTTGATGTTCGCGACTTTGTTCGCGTCGCCGATGGTGTAGACGGTCTTGCCGCCGACGGTGGTCTCGGTGTTCACGGGGACCAGCGGGCCGAGCAGCTCTTTGACGATCTCGTCGACTTTCTTGACGACGGGCTGGCAGACCGCGGGGACCGGGACGTTGACCGAGCCGATGCCGAGGTTGTAGCCGGGTTCGACGATCGGGGTCGGCTTGTAACCGACGGACATGATGATGCTGTCTGCCGGCAGTTTGACCTGTTCTTTGTTCTTCTTCTCAACGATGACATAGTCGTCGCCGATCTCCTTGACGCCGGACTCGAGGAAGACCGGGACGTCATAGCACTTGAAGTAGTCGCGCAGGAACGAAGAGTTCGCAAGGCAGAGGTTCTTGACGGCCATCAGGTCGTTCATCATTTCGACGATCTGCGGGTTTTTGCCCTTCTTGTGAAGGTCGAGAGCGATCTCGCAGCCGGTCAGGCCGCCACCGATGATGACGACGTTCTCGCCGACTTCTTTTTCACCCAGCAGGTATTCGACCGCGGTCATGGCGCGCTCGGCTCCCGGGATGGGAAGACGTTTCGCGACAGAACCGGTGGCGACGACGATGGCGTCGGCGTTCAGCTTGGTGAGGTCGGTGATCTCCGTGCCGAACTGGATCGGGATGTTGAGGTCGGCCATCTGCTTCTTGAACCAGGCGATGAGCTGTTTGTCGTGCTCCTTGAATTCCGGAGCGGCCGCCGCGATGAAGACACCGCCGAGCTCGTTCGTCTTTTCATAGATGGTCGGGTTGTGGCCGCGCAGTTTCAGGACGCGGGCCGCTTCCATACCGCCGATACCGCCGCCGATGACGGCAACGTTCTTCGGATGTTTGGTCGGGACGATCTTGTACTTGTTGTGCTGCATGGACCGCGGGTTGACGGCGCAGTTGCACATGTTCATGGAGTGGGACAGGTCCTGATCGTTGTCGGAGCCCTCGTGCTTCGTGAGGTCGAAGCAGCCGGAGTGGCAGCAGATACACGGACGGATGTCGTCTTCCTGATCGTTGATCATCTTCGTGACCCATTCGGGGTCTGCGAGGAACTGACGGCCGACGGCCATGGCAGCGATCTTGCCTTCGGCAATGGCTTTGGCGCCGACGGCGGGCTGCATCTTACCGGCGCAGACGCACGGCTTGTCAGTGAACTGCTGGATGTGCGAGACATCTTCGAGGCAGCAGTTGTTCGGCATGTACTGCGGCGGATGTGCCCAGTACCAGGCATCGTATGTACCGTTGTCGCAGTTGAACATGTCATAGCCTGCGTCGGACAGGTACTTGATGGCGCGCTCGGACTCTTCCATGGTACGGCCGACTTCGATGTAGTCCTCACCGGGCATGGCGCCGGCACGGTAGCCTTTCGTCTTGGAGACGACGGAGTAACGCAGGGAGACCGGGAAGTCGTCGCCGCATTTGCTCTTGATCTCTTTGACGATCTCGACCGCGAAACGATAACGGTTCTCGAAGGATCCGCCGTATTCGTCGGTCCGGAAGTTACAGTACGGAAGAGTGAACTGGTCGAGCAGGTAACCTTCGTGGACGGCATGGACTTCGACGCCGTCGACACCGGCTTCCTTGATGAGGCGTGCGGTCTCACCGAAGGCATAGATGATGTCGTCGATCTGTTTCTTCGTGAGGGCGCGGGCCTCCATCTTGTCGGTCCAGCGGTTCGGCGAGTCAGAAGGTGCTGCCGTCAGGTACTGCGGGTCCATGATGGGGCTGGCGATCTTGTTGATGATGTCGTTCTTGCCGAGCATGGTCATCATTTCGGTGAGGGCCATGGCGCGGCCGAAGCCGGCGGTCATCTGGATGAACATCTTGGCGCCGGTCTTGTGGAACTCTTCCATGTACTCTTTGAGCTGGTCGAATTTCCACTTGTGCTGGTACAGCCATGCGCCGCCGAGGATGTCTTTGACGGGGGCAATGCCGGGCAGGACCAGACCGCAGTTGTTCTCGGCGATCGTCTTCAGGAGCCAGGCCGCTTCCTTGTCGAAATGGTTGGGCTCGGTCCAGCCGAAGATGCACGTTCCGCCCATGGGGGCAAGGACGATGCGGTTCTTGATCTCGACATTGCCGATCTTCCACGGGGTAAATAGAGCGTTATACTCCTCTTTCATTAGCTTACACTTCCTTTATCATTCTGCGGTCTCGCAGATTTCTATCACGTTTTCGATGAGGTCGACTTTCTGAATGGTGGCAAGGGCCTCGTAGCGGATCCCGAGGATGTCCGTGAAGGTCAGCTTCCCGTCTGTCGGAGAGACATCCACGGACTGGATGTTCTTGCAGAACAGGACCGGCTCTTTCGCGGTCATCTTATAAACAGTCGATAAACACATACTCAGCCCTCCAGTGCCTTCAGTGCCTGTTCCAGTTTGCCGGTACCGGTCTCGTAATCGATGACGGCAGCGTGGACCAGCTCTTTGGCGGTGCCGTCGAGCTTGTTGGCAATGTCGTAGAGCTCATCGGCATGGTGCTTGTTGTGGTCGATCATATACTTCAGGAGAGCGACCGCTTCAAGGTCCTCATGGTCATGGTGATGGGTGTGGGAATCCGGGCAACTGTTACAGCTCATAAATCCCTTCTCCTTTCCAATTGGTTGACAGTTTTGATTCTCCCGCACAAACACCGATGCAATTGCGTTTTAGAACTGGATATCGGTTTGTTTGCGGTCGAAAATGGTGTTCACTTTCTTGTAAGCCCAGCCCATCAGTTTCATGTCGAGATTCCAGAAATAGACCACGAAGAGAACGCAGACGGCAATGACCAGGATCTTGACGACTTTCAGGCATAAGCCAAACAGTTTTTTCATTGGTACTCCTCCTTAGGCAGCCTGGCCTTTCTGGCGGGCATATTCCGCGGCGCCAAGAGCGCCCATCAGCTGCGGGTCGACGGCGAGGTCGACGACTTTGATCTTCAGGACCTTTTCGATGGCGTCCTTCAGACCGTCGTTCTTCGCGCAGCCGCCGGTCAGCGTGATGCTGTCGGTGGCGCCGGCTTTCTTCGCC
>JAEIGA010013587.1_pt1 | contig 12394 bp, 10 predicted proteins | sample 9270691 | NCBI WGS metagenome assembly JAEIGA01 (sample SAMN17057246, study PRJNA624740) | gut metagenome | biome: biome; isolation source: fecal sample | host: Bos grunniens | place: China: Xizang | collected 2019
AGACAAGAAAATCAGCCGTACTGTTACGAATTTGCAGTTTTTTCATCTCATATTTAATCCTGAATTGTGTTGGCAAGTAAAGCGATATTGTCCGTGGCAGCAAAGAACCATTGGGAAGTGTTTTCATCCCAAACCGCCCGCACCTCCCGGTCATTAAAGAATCGTATGGATATTTTACTCATGGTCTATTTCAAATAAGTTGCAACAGATATTGATCAAATTCGTCGTATTTTACAAAGCCTCATTCGCCATTTCGATTCCAAATATTTGCTGTTTTTACATCAAATAATCGAATTTTGTCTTGCGGAATCTTAAATTTGGGACAGATTTCCAGCAGATGTTCACGATCCTCAACGGTATAATAACCAATAAAGATACTACACAAGCATCCGCTACGTCCTTTGCGTTGTCGTGCTGCGTGATTGATAGCATCAATAATGTGGCTATCATATTCGCCAAAATTAAAACCGATAACAACCAATGAATCATTCAGATTAGATAAACTTTCATAACAGTAAGATAAATATCTGTTATGAGAAATCATTTCCATTTTTTCTTGGGCAGTTCCTGCTGTCACAAAAATAGGGTATTGATCATTGGCAATACGCGTTTTTATATTTCTCAACAAGAAATTTTGTTGGTCGTATTCTTCTTTTATTATCGTACCGGCATAATCAAATAAAGGTAATGAACCATGCAAATAATAAATGTTTTGTGAGCCGCTTGACCAAGTTAAGTCAGGTCTATCCCCTCGTGCAAAACCATCACGCATATTTCCTTCGAAAACAGCAGCTTCCCGCATTAAAATCCAATACAATAAAAGGTCATAGTTCGTAGAGAAAATAGAACCTTTACTATCCAAGAAATCTTTTAGAAATAAAGCACATGATCTACTTTTTTCCTCCGGCACCTTAAATACATGTTCTGGATGTAAACCTGTTATTGCCTCCAGAAGATTCTCCTTTAATTTTTCCTTTGCGGGGAGAATTATTTCTTTTAGATTGGCATTTGGAGCAAATTCTTCACCGAATTTGACAAACAAATCAAGGCTTCTCATTATCAGTTCAAAATTAGTTGAGCCGACAATACGAAATAGTTTTAATATGGTAGAATCTTTACACTTTTTGACAAATTCGGTCAATGCGTTGTAAGAAAAAATTTGAGGATCATACCCCATGCTGAAGCCATTACCAAAAAGCAAATGAATTTTTCTTTTTTTCTTACTTTTGAGGTAGTCCATTACCTCTTGATATGTTTTAAATGATTCATCTGGCATTGTTTACCACTCTATTTAAAGTTTATAAAAATTTTGCAGATACCGTGTAAGGTCATTTCCCAATTTTTCGTAGTCATGGGTATCAAAACGTATCTGATCCATCATTGATATATTGCTTGGGATATGTGTGTTTATTTCTTTTTCACCCAAACCGCGATGGAGCAAAATAACAGGCTTGTTCATCCCCATTGCCATGCCAATTTCATGATGCACATTAGGTTTACCGCTTGAAAGATCGGCGATAACCAATCCGCAGGAAACCATCATTTCTTGAACACGCCCCAAAATATAACCAGCACATCCGTCTTCGTGTTGGTCGACTCGTTGAAGTTTTATACTTGTTCCGAATTGTTCGTTTATGTTTTTAATTACACGGCGAACGGCATTTTCTATTTCATTATATTCCAACTCAAAGCAACGTGAAAGGAATATTGTATGCTGTTGAGAATCCAGATGTTTTTCAAAATAATTTAAAATATTATCGCCGTTTATTTCCCATGTGGAGGTTTCATTGGGCTGAATCCCACACAACTCATTACGTTTAACCCATGATGTGAAACAGGATATTTTATCAATATTAATTTTTCCGTGAGCTGCAGCAAAAAACAGTTTTGCCAAAGCAAATATTACACCTGAATAACATGCGTTTTTAACACATATTTTTTGAATTTCTTCGAGGGCATTTTGTAAAGCGTTTGCAAGATAATTTTGCTCTATTGTGTTTTTCAGATTAAGTTCATTACCTTCAATTACATATTGGATAAGATGTAACAGAAGAGTTTTATTATCTGAAGAAGCCCATTCTAAAGAAGCAATCTTTTCAATAATTGCTGGGTAGTTTTGCTCTATTTTTCTGGTAATAAAATATTCAATTCCGAAATTGTTTTTCAACTCATCATCGCTGAATGAAGCTGATATATCGTCAGGTATAATCCCAGACAACATATGTTCCGTACGAACAGGAATGGCCTTTGAGTTTATATTGAAGAATATTGTTTTCTCATCCCGTTTTGACGTTTCATCATCCTCAAATAAAATAATGCAAAATGGTAAATAATAGTTGTCTAACTGATGTTTTTCTTTAATTATTTCTTCCAGTGCCAACAAGCGATGATTACCATCTATTCTGCGAAAAATTTTCTCCTTTTGAGGAAATGTTATCGTATATTCATTTTTAGTTTTACTGTATTTGAAATTCACAGTCACAGAGTTGTCAGTTAAAGTAAAACCTGACTTATTAAAAACTGCCTCAAGTGGTCCAGAGAGCGTGAGATTATTTGACAAGAACTTGCCTGATAATGTATATCCCAAAATCACTTCTGGAGAAAATACATTGGAAGAATTTTTGATAAACTTTTTAATTTCCTCGACATGTTCTTCTTCACTTTTTCGCTGATATGAATTATCGGAGTAGGAACAATTGACAATATCTTCATACTTGGCATATCCGCGAATTGTAACTCTGTGTCCAAATGTATTTCCCAAAATACCTGACAACTTCGGCATATTTATTCCCCCAATAATTCTTTTTCAAACTGCTCTCTGGCATTTTGCCACTCTTTTTCGGCTTCTTGGCGCAATTTGACTACTTGTTGCATTCTGTTTATGGCTTCTGAAGCTATGAGTGCTTGTATTTTGCTGTTTGAAATATCCGGAAATGGCAAATTCAGCATATCTTCACGGTTCAAGCGATAACGGCTGGGAGTGGAACCGCGTGCATGTGCATACATTTGTTCCACAAAAAACTTTGTTTTAATGACAGCCATGATACTTTCTGCTGAAAAACCATCTTTGCTTCGCAAAACAAGAAATTCGGAAGAAGCAATTGTTCTGCGTTTAACTGAACGTACCATAACCGTTTTGCGATTTAAAATAGTCGGTCCCAGACGGGCAACAAGAATATCTCCGGGGAGAACTTCAAAGAAAGTTCCTTCAATGTTTTTGCCACATTCAGTTCTTACTTCTGTTATATTTATAGGCTGATTGGGAAGATCGTCAATGCGGATCCAATCAAAAACAACTTCCGGAGCTTTTTGAGGATTAATTTTTTGCTCCGAAATAGTTACTATATCAGAAACTTTTAATGAATGAGATTGTTTTACTCCGAAATGCCGCTTAACATCAATTACGCCATCTAAATTTTTCCGTTTGATAGCAAAACAAAGTTTATTAGCTATTGAACTTTCCGCTATTCCCAGTGTTTTCAATACAAACTCATCCATCCCGGCAAGTAATTCTTCTGCTTGTTGGAGTTTCTGTTTATATGACTGCAGTTTATTATTCAAGTGTTCATATAGTACTTTTTGAATTGAATACTCAGGCAGTACAGCCGGAAATGTCTTGAAAAATGAATCAGAAACTCGTTGTTGTCCTGCAGAACCATTAAATACCGCTTGAGCCGCTTTTAATATGCTATTACAGGAAAACAGCGTCCATATAAACGGCATATAAACTTTATCATTTTTTGCTCTTAATACATGAAATTCAGTAGAACCAAAACCTATTTCAGTTGGCATGTCATCGGCAATACATGATTTTCCGTTTTGCATGCATGGAGTAATTTTTGCCCACAGCAGATCATTTTTCCTAAAAACAGTAAATCCTTTTTTTACATTTTTATATTCTACCGTTTCATAATCGACTTTGTTGACTAAGCATTCTACCGCCGACATTGGGACAAATGATACTATGTCATCATCATTTAACGACTGAGTATTGGTTGGCGGATTTATATCAATAAAATCCTCTAATAGTCCTTTATTGTACTTGCTTGCTTGATATTTTTTTATTACAGTCAAATAATATGGATATAATTCTGAACAAAAAATTTCTTTAGCTTTTATATCCCCCCGCTTAATCGCAAAGATTTGTAACTTCGCGTCGGGGGTCATACGAAAAAAGGTTTTGGATCTTTTTTGAATTCTCTGTATTGTTTGATAACTTCAAAAAGTTGGTTTTCTGTTTCTCTGCCTGTCGCATCAAATCCGATCAATTCAGGAGCTGCCATGAAAATAGCTTCCTCATCGGAGGCAACTTATTTTCCTTTACGCTTTCTGACAAATATAATAGAGGACTTGACCCCTGCACCGAAATGAGCAAAGGCTGTTTGCGGCAAACTCACGACTGCCAACAACTGAAATTTTTCAAGGATGAAATCACGTACATACTGCATGGAACTATTGGTCAAAACTCCATCGGGCAGCACTATTGCGGCTCTGCCGTTTTCTTTCAGGAAAGTATGTATTCTTTCAATAAACAATACTTCGGTTTTTTGATTGTTGCGAACCGTCCTTTTTTGAGTCTTTCGATCGATCTTATCAGTAGTTCCAAGAAAGTAATCTCCAAGATACGCTTTCTCTGCCTTGTTGATGTTGGCACCAAACGGCGGGTTTGTCAAAATAAGATCAAATGCCTCCGGCTTAAAACTCTTATTATGTTCAGTCATTTTTTCAATGCTGTCCAACGCATCAAAACTGATTACATTCGTATGACCGTCATCGTGCACAATCATGTTCATTTTGGCAACGCGGGCAATTTCATCGTTGATTTCAATACCAAAAAGATGTTTTTCTGCAAAATCATGCCAGTGTTTATAATGATCGGTAGAACCTTTTTCATAATACTCATCGGCTTCTTTACGGATGTAATCAAGAGCATGCAGCAAAAAGCCGCCGGAACCACATGAGGTGTCGCATACATTCTCATCGTGCTTGGGCTGCATCATTTCTACGGCAAATTCAATAATCGGACGTGGAGTAAAGTATTGTCCGAAGTCTCCTTTGAAAAAACCATCCATGAACTTTTCAAAAGCAACTCCTTTAACATCCAAGTCAGTTTTATTCAAGTTCATACTTTCCAAATGAGATACTACCGTTTTAAGCACTCTGGCATCAACTTTTATTGACTCTGTAAAGACTTCCGGATCTTTTACTTTTTGCTCGTCATAAAGTTTGTTTATACGCTGTGCGAGCATTGAAGCTGGTTCATTGGTTTTTATCTGGAAGTCATAGGGTTCGCCTTTTTTCCGGGCTTTCTTCTCATCACTGATTTTTACAAAGATCAACTTGCAAAGTTCACCGAAAGCAGTCGGCGGAGACAAACGACCGCCGCCCCATAAAGTCTGATGACATTTCTTAATAGCAGTAATCAATTTCTCTCTGGAAACCGGTTGTATCTCGCTGTCCGTGCCTTTGTAAAAACGAAACTCCATCGGTTTGCCGTAGGCTTTGGGTAAGTCTGCAATGATGTTTTTTTCACGCTCCATTACTCCGTATTTGTCACTTACATCCAAAACCTGGCGAGTCGTACCGGCAACTGCAACAACATAGTCTGCACGCAGTTTTACCCAAGTTGCATTGCCGACGCCCTGCTCAATGGCTTGATTAAATTCAGCATCGGTGATACCATCTTTTTTACATTCGACTACGGCATAGGGGCGTTTGCATTCATCATCTCGAAAAATAACAATATCCGCCCTGTCGGTTGGCAAGCGGTCGGGGATAGTAACTTCCAAATGAATTCGATTGGCAGGATACTCGTACTTGTAAATCAATTCAGCCCAGAATTCAGCACGAATCTGTTCTTCCGGATCGCTGAAATTATCCTTGTAATTATTTGAACTTACATATGTTATTTGCGTTTTTCCATTTTTTTCGGAGAATGTGACATAACCATCTTTTTTGGCACGTTCCAAATATTCTGTTAATTCAAGTATCATAATTATTTCTCCGTATAGGCAACTTGTTTAATCTTTTCTTGAGCGAGGCGGGACGGTTTGGTTTTGCCGTTTTCCCAGCGGTTGACGGTGGCGAAACTCACTCCGAGATTCCGGGCAAGGTCTTCCTGTGACCATCCTTGCTGCTGACGCAGCTTTTTCAATTCTTCAGCAATATTTTCAAACGTAGACATCGGCTGTTCTCCATGATTTCATACCTTCATAGTAAATATAGCATCTGTTATATCTTTTGCAAGTTGATTTTTTGAGGAAAATTAATTTTTTGTATAACAGGATATCCATCTTCACAAGTCTTCAAGCTGCCAGAATCTGATGTACTCTGGTTTTGCTGATTCCGCACTCTCTGGCGATGGCGGATAGCGAAAGTCCCTGTTCACGCAGCATCCTGACTTTGGCAGCATCCGACGTTTGCGGTCTCCCAAGTGTTTTGCCAGCCTTTCTGATGCGTTCCAAGCCTGCCTTTGTCCGTTCACTGATTCTGATACGCTCCTGTTTTGCCAAAGCTGCCATAATGCTGATAATGGCATCGGCAAAAATTCCGAGACTGCTGATGTATTCTTCGGTATAGCTATGCCACTTAACACGGTAATCATCCAAGCGTGTCAGGTACTCAAGAGTCTTGCGACTGCCTTCTCGACTGAAGCGGTCGAGCGACCAAAATAACAACACATCGAATTTTTTCCGATGAGCCATTTTGAAGATCTTGTTAAGACCAGTTCTTTCCACCGCCGATTTTCCACCAGAGCAAACATCGGTAACAACTTCAACAACCTCCCATTGCTGACGAGCTGCATACTCTTTCAACTGGCAGATTTGATTTTCCGCTTCCTGCTTGTCTGTCGAAACTCGCCCATAGATAACGCACCGCATTTTTACCTCCAAATTTTATCGTTCACAAAAGGGTGTCTGTTTTTTGCCATTTTTTACGCTGAAAATTTCTCAAAAAAACACCGTTCAAAAAACGTTCGTTTTCTGTACGCGATCGATCGTATCACAGATTTTACAAAAGTCAAGATCTAAAACAGTATAATACAATAAAAAAAACTTACTGGTTGCTGCCAGTAAGTTTTTTCCAGGGTCAATATCTTTTCAAAGGAGGTAATATGAAGTGCTTCACATTGTGAGGGCGAGTAACTTTTAGCTTAAGAGCCTCTAAAGAACGACTCATCATTTTTTTGTCTGCCGGTTTTGGTGGATAATGCAACAGCTCTGAACATATTTTTTCTAATGTCCATGCAGTCCATGAATTTTTGTCGGCACCGAATTCAAACCTTTCTTTGATGAGTTCTTCGAATCCTGCGTCTTCTCTTTGGCAAGAATTTATATTTTCAAGCTTGATGCGTTCTTCAGTTGTCAAGCGGAAAGCATCCTGCTTGACCTTATCAGAATTATCCCATTCATGTTTTATCTCCGCCCACAGTTGTGCAATATCCAATTGACTCATGGCATCCAAGTCAATCGGCTGCGTAATCCTTATCGACCACCAGCGTCGGTTGCCTGTTTCATCGCGGAGATATTCTTCTTTGTTTACGCTGGCACACACACTGACGTGACGATATGTTGTATCGGCGTACACCTGATACGGTTTTCTGATTTCATCAACGCTTGCAGTCAGCAAGGCTTTCAATGAACTTTGTTCCTTCTTTGTTGTCGAATCAACTTCACCAAGTTCCATTATCCATCCCCGTGTTAACTGTCTGCGACTGTCCGTGTTTTCGGTGTCCAGACTTCTGCCCTCTGCAAACCAATCTTTTTGCTTTTCGATAGGAATTAACTTCCGGAAGAAGGATGTTTTTCCATCGCCCTGTTTGCCGATTAAAGTCAATACGCCATCGATGCCATATTGAGTATTGATACCATTTTCCAACATCGCGACACACTGAACCAACCACTTTTTTACTAATGTTTGGCTAAAGTTATCATTGATATGGAGAATCGAATAGATATGTCCCAAGCGGCTTGTTCCATCCCATTCGATTGTGTCAAGCCATTCAAGTACACTGTTGACATGATGCGCAGCAAGAGTTTGCTCAATGCACAGCTTTACCTTTTCAGCAGAAGGAAATTTATCCGCAAGGCTATACCAATCATCCAATATTTGGTTGGGAATGGTATTGGGGTTATCCACGGCAAAGCCTTTGAATATTGGCAGCCTGGTAATCTCATCTGTATATATTTTTCTATTTTTAAATTTCAGATACTCCTCGAAATTGTGTTGCGTCATAGGGATATTATCTCTACGCGCCAAAGCCTGCTCGAATGCATTGTCCGCAGTTGGCAGGAATTCATCGACGATTGCTTTCAGCTTCGCGATAAAAGTATCCAGCGAAATATGTTCAATATCATCTCTCAACAGCAAACAGTCCTGGAATCTTCCGACGCACTTGATGTTATTACTTTTAATTTTTAAAGTATTTAATTTATCCCGAGCTTCTTTAGCTTTTATTCCATAGCCACTCGCTACTTTTTGCAAATATTTTGCGGTGTCAATATCTAGCAATGCCCCATCCTCACCTTGCGCAAAATAACGGAATCCCCAAGGTATTCTGGTTTTCCGCACTGCGTCAATATTTGCGATATCGAAGTGAAGTTCGGTATATGCTGCTACTAACTCTTGACGCTTGAGTTCCAATTCCTCAACCGTGGTATCTACTGCGATAAGAGCATGCAATGACTTGTTTCCAGAGTAGGTAATACTTTTAATCGGCAACTTGTCCTTGAGCGCATCCCAAAGATGCAACTGCTGCTCAATCAGTTCTTCCATTCCTGCTTCTGTGTTAGCTGGTGATGTTAATGGTGCCATTGCCTCATCCATCTCCAGCACCAGATAATTAACATGCGTGCAATTACTTTTTTTTCTATTTTTCGCGGATAATGGATTGGAACAAAAAAGTGGTGAGTATTCCAAGATACCTGGATTATATCCGTCTGTGATATAAGAATTATCCTGACGGTCTGTTCTTTTATCTCCCACAAAGAAGTATAAATCTTTCATGTCCCCGCAAATTGAAGCCACCGCTTCCTTACGTTTTTCTTCCAATTCAGCATTGGATAAGTCGCCTTCATCAGATACAGTTATCGGATGCTGCAGTATATCACGACACCACTGCAGCCAGTATTCTTTGTGCTTATCTGCGTTTTTTTTCGCATCCATGCTGCTTTTCTTTTTTGCTCCACAGCTTTTTGATGTTTCCACAATCTCGCCGCCAGCATTGGCAATAATTTTTTTGGTTGTAGCCTCAACATCTTCAACATCCGCTCCACCACTGCATTCATCGTACACCGAGAGCAAATAAGCCTTCAAAGACTCCTGCGTATCATATCCGGCATAATACGCAGCCACAGCCAAGCCGTACAGTTTATTGTGCCTCTCTCCTGATTTAAGTTTTTTGAATTCCTCGGCTTTGCGGCATAGACCATCTTCAGCATTTAGATTTGTGAAATTTATTAAATTCATTATAAATCTCCTTTGCGACTTCATGATTAATAATATGCTAATATGCTTCGCTACAGAGAAGTCGCAGTTAATCTGTTTGCGAAGTTGACAATCTATTGTACTGTCAACACCCTAATATGGCGACTGATTCCAAAAATTTTGAAAATTCATAAAAAATTTTGAATTTTTTTTCGATGGTTACTTGATGTTAATGTCATGTTAACTGATCCTTGGGCTATGCTAACATCGCAATGTGTTGAAAATAAAATCCTTACGTGTGGATGTTATCGATGTTAGTTTATTTTTTGATAAAAATAGGATAAAATGAATGATATGTCGTTATGGATATAAACGATATAAAAGCTAAAAGAATAAGAAAAAAAGCTAACATGTGTAACCGACGTTAACCCGTCTTTTTAATGGCAACATCGCCATTATCGAAAAAATCAAAAATTTGAAAAATCAGAATTTCAAAAAATTTGGTATACCCGTGTTGATTAGATTATATGCCACCGAAAAAATCGAAAAAAGATAATGGGGCTATTTTTGCGGTTGAGGTCTGAAATCAGGGAGCATCACAGGTATAATAATATTAAAGTAACATTAATATATAAAGGAAAAAACGATGCTAAGTAAACGAAATTCATTTCACGAAGCTGGTCATGCAGTATGCTTGATGTCGATAGGGTTCATCCCTGAAAAAGTATAGATCTTCACAAATGGATGTGGAAATACGAAATGCACAAAAACGAAATTTGACGAATTTTCTGCAGATCTGATATCCTTGTCTGGTACCGTCGCAGAACATATGTATACCGCCGACTGTATTGAGGTCATTGATGCTGTGGCAGCAGGCTTGATTCCGCCTGGTGCAGATGGTGATTTCGCACAATTGTATGATGCAAGACCGCAAAAAATTGTAATAAAAATGCGTTACCTTTATGATTTGCTGGCGGAGCATTGGTACCTGATAACCACTCTCGCCAATGAGTTGACCGCTAAACACACCTTGAAGCGAAAGGATATCGTTCGAATAAAAAAATCACTGAACTATTATCGCCTATAAGTAAAAGTAAATAAAAAACTGGTACTATCCTCGCCTCTGCTGCAACATCCATCGCATAGGATAATGCAGCAGAGGCACTTTTTATGCAAATAAAGTTCTGCGAATGTGTTCAACTGTTTCCTGGGGCAAATTGGGTGATTCGATTCTCTTTATCCTGACTAAACCAAATTTTTTGAGCCATTTGTTTACTGCTGAATCTGAAATTCCGTATATTTGTCCAATGGCAATATTGCTATATAGTGGTAATAATGCAGCTAAATCACCAAACGTTGGAATGAGTTTTGGGATAATTGGAGGCAATTGGATATTTAGTTCTTGCATTTGATTGAGTGCCTTGGCATTGCGGGCATCCATGTCACCTTTCGCTTTTTCGAGCATTTTAGTATACAACTTTACCATTTCTACGGATTCCCATCCTAGCATCATCATCGCATCTGCCATTGGTACCTGTTTCGAAGCGAGCAAGCTCATAAAGGTAACGCGGAAAGAGTGAAAACTACGGATGCATCCATTGCGTTGACGTTGGTATCCCGATTTATCCAGTTGCGTTTCAGATTTACCTAATGCTCGTTCGAATATTTGCTTGGTATGTTTGCTGACCCAATCTCCAGTAAGATAATATTTCGCGATATCGGGATTTACGTATGGAGATGTGGTTCGTTTTTTAGTTTGGAGCCATTCGCGAAGCAAGGGCGATAGTGGTAAACGTGCTTTGTTGCCATGTTTCAATGTTTTTTCTGGCATGAATTCGATAAAACCATCATGAATCATATCCCAGCGGAATAATGCCGCATCCTTCAGCCGCATTCCGGTTTGTAGTCCGACGAGAAAAAGATCTCTCCAAATAATTCCGGAATTGGAGGCTTCCTGCATTACCGCCGCAATCATTTCCGGTTCAAGTGGAAGATGTGTAGTTATATCATTAGCTGATTGTGCTATTTGTTTTTTTAATACGGAAAAAATATCATTGTATGGAATATTTTTTACAGCTGCGACATCCCGGAGTATTCTGGCAATCAGGCGCATTTGCTTTTTGATGGTGGTCGGAGTGAATTTTTTTTGATGAAGATAAGAATTATACCGCATCGCAACAGAATAATTGACATCTTCAAGATATATAACATTTCTTTCGAAGCTCCATTCGACAAAACGTTTGAAGTAAAGTTTTAGTTGCAATTGATAACTTTTTCCATTGCAGAAATAAGATGGAGTATGTTCTATCCATGTGTCGAATGTCTCTGAAAGCAGCATCCGCTCAATCGTTTGTCCGACGACAGATTGTGCAAGTGCAGTTGCGATTTGATGCACATTCTTTGATGCTGGAGCAGCCAATGCCATTGCGGATTCGCCGGATAAATAATTCCGCAAAAATTTTTTAGCAGCGTTGAGATCGCCGGTACCCGTATTGATGGTTATCCGTTTATTGCCAGTCATCCGGCGGAAATAGTAATTGCCATGAGCCGTCCGTTGAAAAAGCGTTGGTAAATCAGAGTGCTTTCGAGCCATTTTTTTCAATTCCTTTGTGTAAAAATTCATTCAAGGAACTGTACTTAAAATGGAATTATGGCTACAATTATGGCTACACTATCACTTTTTTGATAATTTCTTTGCAAGGAGAAAAATAAACACCAGCTGTAACTATCAGTTGCAACTGGTGTTATAATCTTTTGAAAAATGGTACACCCGGCGGGATTCGAACCCACGACCTTCTACTCCGGAGGCAGACGCTCTATCCAGCTGAGCTACGGGTGCACGCATATCGTGTTTCCATCTAATATATACCCGGGGGCGAAAAATTTCAAGTATATTGCCGATTTTTTTTCAAGCGCTATTGCCCGCAAACGCTTTTGAGTGTATATTTACGAAAATGATATATCTGAC
>JAEIGA010013588.1_pt1 | contig 12394 bp, 10 predicted proteins | sample 9270691 | NCBI WGS metagenome assembly JAEIGA01 (sample SAMN17057246, study PRJNA624740) | gut metagenome | biome: biome; isolation source: fecal sample | host: Bos grunniens | place: China: Xizang | collected 2019
ATAAATTTTGGGGATATTAAGTTCTGCCGCTACCTTTTCAGCATTTGCTTTGAATACATCGGTAATGCCAACAACAGTTGCTGTAGGAACATTATATGTAATTGATTTAGCGTGCAGAGAGCCGATTCTTCCGGCACCGATAATGCCGATTTTTAATTGCTTCATTTTATCGGTCCTTTCCTTTATATTTTTGAGGATTCCCTCAATATTTCTTCTTTATTTTATCATAACATCAGCTTTAATTCAATAAATATTATGATTATTTTGAATATTTTTCTTTTGTAGCAAGACCGCCTCTGATATGTCTTTCAGCTTTATTCAGATCCAGAACCTCCCTGACATTAAGATATAATAACGGGTTAATTTTTTTTAATCTGTTTGCAACATCCATATGTACAGTTGATTTTGAAATACCGAATTTTATCGCAGCCGCTCTGACAGTTGTTTTATTTTCAATAATATATTCAGCCAATTCAATTGCTCTTTGCTCAACCAAGCCCTTCAATATAAAACCTCCCTATATTTCATCAATCAATCTTATGAAATATTCAAAAGGTTTATTACAGAGGAAAAAGAAAACTCCCCAAAAGGGGAGTTTGAAAAATTACCGATCCTCTCTGAAGTACGAAAGTCCGAGACTTTGCGGGGGAAGATTCTCGCGTTTTTGCTTCATGCTTATAACAACTAAAACAATTATTGTTACAACATAGGGAGCCATTTTAAATAATTCCTGTGCACTTAATGTAAGATTAGGAATATAATTATGGATTATGAGCAAACCACCAAAAAGGAATGAACCGAGAATGCCAACATTAGGTTTCCAAACAGCAAAGATAACAAGTGCTATTGCAAGCCATCCTCTGTCACCAAAGCCGTCGTTTGACCATACACCGTCAGCATAATCCATTACATAATAAAGTCCTCCAAGACCTGCAATAATGCTTCCGGTTATGGTTGAACCATATTTATATGCAGAAACATTAATACCTGCTGCATCAGCTGTTGCGGGATTTTCGCCAACCGCTCTCAGGTGAAGTCCGCTGCGTGTTTTATTAAAATAAAAAGATGTTATCAATGCAATAATTATTGCTGCATAAGCAAGAAAGCTGTATGAGAAGAATATTTCGCCGATAACACCTAATTTATCAGCAAAAGGTAATCCGGTTTTAAAACATTTGCTGGTAGCACTTAAAGCGATAGAAGGAACATCTGTATCAAGCAGTTTGATAAGTGAACCGCCAAAAAAGTTGCCGAAACCAACACCGAAAGTTGTTAATGCAAGACCCGTAACATTTTGGTTTGCTCTTAATGTAACAGTAAGCACTGCATAGATAAGACCCATTATCGCAGAACCTAAAACGGAAGAAAGCAACGGAATAAGAACTGCAAGAACAGGATTAACGGTTTCTGCAGAATTTTCATAAAGAAATGCACCTATAACACCCGAAATACCGCCAACATACATTACGCCCGCTGTACCAAGATTCAGATTACCGCTTTTTTCAGTAATTATTTCACCGGTTGAGCCGAACAAAAGGGGAATGCCCTGAACGATTGCACGCTGAATAAAAGCAACTATCATTAATTGTTCGCCTCCTTCTTGCTGCGGAAATTAACTTTATAATTAATAAAGAACTCACAGCCGATAATAAAGAAAATTATTATGCCGGAAATAATTTCCGAAAATGAACTGTTAAGTCCGAATTCGGTTGAAATTTCACCTGCACCTTTTTCAAGAAAAACAATAATAAATGCAGTTAAGATCATTGTAATGGGGTTGAATTTTGCAAGCCATGAAACCATAATTGCGGTAAATCCTCTGCCGTCAACAGTATTGCTTGCTATTGTGTGATTAGTACCACTTACAAGAAGCAATCCGGCAATGCCGCAAATTGCACCTGAAAGAATAAGTGTTCTGATAATGACTTTTTTAACATTTATTCCGATATATTTTGCTGTATTTTCACTTTCGCCAACAACTGAAATTTCATATCCGTGCTTGCTGTATTTCAGATAAACATACATTGCCATTGTAATCAACGTAACAATAATTATATTCATGAGATAATCGTTATCTCCGATTGCAGGAAGCCAGCTTGCTTGAGGCAAAAGAGGTATTTTACCCGAACCTTTGGGAACTGAATAAACAAAACAATAATATGAAACCAATTGAATTGCAATATAGTTCATCATAAGAGTGAACAGTGTTTCATTTGTGTTAAAATGAGCTTTAAAAAACGCCGGTATTACTGCCCAAATTGCGCCTGCAATCATACATGCAATAAACATAACCGGAATAAGAGCATAGGGGGGAAGCTTATCACTCAGGAACATTGAACAAACCGCTGTTGCCAGACCGCCGATAAGAACCTGACCTTCTGCACCTATATTCCAGAATTTCATTTTGAAAGCCGGAGTTACTGCAAGCGAAACGCAAAGAAGGAGGGCTAATTCCTGAAAAAGACGCCAGATTCTGCGTTCAGTTCCGATAGCGCCGTCAATCATTGACGCATAAACGCTCAAAGGATTTTCGCCTGTGAGTAACATTGTTAAAAGACCGCAAACAATCAAAGCAATTACAACAGCAACAATCCTGATAAGCCAGGCTTTCATTGTTGGAATAGAGTCTCTTTTAGTAACATAAAAAAGAGGCTCATGAGATTTCTTGATTTTATTGCTCATCAGAATCACCTCCGCTGTGTTTAGTCATAAGAAGTCCAATTTCTTCTTTTGTTGCTGTTCTGGCATCAAGTATACCTGATATTTCTCCTGATGAAATAACCATTATTCTGTCGCAAAGCTCAAGCAACACATCGAGATCTTCACCAACAAAAACAACCGCAACACCTTTTTCTTTCTGGCTGTTAAGAAGATTATAAATGAGATATGAAGAGTTAATATCAAGTCCTCTTACCGGATAAGCTGCCATAAAAACAGTAGGAGAAGATGCTATTTCTCTGCCAACAAGAACCTTCTGAACATTACCGCCCGAAAGTCTGCAAACAGGTGTGTTCACATTGGGTGTTACAACTCCCAAATCTTCAATAATCTTATTTGCAAGATTCTTGGGCTGCTTTCTTTCAAGGAACATCGACTTGCCTTTTTTATAGCTTCGAAGCATAATGTTATCAACAATATCCATGTTGCCGACAAGTCCCATTCCGAGTCTGTCTTCAGGAACAAAAGATAATCTGACTCCGAGTTCCCTGATCTGAACAGGTGTTTTATCTCTGAGATTTTCGCAAGAGCCTGTTTGCGGATTATGATATATAATTTCACCGCAATTAAGCTTTTGAAGACCTGCAATAGATTCTAAAAGCTCTCTCTGTCCGCTGCCTGCAATACCTGCAACGCCCAAGATTTCGCCCGATTTAATATCAAATGATATATTCTTTAAAACAGTAACGCCTTCTCTGTTATTGCAACATATATCTTTAACTTCAATTCTGTTAACCGGGTCAACAGGTTCTGTTCTTCCGATGTTCAGCGAAATTTTTTCACCAACCATCATTTCTGTAAGCTTATTCTCATCGGTATCCCTTGTTTCAACGGTTCCGATATATTCACCTTTACGAAGAACGGATACTCTGTCAGACAAAGCCATAACTTCGTTAAGCTTATGAGTGATGATAATAATCGCTTTGCCGTCATCTCTCATTCTTCTCAAAACATTAAATAACTTCTGAGTTTCCTGCGGAGTAAGAACAGCTGTCGGTTCATCAAGAATAAGAATATCAGCGCCTCTGTAAAGAACTTTGATTATCTCAACAGTCTGCTTCTCTGAAACTGACATTTCATAAATCTTTTTATTCAAATCAAGCTCAAAGCCATATTGCTCGCAGATGCTTTGAATCTTAACCGACGAATCTTTTATATTGAATTTTCCGTCGTCACTTAATCCCAAGAGGATATTTTCAACGGCAGAAAACACATCAACAAGCTTAAAATGCTGATGAATCATTCCGATTTTATAATCGAAGGCATCTTTAGGTGAATTGATTGCAGCTTCTTTTCCGTTAATAAATATCTGACCGTGGTCAGGATGGTAAATTCCCGAAATCATATTCATCAAAGTTGTTTTACCGCTGCCGTTTTCGCCGAGAATGGATAAGATTTCGCCATTATAAACAGTTAAACAAACATTTTTATTTGCTATTATTTTACCGAATGTTTTTGTTATGTTTTTAAGTTCAATTGCAGCTTGCTTGTTCATTTTCAACCTCCTGTTTATTTTTTCAAAAAACGATTAAGCTGAATAATCGGCTTTTGAAAAGGTAAACAATAAAATGTTAAGCGGAGCGATTAAACTCCGCTTAACGTTAATTATCAGATTATCGGATTAACCGAAATTTGTGTTGAGAAGAGTAATTCCGTCAATATGTGCATCGAAGTAAGGAGCTGAACGGAATTCAGACTCATGGAAATATCCGTCAGAAACAACCTCTGTATCCTTTGTAAATGCTTCATCTGTATCAACGTCGGCCATATATGAAGTAACAGCCTCACCGTTAATTGTGAATGTTGTTGTGTCAAATACATGGCGTGTGCCTGCTACAAGTTCTTCCTTTGCAGCTTCAATAGCTTCAGCTGTGCCTGCTGCTGCAGCCTTTTCGTTGATGTCTGTAAGAACAACTGAACCTTCGGGGATACCCTTACACCAATCAGTATCGATTGTTTCACCATTAATAACACAGTTAATCATATACTTGAAGTAAGGTGTCCAGTCAATTCTTGAAGAAACGATAAATGTGTTGGGGCAAGCTGAAACTGTGCTGCCGTTATATGAAACGTTGGGAATGCCTGCGTTTTCACAAGCTGTGGGAGCACCCATTGAGTCAGCATGCTGGCTGATAAGTTTACAGCCGTTGCTGATAAGAACATTAGCAGCTTCTTTTTCTGCTGTTTCGTCATACCATGAACCTGTAAACTGAACATCCATTGTAACGCTGGGGCAAACCGACTTTGCGCCAAGATAGAATGAAGTATAACCCGAAATAACTTCAGCAAAAGTAAATGCACCAACATAGCCCATCTTTGCTTCTTCAGCTGTAAACTGACCTGCATCAATCATTTCGTTAAGCTTCATACCTGCAGCGATACCTGCAAGGTATCTGCCTTCATAAATTGAAGCAAAAGCATTGTGGAAGTTTGCAAGATTTGCTGTGTGAGCCTTTGTGCCTGTTGCATGGCAGAACTGAACATCAGGATATTTCTGAGCAGCCTGAATCATAAAATCTTCATGACCAAAGCTGTCTGCAAAAACGATTGAGCATCCGCGGTCAACAAGGTCGCAAGCTTCTTCAAAGCATTCGCTGCCTTCAGGAATGTTGTACTTGGGAATCATTTCAACGCCAAGAGCTTCACAAGCTGCCTTTGCTGCGTTGATGAAGTTAAGGTCGTAAGTTGAGTTTTCATCATGAAGGAAAATAAAACCAACCTTAAGATCTGTTTTTGAAACATCATTTGTTTTTTCATTATCAGCATTTGTGTTGTCGCCGCAAGCTGCAAAGCTGAAAACAAAAACAAGCGAAAGGATAATTGCGAGGATCTTTTTTAACTTCTGCATTTTGAATTACCTCCAAAAAATTTTTATAAAAGTTAAAAATTTATTTTAACTTTTAATATTTTAATTATAATTATTTAACAGATAAAAATCAAGTATATATTTACATATTTTGATGTTTTATCGCAAAGAAATCATAAGCTTGCTATAAATTTTATAATCAGCGTTATATTGACTTTTAAAGCATTAGTAAATATAATAAAGTCATTACTTTTAAAGGAGACATTATAATGTCATTTATAAGCATCTTTGATGTTATAGGTCCGAATATGGTTGGACCTTCAAGTTCTCATACCGCAGGCGCCGCATTGATTGCACTTCTTACCAGAAAAATGACAGGCGATGATATAGGTAAAATAAAGTTCATATTGTACGGTTCATTTGCTCAGACCTATCGTGGTCATGGCACCGACAGAGCTTTGTTGGGCGGTATATTAGGGTTTGAAACTGATGACATCAGAATCCGCGATTCATTTGAACTTGCAAAAGAAGCCGGTATTGAATATGTTTTTGAAACCAACGAAGAAGAAACAGATATTCATCCAAACACGGTCGATATAATAATTGAATGCAAATCAGGAAGAACTTTAACCGTAAGAGGAGAATCTCTTGGCGGAGGCAAAGTCAGAATAACAAGAATCAACGGTGTTAAAGTACACTTTACCGGTGAATATCATGCGTTGATTGTTGTTCATAAAGATTCGCCGGGTGTTGTTGCTAATATCACATCTGTTTTAAGTGTGTGCGAAGTTAACATCGCATACCTGAGAGTTTTCAGAGAGAAAAAGGGCGGAACAGCATTCACAATTATTGAGTCTGATGAAGAAATCAACGAAAATGCCGTAACAATAATCAAATCCAGCTCTGCTGTTGAAGATGTTATGTGTTTTAAAAGATAAGGAGGGGAGAATATGGATTTTCATAATGCTAACGAGCTTATCAATTTATGCATAAATAATAATAAGACAATAGCTGATATAATGCGTGAAAGAGAAGCTGCTGAAACCGAAGCAATTCCTGATGAAATTGAAAAACGAATAAAACACTCCCTCGATATTATGCGCACTTCTGCTCATAAACCTTTGGAAAACATAAAAAAATCTGTTGGCGGATTAATCGGCGGCGAAGCTTCAAAGCTGAATGAGCACAACAAAAACGGCAAATCCATTTGCGGAAATGTTCTCACCAAAGTATTGATGTATTCACAGGCTGTGCCCGAGGTTAACGCTTCAATGGGTGTTATTGTTGCAGCACCAACTGCGGGCTCATGCGGAGTTGTTCCTGCAATTTTATTCGGACTTGAAGAAGAATTTAACCTTGAAGAAAAAGTTTTGATAGATGGTTTATTTACTGCAGGTGCAGTCGGATGCGTACTTATGAAGAATGCCTCAGTATCAGGTGCAGAAGCAGGTTGTCAGGCAGAAATCGGTTCCGCATCAGCAATGGCGGCGGCTGCTGCAGTAATTATGATGGGCGGAAACGCTTCGCAAGCTTTTGACGCTGCAGCAATAGCGTTGAGCAATTTATTGGGATTGGCTTGTGACCCTCTGGCAGGTTTGGTTGAAGTTCCGTGCCAGAGCAGAAACGCAATCGGAGCTGCAAACGCTCTCACCTCTGCAGAAATGGCTTTAAGCGGAATAAAATCTGTTATTCCGTTTGACGAAATATCGGATGCAATGTTAAAAATCGGCAGAAGAATGCCGAGAGATTTGAAAGAAACTGCTTTGGGCGGATGTGCTGCAACACCTACAGGCTGCGCATATAAATGCAGTATTTTCGGCGGATGTCAATAATTTTAAAAGGACTTTCAGTTTTGATAACCGAAAGTCCTTTTCTTTATTTTTCTTTGATCAATTCATATTGATTCAATATTTCATCAAAATTATTATAATTTTCATATTGCTTAATACATCTTTGAGCATCAAGATAAGGCTTAACTGCTCTGTTGTAAATATTAAACTCTTTTGTGTGAATTTTTATTTCATTTTTGATTTTTGATTTTTCAATTCTGCAAACTGCAAGCTCCTCTTTAAGCTCACTATATTTTATCTTATCACCGATTTCATTTGCTTTTTTCATTTCATTCAGAAGATTGAAAATATTCTGCTCTGTCTTATCTTCCATATCAAATAATTTATCGATGATTGATGCATCAAATTCTTTCAATCCGTTTTTAAAATACTTTTTTATAGTTTTTTCAGAAACTTTAAAATCTCTTTTTCTTGAAATTATAAACGAACAGTTTGATTTGTTATACACATCAAGGAATCCGTTAACACCCGCACAAACAAGCTCACGGGCAGCTTTCAGGTCTTCAATACCGTTCTCGGTTCTGAATTTGTTGATTTCATTAAGAACATATGAAGAAACAAGAATCTTTTCATTTTCTGATTTTATCAGTTCAAGCTTATCTTTTTCCGATTTAATCAACTTCTTATCCCAGGATTTCTTTGCTGTTGATAAACCTTTATAATTTAACTCCGATTCTTTCATTCCTTGATATTTCTTTGCTTCATTAATAATTTCAACAACTTCTGTTAAAGATTCATCAGAACAAATTCCGTTTCCGTAATCTTCAAAAAACGCTCTGATTTTCAACACCTTAATCATTGCTTTCTGCTTTGTTTCTGTAAGATCATAGAAAAAATATGGGATAACATTCAGTGCAGCACCAATAACAGATGCGATAACAAGAACCGAGCAGATATGAACGAAATAATCGTTGTTATACAAAACATCATAAACATTTGCTCCGTCATATCCAAGAGATATTGCCGCATTACGGTTAAGACCTGCCTTCTCATAAATTGCAGGCAAAACGGAATTTGTTGCCAACGATATAACGCTTCCGATAAGACCGACTGCAGCAAACATTCCGTCAATTCTTTCACCGGAAACATATTGCTGATAATCTCTTATATCCGCATTAAGACTGGGATTCATAAAATGACCAAGTGATGTAAGCATCTGGTTAACAAAAGTGCAGATAAGCAAAACCCATATTACTCCGGAGCCCCTCATTCTGATAACAGGTAACATGAAAGCTATAAACAAAACATTCATCAGATTACTGAAAATCAGAACCTTTTTCTTTCCGAATTTTCTTATGAGATAGGGTCCGAAAAGGTTCGGCCACAAAGAGGCATTACCCGCTATTGCGGTTATCAAAGCATATTGCCCCGCTGTACAAGCCGCCTGATAATTATACATCCAGCCAATAATGGTATTAAAAGAGCTTTCAAGAAAACCTATCCAGCCCGCCAGAGAAATAATCCAGAAATATTTATTTTTTGTTACCTCTCTGAATGCGTCAAAAAAGCTGATTCGAATTACTCTGCTTCTGGGCTGAACAATTCTTTCCTCTGTGTTAACATATACCAGAACGGAAATAAAAAAGCCAACAATCAGCATCGGCGGATAAAGGTATCTGTATACTCTTAAGTCATAAAGAGTATTATCTCCGGTTATTGCTTTAGCAACGAGTGGCAAAAATATGTTTGCAATTGAAGGTGAAAGATTTTCAATAACAGCTTTGACCGCATAAACATCGGTTCGTTCAATGGTATTTGGCGATAAAACATTGATAAGACTGTCATATGCATCAGTATAAAAATTATAAAAAAACTGAAAACCGATATTAAATATCAGAACCGATACACATTTCGCCGTAAGAGTCATATCTTCATAAGGCATCCAGATAAAAAGAATTCCCAGTATAACAGTCGGAATACCCATAGATATGATATAAGGTCTGTATTTACCTTTCATGCTTTTGCAATTATCAATCATTCTCGCTCTCAGTGCAGTCAGAGGAAATCCTGATAAAACACTGATTATATAAATAATATACATTGCTGAAGGGTCAATACCTATTGTGTTACCGATAAGACTGTTTCCTATGCTTATAATCATATTGCCGACGCAATACATGATAAATTTAACACCAATGCCACCTACTGACATTGAAACAATCTCTTTGATTGCCATAAATCTGCCTTCAGGCGGAGTTTTCCAATTATTTTTCACCAGATTTAAAGCTGAAAAAATTTTTTCTTTCAATTTATAACCCCCTAATCAACACTCAAAAACCAACGTGATGACAGATTTTGCAGTTATATTTATACTTTTTTCCTCTGTAATATATTCAGTCAAATCATTCTTGTTATCGGTAAGCGCAACTTTAACTTTTCCGTTGGCAGGATTTGTTAATTCTTTGATCTTATCGCTTGGATTAATTATTATTAAAGTAACCTTTCCGTCAAATTCAAAAGCCAAAGTCATAATCTCTTTATCATCGCTTTCAGCTTCAATTCTGACAGAACCGGGAATAATATATTTTGAAAAGTTTCCTGTTACAAAAAATCTTTTAGTTAATTCAAAAGTTTTATCCTCAAGATTTATATATATTAAACCGTCACAATAATCAACCTCAGAAACAGCAATCCAATGTTGCCAAGAAGTTACATTAAGATATGAAATATCTTCAAACATTGTTTTGGCAGTTACAAGGGCTGAATCCATGGATTTATCTCTTCCGCCCTTCATATGACACCATTCGCTCATTTTAACAGGAACATCAGGATAATGCTTATCCATCCATTTTCTGAATCTTTTAACAAAAGATAAACGATTATTTAAAAAAGTTATATTAAAGGGCAGGGGAACAGGAAGGCAATAAGAATGAACATCAACAGCATCAATCAAAGCTCTGACTTTTGAACTTTTAAGAAAACTTCGGGTATAAGATTTATTGAACCAACGAAGATCTCCAGATTCCGCACCCGAAAGTTTTAAATCTTTTAAAGATGGTCTTTCAGATAATTCATCCGCAAAAACTTCAAAAACCTTACGAACACTGTTTGGTTTATAATGGCAGCCTTCCTGACCGCCATTCCATACCCATATAGGTTCATTAACAGGTGATAAATATTTTATCGGTAAACCTTCATTGATAAAATGCTCTGTTATATCAAGGCAGTAATTTGCGAATTCCTTATAATTTTTTCTTGATATATTTTCTTTAAAAATCTTACCTTTATCAGCGTGTGCCATACCGTTTTTGGTAATTCTTTCAGGAGGTGAATTAACAAAAAGAATAACTTCTTCAGCACCGTCTTTTACCGCTTGACGCATCATATAAACCGCATTCGCATCTCTGTTCCAATCATAAATGCCCTTGCTTATTTCAAAGCATTCGGTGCTTCTTGCAGGTTCGCTGTAGTATCCTTTTCCCGAATATTTTGAACCTGCACCGATATTAAAACGATAAACCTGCATACTGATACCGTTTTCTTTACTATAAAGCAATTCGGATATTCTGTTTCTGACTTCCTTACCGCTATCCGGATCGATATGATTCCATCCGCCTACTATTTGTGCCCACCATGCACCGCTTGCACCGATACCGTAAAATTTCTGATATTTTTTTCGGGGGTTAATTATAATTTTCATTCAATTCACCCTTAAATAATATTATATAAAATTAAAAAGAGGCGATATGGGATCGCCTCTGATTTTTTATCTTTGAACTCTACCTGAACCGTCTCCACCTGCAAGTTTTTCAACTTCAGAAACGCTTACACGGTTATAATCTCCCTCAACCGAATGCTTTAATGCCGATGCTGCAACAGCAAATTCAATAGCTTCCTGAGTTGATTTACCGTTGAGAAGAGCGTAGATTAAACCGCCGCCGAAGGAGTCGCCACCACCGACTCTGTCAACAATATGAAGATGATAATTCTTTGAGAAGCAATAATTCTCGCCATCATAGAGCATACCTGCCCAATCATTATCACTCGCAGAAATTGATGTTCTGAGTGTTATTGCAACTTTTTCAAATCCAAACTTATCGGCAAGCTGCTTTGCAACAGATTTATAACCTTCATGATTAAGCTTACCGCCGTAAATATCTGTGCCTTCAGCTTCAATTCCGAAAACATCCTTTGCATCTTCTTCATTAGATATGCAAACATCAACATATTGGCAAAGGTCAGTCATAGCTGCTCTTGCTTCTTCTCTGGTCCAAAGCTTACCTCTGTAATTAAGATCACAAGAAATCTTAACGCCTTTTGCTTTTGCCGCTTTACATGCCTGACGGCAGATTTCAACAAGGTTTGAACCCAGAGCAGGAGTTATACCTGTAAAATGGAACCAATCTGCACCTTCAAAAATGCTGTCCCAATCAAAATCATCAGCACTTGCCTGCTGAATAGCTGAATAAGCTCTGTCATAAATACAAACAGAACCACGCTGTGAAGCACCTTTTTCAAGAAAATAAATGCCGACTCTTTCGCCACCGCGAACAATTTCAGATGTATCAACGCCAAAATAACGAAGTGAATCAACAGCTGCCTGACCGATAGCATGCTTGGGAAGCTTGGTTACATAAACACTGTCCATTCCGTAGTTGGCAAGTGAAACAGCTACATTGGCTTCTCCGCCGCCAAAGGTTGCCTGCATCTGATCATTCTGAAAAAATCTGTAATATCCAGTAGGTGCAAGGCGAAGCATAAGCTCACCGAACGTTACTATTTTAGCCATTATTTCTTGCCTCCTTAACAATTTCAACCGACTTTTTGCAAAGTTCGATAATTTCATCCCACTTGTGGTTATCAATCAAATCTGCTGTTACCATATAAGAACCACCGCAAGCAGCAATAACAGGAGCTGAAATATATTCTTTAAGATTGTTGAGTGAAATTCCTCCTGTGGGCATAACCTTAAACATCGGGAAAGGAGCACTCATTGCTTTAATTTTAGCAAGACCACCTGACTGCTCTGCAGGGAAAAACTTAAGAACTTCAAGTCCGAACTTAAGTGCTGCATGATAAT
>JAEIGA010013589.1_pt1 | contig 12394 bp, 9 predicted proteins | sample 9270691 | NCBI WGS metagenome assembly JAEIGA01 (sample SAMN17057246, study PRJNA624740) | gut metagenome | biome: biome; isolation source: fecal sample | host: Bos grunniens | place: China: Xizang | collected 2019
CGCACAGGTGTAGAGTGAGGTGCACTCTTCACAACCTCGGGATTCTCAATAGCCTCTTGTGCCACCTTCTTCATCACCGCAATGAACTCGTCGAGAGTCTCCTTGCTCTCTGTCTCTGTGGGCTCAATCATAATACTCTGATGGAACAACAGAGGGAAGTATATTGTAGGTGCGTGGTAGCCATAGTCGAGCAGACGCTTCGCAATATCCAATGTTGTAACGCCTGTTGACTTGTCGGCAAGGCCGTCGAACACGAACTCGTGCTTGCATACACCCTCGATGGGAAGATAATACTCGCCCTTGAGAGCCTCCTTCACATAGTTGGCATTGAGCACAGCGAGAGGACCTACCATCTTCACATTCTCGCGACCGAGTGTAAGGATATATGTGTAGGCACGCATAATAACGCCGAAGTTTCCGAGGAAGTTCGATACATAACCCGATGAAGTCTCATCGGTATCGAGGTAGAACTTGCCATCGGCATCCTTCTTCACCTGAGGATTGGGCAACAGATGTTCAAGACCCTCGCGTACACCCACAGGACCGTCGCCAGGACCACCACCACCGTGAGGAGTAGAGAATGTCTTGTGTAGGTTGATGTGCATAATGTCGAAGCCCATATCACCGGGACGGCATTTACCGAGTACTGCATTGAGGTTTGCTCCATCGTAGTAAAGTAGACCGCCACACTCGTGCACAAGACGCGAAATCTCGGGAATCTCAGTCTCGAATATACCGAGTGTGTTGGGGTTGGTCATCATAATACCGGCGATAGTATCGTCGAGCAGAGGCTTCAAATCCTCAACGTCAACAGTACCGTTTGCGGTAGACTTGACCTCTACAATCTGCAATCCGCACACTGCGGCACTTGCGGGGTTTGTACCGTGCGCACTGTCGGGGACAATCACCTTTGTACGCTTGAGGTCGCCACGCTGAATGTGGTACTGGCGCATAATCATAAGTCCGGTAAGCTCGCCGTGTGCTCCCGCATAGGGGTTGAGGGTAAATGCAGAGAGTCCGCTTACCTCGGCAAGCGATGCCGCAAGGTTGTAATAAACCTCAAGTGCGCCCTGTGCACACTCGGCGGGAGCCTCGGGGTGCAGTTGTGTGAATGCGGGGTGAGCTGCAATCTCCTCGTTTATACGGGGGTTATACTTCATTGTACAGCTACCGAGAGGATAGAAGCCTGTATCCACTCCGAAATTCTTGTTCGAGAGGTTGGTGTAGTGACGCACCACGTCGAACTCGGTTACCTCGGGAAGTTCGGGAGTGCTCTCGCGACGGAGATTCTCGGGAAGGCCCTTACACATACAGTAACCGTCGAACTGCTTACGGGGAAGAGAATATCCCTCACGACCCTCTTTCGAGAGTTCAAAAATCAATTTGTCATAATTGCGTATCATAGAATATCCTCCTTTAATTATAAGTTCTTAACTGTTTCTACAAGCAGGTCAATCTCCTCCTTTGTGCGTTGCTCGGTAACGCAGAAAAGAAGCATATCATCGGCAATGCGTACACCGCCAAGAATGCCTTTCTCCAAGAGAGCAGCCTGTATCTTCTTTGCACATACGGTTGTCTTTACGGCAAACTCGTTCAGGAAGGGCTTGTCGAATGCCATAATGCATTTGCCTGTTGCCACAAGCTGCTCGGCAAGATAGTGTGCTCCTGCGTATGACAGTTTATTTACCTCCTTGAGGCCTTTGTGACCCATAAGTGACATATATATTGTCACATACAATGCCATCAACGACTGGTTAGAACAGATATTACTGTTGGCCTTCTCGCGACGGATATGTTGCTCACGCGCTTGCAGTGTAAGCACAAAGGCACGCTTGCCGTCAACGTCGGTGGTGCTGCCCACAATACGTCCGGGTAATTTGCGCACAAGTGCATTTGTACAAGCAAGATAACCAACGTATGGACCGCCGTAGTTCATCGGGATACCAAGTGTCTGTCCGTCGCCGCACGCGATGTCCGCGCCCCACTCTGCTGGAGTTTTGAGCACCGCCAATGCCGAAGGGTTGGCATTCATCACTAAGAGAGCCTTGTTTGCGTGACACTGCTCGGCAACGCCTGTGTAATCCTCTACAATACCGTAGAAGTTAGGCTGTGCAAGAATGACACCTGCAACGTCGCCGCCCTGCAGTTTAGCCTCGAGCTCGGCAAGGTCGGTCACACCTTCTTTCTCGGCAATTGTCTCTACTACAATGCCATTGTAAAGGGCGTATGTCTCGACTACCCTCTTTACCTTGGGGTTCATTGTTGCCGACACAAGCACTTTGTTGCGCTTCTTGGCAGCAGCCACAGTCATCATCATTGCCTCGGCTGTAGCCGTTGTACCGTCGTACATCGACGCGTTTGTCACGTCCATTCCTGTGAGCTCGCATATCATAGACTGGTACTCGAAGATATATTGCAGTGTACCTTGTGATATTTCGGGCTGATAGGGAGTGTATGCCGTCAGGAACTCTCCGCGTGAAATTATGGGTGCGATGATTGAGGGCGAATAGTGGTCCTCTACTCCTGCACCAGCAAAGCATACAAGCTGACGGTTCTTGCCTCCGAGCGACTCGAAGAATTTGCGTATCTCAACCTCGGACATTGCCTCGGGGAGGTCAAATTCGCGATTGAACAGCAACTGCTGCGGAATCTCGCCATAAAGGTCGTCCATAGACTTGAGCCCCGCAGCCTGCAACATCTGTTCAATGTCCTGTTGCATATGAGGGAAATATTTCATTTTTATATCGATAAAAGGTTCTTAATAAATTATGCCGACCGGCATTCTATGCGCTGGCCGGCATAATTGTGCTGTTTTCTTTTTTTTATTCGCCAATTGCAGCCTTGTAAGCCTCGGCGTCCATAAGGTTCTCAACCTCAGAAGCATCGGAGAGCTTTACCTTGATAATCCAGTTTGCATACGGGTCGGCATTTACAAGCTCGGGCTGGTCGGCAAGAGCCTCGTTAATCTCAACCACAGTTCCGCTTACGGGAGAGATAAGGTCACTCGCAGCCTTTACGCTCTCTACGGCACCAAAGTCGTTGCCAGCCTCAACCTCGTCGTCAACGTCGGGCATATCTACATATACCACGTTGCCAAGCTCGTGCTGTGCATAATCGGTAATACCTACGTAACCGTACTCGCCTTCAATCTTTACATACTCGTGAGACTCAGCATAGTAGAGTCCTTCTACAATCTTACTCATAGTTTTTGTTTTTAAAGTTATTATTGATTTGTATTTTTATTCACTTCTTGTAGTTCTTTTCGTAGAAACGCTTCTTTGTCACCTCGCCGGGGAACACTCTCTTGCGGATACGGACAGCTACCTCGGTGCCCAACTTCGCATACTCGGCGTCGATGAGTGCCATACATACGCTCTTACCTGTCGATATCGAGTTGTATCCTGTTGTAACCTGACCTATTACCTTTCCGTCGACCTCTACATCGTAACCGTGACGGGGGATAGCCTTATCCTTAAGCTCAATGCCCACAATCTTGCGCTTGAGTCCCTCGGCCTTTTGGGCTGCGATAGCCTCTTTTCCAATGAATTCCTCTTTGTCGAGCTTCACAAAGATGCCGAGACCAGCCTCAAGGGGTGTAATCTCGTCGGTGAGCTCATCGCCATAAAGGGGCAATCCTACCTCAAAGCGTAATGTGTCACGACAGCCGAGTCCGCAGGGCTTTACCTTTCCGCTTGCCAGGAGCTTGTCCCACACTTCATTTGTAAAGGCGTGCGAACCATAGAGCTCAAATCCGTCCTCACCTGTGTATCCTGTACGGCTGATGATGATTGTCTCGCCATTATACTCCACCTCTTTGCAGGTGTAGAATACCATATCGGCACAAGGAATGCCGAGCACCTCCTCTACAATAGCCTCGGTGTCGGGACCCTGAACGGCAACCTCGCCGTAGATGTCGCTCTGATGCTCAACTGTAACGTCGAACTTCTTGGCGTGCTCCATAATCCAGGCAATATCCTTGTCTATATTGCCTGCATTTATGACAAGGAAGAAACGCTTGTCGGCCATCTTGTAAACAAGAAGATCGTCAACCACTCCACCTGTGGGGTGCAACATCATTCCGTAGTAGATTTTGCCGTCGGGAGCACCGGTAATGTCGTTTGTAAAAATATAATTCACGAATTTCTCGCTCTCGGGACCAGTCACAAGCACCTCGCCCATATGCGATACGTCGAATATACCGCACGCCTGACGCACTGCATTGTGCTCATCTACAATATTGCTATACTGAATGGGCATATCAAAGCCGCCAAAAGGACTTATGAGAGCTCCGAGTGCCACGTGTTTGTCATAAAGACAGGTTCTTTTATTTTCCATAATCAAAGGAATAGTTTATTGGTTAGTTCTATCAGTTGTTCTTTTGTCATATTCATTATTATACCCGAGGGCTCTACCGCATCGAGCGCACGCGCCACCGACTCTGCATCGAAAGCTACCCCTGCAAGCTTGGCAAGCAGTTCACCGTCGAGGTCGCCTACAAGAAAAAAATCGCCCAGCAGATTGGCCCTCCTTATTGTACCGTTCTTCACCTCGATGCGTAGCTCAAACTCGCCCACCCCCTCGATGCGCTCGCGACGTGTAAGCGAGTAGGCAGGGTTATTCCCATACACGAACTCGGGCGTAAGGTACTCCTGCTCTATGCCCTCTATCTTTTCTATTGCTGTGGCATCCAATGTTATCTCTTCGGCACACAAATTATCGCGCACAAACTGTTTGAATTCTTCTATGGATATTGTAAGATAGCGATTGAGGGTTGTCACGTGCTGTCGCACCGACTCCACCCCTTTACTTTTGAGTTTCTCGTCCGACGGGGTTGTAGAGCGCACCATCTTCTCGAGGTCGGTATCGTATAGCATTGTGCCGTGTACTATGCTGCGATTGGGCAGATGATAGAATGCGTTACCCGAGACCTTTTTTCCGTCGATAAGAATATCGTTGCGTCCCGTTGTACGCGCATTGAGCCCCAACTTTTGCAATACGTGCTCCACCATAAGCATATAGCGATTGAAGGTGAAATTCACATTTGCATCGGGGGTTATATAAGAGAACATTATATTGCTTTTGTCGGCATATACGCAACCGCCCCCACTCTTACGCCTGTACATCTCAATTCCATTGGCGCGACAATAGGCCGTATCAACCTCGGCATCTATCAACTGGTTGCGTCCGAATATCACAGTTGGCTGCACCTGCCACATAAAGAAATAGTCGGCAGGGGGTAATGCACGCGCAATATACTCTTCCATTGCAAGATAGAAAGGAAGCGCGCGTTGTTCATTATCGGGCAGTGCTACATAAACCATCTGTTACTGTACCTGTGTACCATCTGTAATGTGCAAATGTATGCAAAAGAATAATTATAACCAATTTTTAATATCGCAATTTTTCCTACTGTTGATAATTATTATAAAATAAAAGAATAAAAAAGCGGGAAGCCTCATCAGCCTCCCGCTTGTAGCATATATTCTTTCTTTTGGTTTAGGCAACCTTCTCGAGACGCTTCATCATAACAAACATAAAGAGAGCCGAGAGGAGGCAGAGTACAATGAAGATACCCCATACAGCAACCAATGAAAGGTCGCCCCAGAATGTCGAACCAACCTTTGTGAGGTAGTTACCGATGGCAGTAGCAACAAACCAGCCACCCATCATCATACCCTTGAGCTTGGGAGGAGCCACCTTGCTCACGAAAGAGATACCCATAGGTGAGAGGAGCAGCTCGGCAAATGTAAGTACAAGGTATGTACTGATAAGCCAGTTAGGAGATACCAATGCGGCAGCATCGCCAGCAGCTGCCTGCTCATTGGGAGTAAGAAGACCCATTGAACCTACCGCTATCACAGCAAAGCCAGCAGCGGCAACCAACATACCGTATGCAATCTTGCGGGGAGCCGAAGGCTCTTTGCCCTTAGCAGCAAGAGAGCTGAAGATTGCCATACTTACAGGAGTAAGAGCAACCACATAGAAGGGGTTGAACTGCTGGAAGATGGGAGCATTTACAGCAACAGAACCGTCGAGGTTAGCATACTGATAGCCCAGGAAACCTATTGCAGCAGCAGCTACGACACCCGAAATTGCCTTACCTTTAGAAGTCTTGCTCTGGAAGAGTGAGAAGAGGGCGTAAACAATCACGATGATAGCAACAAGGTTCCATACGCTGAAGAGCATGCTCTGTGCACCCTCTGAGCTGCGTGCTGTAAACTCAGCAGCGAAGTATGTGAGTGTAAGACCATTCTGGTGGAAAGCCATCCAGAAGAAGATAACCACAGCAAACACAAGGCAAAGGGCAATGACACGCGCCTTTGTCTCAGCGGGAGAGAGTTCCTCCTCGGCTACAGCAGCCTTATTGTCGGCCTTCTTCACACCACCCTCAACGTGCTTGAATGTACCACGGAAGATGTAATAGATTGCAATTGAAAGAACAAGTGAAGCACAAGCTACACCGAATGCAAAGTGATAAGAATCGGCGAGAGTATAGCCCAAAGTATTCTGGGCATAATCCATAATCTCAACGGCAGCAGTAGGAGCAAACAATGCACCGATGTTGATTGCCATATAGAAGAGAGAGAATGCCGCATCGCGCTTGCTAGAGTATCTGGGATCGTCGTAGAGATTACCCACCATCACCTGCAAGTTACCTTTGAAGAGTCCTGTACCTATTGAAATGAGCGCAAGAGCACCGACAACTGCCCAATAAGCAGTATCTGCGGCTCCGAGGGGCACTGCAAGCAACAGATAACCCAAGAACATTACAACGATACCGATGGTTACCATCTTGCCATAACCGAACTTGTCGGCGAGAATACCGCCGATAAAGGGCAAGAAATAAACGAATGCCAAGAATGTGGCATAGAAATTACCGGCCTCATCGGCAGTCATACCGAAATTCTCACGCATAAAGAGCGCGAACACAGCCAGCATTGTGTAGTAGCCGAAACGCTCGCCAGTGTTGGCAAGAGCAAGGGCAAACAATCCTTTAGGTTGTCCTTCGAACATAAATTAAAAACTTTTAGAGATTAATATTATTACTTAAATTATTCCCTGCATAAAAGATTGCCCAGTTCCATCCAAGCGGGCACATCTGCAACCATATTGCCCCAACTGAACAGCAACAGCAACCATTACCGACGTGCAATATACCGGATATATTCTGCACACATCAGCAACAAAAGTGCAAATATACTGTTTTTTCGCATAAAAACAAGCATATTTGCTTACATAAATAAAATTTACGGGATATAAATAGAACCGTAATAGGCTGTTACATAAACAGTACCAACAAAATTCGGGATTAACGAAGTTCCCGGCACACAAAATAACAAGGGCGTACTGAAGGACTATTTCTTTTCGCTGTTTATGACATATATGCCAAGCATTGCCAACAATGCTGCAACAGCATACTTCCAATAGAAAGGCTCGCTGAGGCAAAGGGACGATGTTACCGCTCCCACCACAGGGATAAGGGAATTGTATATTGCAACCTTTCCCACAGGATTGCAGGTGAGCAGTTTGTTGTACAGCGCAAAGCACATAGCCGAGATTGTGATGAGCATACACAATATGGCCACGCCCCAAGCGGTGACCGCAGGCAACGCCCCACCCATAAACAGCGATGGCACAACCAGCAGCACTCCGCCAATGGCAAGGCTGTATCCCGTACCCACAAACACATCTACCCTGCGTCCCAACCCGCGGGTCATAAGTCCCGCAAAAGCCGAGCACAAGGCATTGAGCACAATCATTCCGTCGCCCATAAATGTGAGGCCACCACTCTCGGCACCACCTATATTAAGTGCCATAATACCAATAAAGCCCACCGCACAGCCTACAATCTTGCGCACTGTGAGCCTGTCGCTCTTGAAGAAGATGCAAGCAAGAAGCACAAGCATAAATGTACCCAGTGAATTGAGTATGGCAGCTCTTGCACCCGCACTGTTGGAAAGACCTATGTAAAAGAAGAAATAGTGCAAGGCGGTATTCAGGAGCGAAAAAAGCAGTATATACAGCCACCCGCCTTTGCCGTCTACCTTGAAGCTGCGCTTGGTGAACCGTGCAATGAGCAGCACCGCACCACCCGCAAGAGAAAATCTTATACCGGCAAAGAGCATCTTGGCAGCCGTCATTGACGATGTTATCCCAAACTCGCCGAATCCCAATTTTATAAGCGGATAGGCCCAGCCCCACGCTACTGCGGCTGTTAGTGCAAAAAACATCACCCACAATGGGCGCTCGAATATAGAAGTTTTATGTTCCGTCATTGTGTCATTCTTTTAATCGGGCGCGAAGATACGCATTTCCTCCCGTTCCGGAAACAGTTGTAAGAAACAGTTTAAAATTTTATTTAAGCATCGGCATTCGCCCCCCAAAAAAACTTTTTAATTATTTTTTACGTAATAGAGTTGTTTGTAATATTATTTTTTACGAATATTGCATACAACTACTGATAAAACCGAAAAAACATCTAAAAGACAACAACTATGAGCAAAAATCCCAAAATAGGTATCCGCCCCACAATAGACGGACGGCAAGGCGGAGTGCGCGAGAGTCTTGAGGAAAAGACAATGAACCTTGCAAAAGCAGTTGCAGAATTAATATCAAGCAACCTAAGATACCCCGACGGCAGTCCCGTCGAATGTGTCATTGCCGACGGCACGATAGGCCGCGTGGCCGAGACGGCAGCCTGCCAGGCAAAATTCGAGCGCGAGGGCGTGGGAGCGACAATCTCCGTCACATCGTGCTGGTGCTACGGCAGCGAGACAATGGATATGCACCCCCACTGGCCAAAGGCAGTTTGGGGCTTCAATGGCACAGAACGTCCCGGTGCAGTCTATTTGGCAGCTGTGCTTGCTGGGCACGCACAGAAGGGATTGCCTGCATTCGGTATCTACGGACACGACGTGCAGGACATTACCGACAACAGTATACCCGAGGACGTAGCCGAGAAGATTCTGCGCTGGGCGCGCGCGGCAGTGGCAGTGGCAACGATGCGCGGCGAGAGCTATCTCTCTATCGGCAGCCAGTGTATGGGTATTGCAGGCAGTATCGTTGACCAGAATTTCTTCCAGGAGTATCTTGGAATGCGCAACGAGAGTGTCGACGAGACAGAAATACTGCGCAGAATGGACGAAGGCATATACGACCACGAGGAGTATGCCAAGGCAATGGCGTGGACCGAGAAATACTGCAAGGTAAAGGAGGGTTGGGACAAGAACCGCCCCGAAAAGCAGAAGGACCGCGCCGGCAAGGACGCCGACTGGGAATTTGTTGTAAAGATGACAATAATAGTGCGCGACCTTATGCTGGGCAACCCCCGTCTGCGCGAGCTCGGGTACAAGGAGGAAGCAATAGGACACAACGCCATTGCAGCAGGATTCCAGGGACAGCGCCAGTGGACCGACTGGAAGCCAAACGGCGACTTTACCGAAGCGCTTCTATGTAGTACATTCGACTGGAACGGCATACGCGAGGCCTACGTGCTTGCAACCGAGAATGACGCCTGCAACGGTGTTGCAATGCTCTTCGGCAAGCTTCTCACAGGCTGCGGACAAATGTTCTCCGATGTACGTACCTACTGGAGCCCCGAGGCGGTGAAACGCGTTACCGGCAAGGAGCTGACAGGCCTTGCAGCGGGAGGTATGATTCACCTCATAAACTCGGGTGCAACGACACTCGACGCTACTGGAGCAAGTACCAACGATGCTGGCGAGCCTTGTATGAAGCCTGCTTGGGAAATGACCGAGAAAGACGTGGAAGAGTGCCTCAGGAACACTAACTGGATGCCTGCCGACCGCGACTATTTCAGAGGCGGAGGATTCTCATCGAACTTCCTTTCAAAAGGCGGAATGCCCGTCACAATGAGCCGTCTCAACCTGATAAAGGGGCTTGGACCAGTACTTCAGATTGCCGAAGGCTGGACAGCCGACATTGAGCCCGAGATTCACGACGTGCTCAATATGCGCACCGACCCCACCTGGCCCACCACCTGGTTCGTGCCCCGTCTCGACGAGACAAAAGCACCGTTCAAGGACGTCTACTCGGTAATGAACAACTGGGGAGCAAACCACGGAGCGATAAGCTACGGACACATAGGAGCCGACCTAATCACACTTGCATCGATGCTGCGCATACCAGTATGTATGCACAACGTACCCGAGGAGAAAATATTCCGTCCCGCAGCGTGGAACGCATTCGGAATGGACAAGGAGGGTGCCGACTATCGTGCTTGCCAGAATTATGGACCAATATACAAGTAACAGAATTTGTAAATGACCAAAAGCGGTGCGCCCTGTGTGCACCGCTCCAAATATTCAAGAGACTATGATAACAAAAGAACAGATAAACGAATTTATAGCACAGGCCCACCGCTACGGCAACGAGAAACTTATGCTTTGCAGCAGCGGAAACCTCTCGTGGCGCATAGGCGAGGAGGCACTTATCTCGGGAACAGGCTCGTGGGTTCCCAACCTTAAAGAGGAGAAAGTATCAATATGCAACATTGAAACGGGTACTCCAGTAAACGGTGTAAAACCGTCTATGGAAAGTACTTTCCACCTGGGAATACTGCGTGCACGTCCCGATGTGAATGTGGTGCTGCATTTCCAGTCGGAGTATGCAACGGCCATCGCCTGTATGAAGAACAAACCCACCAACTTCAACGTGACAGCCGAGATTCCTTGCCACGTGGGAAAAGAGATACCAGTTGTACCCTACTACCGCCCAGGTTCGCCCGAGCTTGCAGCAGCAGTGGTGGAGGCAATGCTTGAGCACAACTCCATTCTGCTCACCAACCACGGACAGGTGGTGTGCGGAACGAGTTTCGACCAGGTGTTTGAGCGTGCCACATTCTTCGAAATGGCGTGCCGCATAATAGTACAGAGCGGCGGGGACTACAGCGTACTCACCCCCGAAGAGATTGACGACCTTGAGGTTTACGTTCTTGGTAAAAAAAGTAAGTAATGAGTGGTACATATCTGGCAGTGGACTTTGGTGCCGGCAGCGGACGTGTCATTGCAGGCACACTGCGCGACGGCAAACTGCAAATAGACGAGGTGCACCGCTTTGCCAACCGGCAGATAAAGATTGGCAAGCGGCTGTATTGGGACTTTCCGGCACTGTTCCAGGAGATGGTCGACGGCCTTAGGGCAGCATCCGACAAAGGATACAAGGTAAAGAGCATAGGTATTGACACGTGGGGTGTGGACTTTGGATTTATAGACAAGAACGGCAATCTGATGACCAACCCAGTGTGCTACCGCGACGAACGTACCAAAGGTTTGCCCGACGAGTTCCTGACTACACCCGTGGAGCGTAGCAGCCACTATGCAACAACAGGCACGCAGGTGATGGAGATAAACACCCTCTTCCAGCTCATAAGTATGAAAAAGGAAGGCGACCCGCAACTTGCGACCGCACACCGCCTGCTGTTTATGCCCGACCTCTTCTCCTACTTTCTCACAGGCAACGCAAACAACGAATACAGCATCGCATCAACATCGGAACTGTTGGACGCACGCGGACGCAACTGGTCGTGGGAGGTTATCGACAAGGCTGGGCTGCCCCGAGAGCTCTTCGGCGAGATAATAATGCCAGGAACGGTACGCGGCAAGCTGAAAAGCGACATTGCAGCAGCAACGGGACTGGGCGAGGTTGCTGTTATAGCTGTCTGCTCGCACGACACGGCAAGCGCGGTGTATGCCCTACCCTGCACCGAGAGAAACTGTGCCTTTTTGAGCTCGGGCACGTGGTCGCTGCTCGGCACGCTTACAGACGAACCCATTCTGAGCGAAGAGGCACGCACAAGCAGCTTTACGAACGAAGGCGGCGCCGAGGGGAAGATTCGTTTCTTGCAGAACATAACAGGACTGTGGATACTGCAACGCCTCATTGCCGAGTGGACCAAGCGCGGCGAGGAGTGCAGCTACGACGCAATGATAGCCGAGGCAACAGCATCGGACATTGAAAGTATAATCCCAGTGGACGACCCGATATTCGCCAACCCCGCGAGTATGGAGCAGACAATACAGGATTATTGCAGCAGGAACAGTATGTCTGTTCCATACACAAAAGGAGAATTTATGCGCTGCATAACACAGTCGCTTGCCCAACGCTACCGCACAGCCATAGAACAGATGAACAGGCTCACGCCCGCCCCGATAGAAAAGCTGTACATTATGGGTGGCGGCTGCCGCAACACCCTGCTCAACCAGCTCACCGCCAACGCAACGGGACTACCCGTATCGGCAGGCCCGGTGGAGGCAACAGCGATAGGCAACATACTTATGCAGGCACAGACACTGGGCGACATAAAAGACAGCGCGCAGATTAAAGAGATACTGACACGCAGCTTTGAGCCCAAACTGTTTCTACCAAAATAAAA
>JAEIGA010013590.1_pt1 | contig 12393 bp, 9 predicted proteins | sample 9270691 | NCBI WGS metagenome assembly JAEIGA01 (sample SAMN17057246, study PRJNA624740) | gut metagenome | biome: biome; isolation source: fecal sample | host: Bos grunniens | place: China: Xizang | collected 2019
AAATCTTTCTATTTCTTTTTCAATCGTGTAGCCCGCTACACTCAATCAAAAGAAAGTAGAAATCTTCCTAAGAAAATTCCGCAAATCACCTACAAAGCAATTTTTAGAAATTGCCTTATCAAAAAATGGCTTTAAGTGCCTTTTTTTGTTAGCATCAAGTAATCAGACGGATAGAAAAAAAGTTATTACTCTTTATATAATCGTAAAAACAGTATATAAAGTAGTGTATTTCCTACAAAATAAAACGGGTCAAATGGTCTAAAAGAGCCGTTATTTTGTTTTTGTTGATAACTTTTTGGTTTTGTGGTATTTTTGGGGAACAGAGGAACAACGGATTTTGGCTTCGCTTTGCTACGCCAAGACAACAAGACCTTGGCTACGCCAGACAACTAGACAACTAGTCAACGAGACAACTAGTGGGGCGGCAGCCACTTGTAGTCTTGTAGTCTCGTAGACTCGTTGTCTGCGAAGCAATAGCTGACCCCAAGGCGGTAGCCACTCGTAGTCTTGTTGTCTTGTAGACTCGTAGTCTGAGAAGCAATAGCTGACCCCAAGGCGGTAGCCACTTGTAGACTAGTAGTCTCGTTGTCTGCGAAGCTAGGGCGGTAGTCGGTTTTTGGTTTAAGGTTTAATGCTTAATGTTTAAGGGATGTGGCTGCGCCGGACTACGGATTTTGGCTGTTGCTTAAGGTTTAGAATAAAAAAATCCTCGCCGAAAGCATAGCTCCGAGCGAGGATAACAACTATATATAAATGGAATTTTCTAAACCTAATAATTATTAGGCAAACATGCGTTCTATAACATCGCTATAGCGTTGTTGCACAAGCTTGCGTCGAACCTTAAGAGTTGGGGTAAGTATCTCATTCATTATCGACCACTCTTCGGGCACCAATTCAAACTTCTTTATCTTTTCGGTTTCACCAAAAAACTCGTTATACTTATTTACCTCTTTGGCATAGCGTTGTATTACCTTTGGATTTTTAAGCACCTCTTGAGCAGTGGTAAATATAATGTCGTGTCGCTTGCACCAACACTCCAAAAAAGCGAACTCGGGCGATATAAGTGCGGCGGCATACTTCTGGTTTTCGCCCACGACCACTATATTTTCTATAAATGGCGACTCGGAAAACTTCTCCTCTATCAGCTGCGGATTGACATACTTGCCATACGAAGTTTTGAATATATTCTTCAACCGTCCAACTAGTACTAGCTGTCCCTTGTCGGTAAAACGGCCCAAATCGCCGGTATGAAACCAGCCATCGACATCTATAACTTGGGCTGTAAGTTCATCATCTTTGTAGTATCCCATCATCACATTGTGTCCACGACACAATACCTCATTGTTGTCGGGGTCTATCTTCACTTCCACTCCCGGCAGTGGAAATCCCACAGTTCCCACCTCTCTGGCATAAGGTTCGCGACTGCTCACTGCTATCACCGGCGAAGTCTCGGTCATACCATAGCCCTCATATACCGGCATACCTATGGCAGAAAAGAATGCAGCCATTCGAGGCTGAATACTTGCCGCGCCCGACACCACTACATCAAAGTTACCTCCTATACCCTTGCGTATCTTATTATATACCAATATATCGGCAATCTTATGCTTTAGATTATAAATAGGCGTACGGTCGCAATCCTGTATGCGATATTCCTGCGCTAGATCTACAGCCCAATAAAACAACTTCTTCGATATTCCCGACATGGATTTGCCTTTACAATAAATCTTGTCGTAAAAGCGTTCAAGCACCCTAGGCACTGTACTCATCATTGTCGGACATACCTCCTTAATATTTTCGGCCAAAGTACCCAAACTCTGCGCATAATATACTGTCATTCCCAGATACTGATATAGGAACACCAACATACGCTCATAGGCATGACATAACGGAAGAAAACTAAAAGCCCTGTCAGACCACTTAGCCGGAGTATGCCTAAGATTCATAAGCTGGCTTACTATATTGGCGTGCGAGAGCATTACGCCCTTTGGTACCCCCATTGTACCCGACGTGTACATAATAGTAGAGCAGGCTGATGGCAGTACGGCATCTTTGCGTCGCTGTAGCTCATTGGCTAAAGGATTTTCGTCACCCATAGCAATAAGTTGTTCCAAATAAGGCATAGATCCACGATCTATAAAAGTATATACATACTTAAGATTGGTAAGTTGTGGCCTTATCGACTCTATTTTATTCAGCACCAAATTTCCTTCCACAAAGGCAATCTTTGCCTCACAATGATTAAGTATATACAAATAATCATTTTCCGAAATGGTAGGATAAATAGGTACTGATATAGCACCCACTTGCATTATAGCCATATCCAATATATTCCATTCAGGGCGATTGGTACTAATAATTGCCACTTTGTCGCCTTCTTTTATTCCCAAATGAATGAAAGCATAACTAACAGCGTTTGTCATACGTATATATTCGTCTATATCGTAAACTCGCCAACTTTCATCAAACTTGCCCGATAGTACATTAGGCTTGTCAGGGTAGTTTGTCTTGCGATATTCCAAAATATCGAATAATCGTTTTACTTCTTCCATAAAATTTCACTGTTTATCCTATGCTTTATAAACTGCAAAAGTAGCTTCTTTTCTCTCACAGTTTTATTAAAAGGGATAATACGAATGAAAATATTTGCCAAATCAGCATATTTGGGGTGAAATAATGAATTGTGGGGTGAAATAAAGAGGATGTATAAATAAAAAAAATGCAATAAAAATGAAAAAATATGCTTTTTATTTGTTTGTATTGAAAAATAAAAGTAATTTTGCAAAGAATAATAAAGAATAGAGTTATGTCGAAAAAAGTACCAAACAGCTTGATAAAGAAGCAAAACATCGTAAAATTAGTTCTTTTTGTTGTGTTTTTTGCCTTCTTGTTCATTATAATATTCAAACCATTTAACTCTAACAAATTCCTATCCATATCCACCGACAGATTTGCGGCTTACGCCTCCATTATAGCTGCCATAGGCTTGGGAGTATTGGTTATAAGTCGCTTACTAATGTATATATACTGCAACAAGACCGGCAAAAGCCTTACTTATACCAATTATATCACATGGGTACTTATCGAAGTATTATCGATATCGCTATTTTGCAACCTATTTGCATGGCTTATTGGCACACGTAAACTTGGCTATTTCGACATACTGCCCGACACCATAAGCTATACTTCTGCAATACTATTCCTACCCTACGTTATAACACTACTATACTTCGAACTGCAAGAAAAGAATATTGATTTGGAAAAACTAAAGGCAATGCCAATGGACACTCCTGCCAATACCGATAGTAACAATACTGCAAACGATGGGAAACATACACTTATAAACCTATCGGACGACAAAGGCCATCTAAAACTATCTGTAGATATAGACAATCTATTCTTTATCGAAGCTGCCGATAATTATGTAAATATCTATTACTCAAACAAAGAAAAAATATCAAAATTTTGCCTACGCAACTCCCTTAAAAATATGGAAAATATGAATCCCAACCTTATACGCTGTCATAGATCATACATGGTAAACTTCAGCAAAGTAAAGGTGTTGCGCAAAGAAAAAGAAGGGCTTTTGATAGAACTCGACTCGAAAGATATACCCGATATTCCTATATCCAAAACATATTCGGCCAATATTATACAAGCCTTGTCCGATTAATAATTATAAAGTACTAGGAATGGAAGTTAATTTTCGCTCACGAGTGGGATAAATCTGCATCGTGAAGGTTATAAATTTCCATCACGATAAATTTTTAACTACACAAGAACCAAAATAACACTTTCGCTCAGTTATAATAAAAAAATAAGGACGCAATTTCTTGCGTCCCTACCACATTTAAAATTATGACTGATTATTTTTCTTCTTCCATCGACTTAGCGAAGTTATCAACCTGGCGGGTTGCCACTCGTGGATTGGCTATAACGTCACATCCATTTACGCAACCACCTTGGCACGACATTACTTCTACAAAGTTACCCGGACACGATTTAACATACCCTCTCAGCGTGCGTATTGTAGCTTTGTCTAATCCGCTTATTACTATATCTTTTATTATTTCCGGATTATCTACATAGTTTTTCACTGACTGCATAACTCCATTGGTATATGCAAATCTACGTCCATCAGAGTTTATAGTTGTATCCAACTCTGCCGGTTCACACTTCATTACATCTATATTGCAAGCCATAAACCATGCACCCAATTCTTCGAACGATACTACATAATCAACCTCTGGAGTACGATATACTTCGCTACGTTTTCCCACACAAGGACTAACAAATACTGTAACAGCATCCGGCATATTTGCTTTTACATAACGAGCGGTATATACCATTGGCGAAGGTGTATCGGAAACGAAAGGTTTCATTTCGGGCATATGCTTGTTGACAAGATTTACCCAAGCTGGACAGCACGATGTGGTCATAAATGGCTCACCCTCTTCCATACGTTCAACAAATTCTTTGGCTTCGTTTTCGGTAGTTTCGTTGGCTCCTTTTGCCACTTCCACTACTTCAGCAAATCCCAATTGCTTGATGGCTGTTACCATCTTACCCATATCCACTTGGAATTGTCCTGCCAATGCAGGAGCTACCATAGCAACTACTTTCTTTCCTTCCTTGATAGAGTTAATGATTTCAACCAAGAAAGATTTTTCCATAATAGCACCAAACGGACATGCCACCATACACTTACCACAATATATACACTTGCTGTCGTCGATATATTCGATACCATTTTCGTTGCGTTTTATAGCACCTACAGGACACGATTCCTCACAAGGTATAGGTTGATATATTATTGCGTGGAACGGACATGCTTCCTTACACATACCGCAATTTACACACTTGTCATGGTCTATGAATGCTTTGTCCGTAACTGTGATAGCATCTTTCTTACATGCATACATACAAGGACGAGCCACACATGCACGACATAGGTTAGATACTATATAATTGTTTTTCACACACGACGAGCATGCTTCATCAACCACTGTAAGCTGAACCGGAGTATATTGATCACGAGTTCTCTTCTCGGCTTGTCTTGCATATTCCGATAGTGGTGTAAGTTCGTCTGTTTCATCGGTAGTGTTAAAACCCAATAGTGCCATAACTCTGTATTTCAACACAGCACGTTCTTTGTGACAACAACAACGTATAGCCTTTTGGTTGCGTGGACGCATCTCCAATGGCAAACGGTCAATCTTCTCTACTAATGTTCTTTCTTCTAACAATTTTGCCACACGACTTATAAGGTCGCGGCGAATTTGCATAGCATTATTCATGATAAATCTCTACAAACTATATTCTTTTATTTGTCTATCTATTTCTTCTTTTACTTTGTTGATATTAGCTTCGGCAACCATTACTTCCCCTACCATAACAAATGGTGGTTTTTTGTCTTTTCTATCGAAACATGCATCAATACAAGGTACACCTTTTATTTCCACACACTCCAATTGTTTTGGGTTAAGATATTCTGCCAATGTTGCCAACTCGGCGCCTCCCATAACATAGCATGCTGTTCCCATGCATATTTTTACTGTTATTTTCATACCTGTTTTTATTAATATATCTATTACTTTTATATACATTTATACCTACCACATACAAGTCAAGCCAAGTATTTAACTACAATATATCGATACATAAATATCTTTATATATTATAAATGAAACACATAAGCGTAGCCAAACTCGCAGCAATTTCTCTACAAAGATACATATTTGTATTGATATAGACAAGTGTTTGCAAATAAAATAACTTCTTTTTATTACACTGCAATACATAGCATATCATAAAGCATGGCATAGTGAGTATAAACAAAGATATTTTTTGTCTGTTATCATATATGGCAAAAGAAAATAATATCAAAACTTATGCGAAATCATTACACTTTTTATCTTATTGGTTTAATATCGTTAGTTATTGTTCCACACACACAAGGACAAGGTATAACCTTTGCCGAATCATTGCAACAAGTGTACGACAGCAGTAATGTTCTACATATGGCCGAACAACGAAAAGCTGTAGCGCACACAATGCGTCAGAGTATAAATGCAACATGGTACCCATCCATTACCGCCATGGGCACCTACACTTGGATGTCGGACAGAATTGAGGTAAGTAGCGAATATAGCAGTTTGCTACAACCTTTCGACAGTTACTTCAACAAGAATATAATAACCCAAGAAATCGGTAGAATAATATACAATTTCCTTGGCGACAAATCATTTACCGTACCAATAATGGACCAACAATGGGCTACTGCCGATGTAGCGTTGGTATATCCCATATTTACCGGAGGCAAAAGAATATATGGTAGTACCATAGGCCGAGAACTTGAAAACATTGGCAACTTGGGCGAAAAGGAAGCACGGGCCGCTATATTCCTACTATGGGTGGAGACGTATTACGGACTACAACTAGCTATACAAAACGAGGCTGTAAGGAAAGATAACCTTCAAGCCATAACCAACCACTATAATAATGTGCTAGCATACAAAAGCAACGGCATGGCAAGTGAGATGGACCTCCTGGTAGCCAAGGTAGCTATGGAAGAAGCCGAACGCGAATGGAAATCGGCTACCCGAAACACTACAGCAATACACTACACTTTTTGTAAGATGATGGGTACCGACACCTCATTTTCATACACCACACTATCGCCACTATTTATATGCAATAGCATACCACCTATACAATGGTTTATCGAACAGGCAAACATATCTCCAATAGTACAAGCAATGGAGTCGCAAAAAATTATAGCCGATAATAACATCAGCATTGCCAAAGCCGACTATCTACCCACCATTGCGGTATTTGGCAAACAAACACTGGCATCGTACAATGTGCCACAAAATCTTATGCCGCCTACTATATTGGGAGCCACAATGGTATGGAACATCTTTGATGGCCTGAAACGAGAAAGAAACATAAAACGCAATAAAATAGAAGCCATCATCACTAACGAGCAATACAGAGAAGCTCAAAAACAAAACGAGGTAGCCATACAACATGCCTATACCGAACTGCAAAAAGCAAACGACGAAATAAAGGCACTAAGTACAACTATAGAGATGACAGATGAACTTGTAAGAATACGCAAGAGCGCTTATAGTGAAGGTTTAGCCACAACAACTGATGTGGTTGATGCTCAAACATCGGCAACCAAAACAAAACTACTATTGCTAGCAGCATACTACCACTACGATTTGGCATTGGCAACATTATTATCAATATGTGGTACACCCGAATATTTTGAACAATGGAATAAATAATATAACATACCAACGAATATGAAAAAGATAAACATTACAGGTACAATAATATTTGTGGCCATATTAGTAATACTATTGACCATTGCCCTTTGGGCTATATTCATCGACAAAGATAACAGCATACTACTGCAAGGACAAGTGGAAACCACTGAGATAACAATATCCGGCACTCTGCCCGGACGCGTGGAAAGATACTATACCGAAGAAGGACAATATGTAAAAGAAGGCGATACATTAGTAACAATAAGTTCGCCACAAGCAGAAGCCAAATATAACCAAGCCCGGGCTTTGGAATCGGCCACACTGGCACAAAACGAGAAAGTGGATGCCGGAACACGCACCCAGCTGATAAAGATGGCCGAAGAAGTATGGACTAAAGCCAAAGCAGACCTCGAACTTGCCAAAGCTACTCATCAACGTATGACCAACCTATACAACAAAAATGTGATAACACTACAACGAAAAGACGAGATGGAAGCCCTATACAAATCGGCTATTGCCGAAGAAAGAGCAGCTTTCTACCAATACGAAATGGCAAAAGCAGGAGCTCAAGCCGAAGACAAAGCTACTGCATATTCACTTGTAATGGCAGCACAAAGCACTGTAGAAGAAGTACTATCTGCACTGAAAGATGGCGCTCTAACATCGCCAATAGATGGACAAGTGGCAAAAAAATACATCAACGAAAGTGAACTTGTAGGTATAGGTACACCTATATTGAGTATAATACTGATAGATAAAGCCTACGTATCATTTAACGTAAGGGAAGATTTAATGCCACACTTCAAAATGGACAAAATTATCAAAGCCGATATACCTGCTATAGGCAAGAAAGACATACCTTTCAGGATAAACTACATTAGCCCACTAGGCAGCTTTGCCACATGGAAATCAACCAAAGAGAAAGGTAGCTACGACCTAAAAACATTCGAGATACGTGCAACTCCTACTACGGCAATAGCAGACCTAAGACCAGGCATGTCGGCACTGATGTACATAAAAAATAAATAACACCACCTAGCTACTCTACAACATCATATCTTATACACTATGACAACACTACAGGCAGTAGCAACCAGAGAATACAAAAGAATAATACGCAAGCCAATATACTGGTTTGCAACTATTATACTACCGTTATTTATACTATTGGTTATGGCTACTATATTTGGCAACGGCCTTATACGTGAGCTACCGGTAGGCATAGTAGATAACGATAACAGTCAACTATCGCGCACCATGATTCGCAACCTTGATGCAGTACCCGAACTACATGTAGCCACGGTATATGCCAACATAGGCGAAGCACAGAGCGATGTAGAAGCCAAAAAGATATATGGGTATATGCACATACCTGCCAATTTGGAACGCGACATAAAGTCCAACCGTGCCACACAACTACCATTCTACTACCACTTTGCACTACTAAGTGTGGGTGGCGAAGTACTTAGCGGATTCTATACATATCTTACACACTTTGCCACAATACCACTTATGCATACAGCCGCCAAATTGAATATCGACAAGGACAAGGCCGAAATAATAGCTTCGCCCATAACGGCAGACTTTCACCCATTAAACAACCCATCGCTCGACTACACAATATACCTATCATACCCATACTTCTACGTTATATTCCAAATACTTATACTCTTAACCACAGCCTATACCATAGGTAGGGAATACAAAGAATATACAGCAACAGACTGGCTCTCAACTGCCGGCAACAACCGCATAGCAGCCCTGTATGGCAAACTGTTACCATACTTTGTTATATATTCCATAGTGGGTTGTTTTGCCAACGCCATATTGTTTACATGGGCAGAAATACCCATTAAAACTAACCTTTATACCATAATACCGACATGTATGCTATTTGTAGCAGCTACATTATCAGTAGCAGTATTTATATTTGCCATACACCCCAACCTTGCTTTTATTATAGGCTTTATATCCATGTTCGGGTCGCTGAGTGCCACTATGGTAGGCGTAACCTTTCCCATAACGGCAATGCCCAAGGTGGTAGAATGGGCATCATATCTATTTCCGGCAAGACATTTCACAATATTATGTCAAAATATCTGCTACGAAGGATTAAACCTATCATACACTTGGCAGCACTATTCGGCACTACTACTTTTTCTACTACTACCACTTATAGCATCACTTAAACTATTCCCATCTAAAACACCAAATATCAATATTATTTAGCAATGACTACACTACAACTAATACTACATACAACCCTAAGCGAATGGAAAGCTATTGCCCATAATATTCCCCTACTACTAGTAATGCTTGGAGGTAATATAGGCTATGGTTTCCTATATAACTATATGTATAATCCCAATACGGTTAACGAAGCCCCCATAGCAGTGGTAGATATGGCCGGCGACAAACTAAGCCACACTTTTATACACAACCTCGATGCCACAGAGCAGGTAACAGTAGCCTACACTCTAACAGACTATGCCATGGCCGAACAGCTTGTAAGAGACCGCAAGATAGTAGGTTTCCTTTACATTCCTCAAAATTTCTCCAAACTAGGCTCGGGATACAACCATAGCAACATTATGGCATACGGCTCCACACTCTCATTCCTCGACTTTCTGATGCTGCAAGAAGCCACCACATATACCCTACTCGACTTCAACACAATGCTACGCCCCATGTATGTAAACCAACTAGATGACAAGCAAAAGCTAGCCCTTGCACAACTACAACCCATAGAGGTAATAGCCAACCCAATGTTCAACAGCAACGAGGGATATGGCACATACCTTATACCGCCGGTGCTTATGCTGATAATATTCCAAACGTTGATGATATGTATATGCATATCATCGGGCACTGAAAGAGAAGAGAAACAACTGAATAATAAACTTATAAACACATCTACCTACAACAAAGCTTTAATACTTGTTATAGGCAAATCAATGGCTTATATTTCTATATATTGTATAATATCGGCATTTATGCTTGGCTTTCTGCCAAAGGTTTTCTCACTGCCACACATAGGCCAAGCAACCACAATAGTAGTAATGATGATACCATTCCTTGTTGCTTCCACCCTATTTGGACTATGTCTTTTACCCATATGCACCGATGGCGAGAAACCTCTAATATACATTGTATTCATGTCGATAATACTGCTGTTTCTATCAGGCGTATCCTACCCCTTGGAACTTATGCCATGGTATTGGAAGTGGCTGCACTATGTTTTTCCAGCTACGGCAGGCACTTTGGCATTTGTAAAAGCCAATACCATGGGTGCCACCCTACCACAGCTACAACCCGAACTTATAACTATGAGCATACAATGCATAATATATTTTATAGTGGCAATACTTATATATAATCGTGCCTTACGCAAAGGATATTGGAATATAGGGTAAAATTAATATTTTTACCAAAATACAATTTTACCACATCACCCAAAACATAAAATACCATTAAATAGAACAACATATTTTCTATACTAAAACATCATATAAAAAAAAATGCCAAAATACACTTTAAAAACAAGACAAAATACACTTTAAAAACAAGACAAAATACACTTTAAAAATAAAACATATTACACTTGATAAATAAGACAAAATTCACTTTACCCTTGTAAATATGGATTATTTTTTGTAACTTTGCAAAAAGAAATTAAGCGATATATGGAAGCAAATAACGACTATCTACCACGAGTTTACGACGAAATATTAGAAGAAAAACTAGATTCATCGGGAGCTGTTTTGATAACAGGGTGTAAATGGTGTGGCAAAACAATGACAGGAGCCAATCAAGCAAAAAGCATTTTGTATATGCAAGATCCCAATCAAAGGAAAAATTTACAAAGCATTGCCGACTCGAAACCATCACTTCTATTGATGGGTGATACCCCACGAATGATAGACGAATGGCAGATGGCCACAGTACTTTGGGACGCTGTACGCTTTGAATGTGATAAGCGACAAGAGGTAGGACAGTTTATTCTTACCGGATCAACAGTACCACTGGATGCCGACAAAGCACACTCAGGCACAGGGCGAATAGCACGCCTACACATGAGAACAATGAGTCTATTCGAATCGAAAGACTCTAATGGCACAGTATCACTCAAAGACTTGTTTGATGGAAAAACTAATATAGAATCAACATCAACAGTATCAATAGAAGACCTATCGTATCTGATATGCCGTGGAGGGTGGCCGGCTACACTGAAAGCAAAAACCAAGAAAAGTGCCATACGTATGGCACAAAACTATATAGACGCAATTGCTAACGAAGATATATTCCGCTTAGACATGGAACAAAAAGACTCCAACCTACGACTAGAACGGAACCCCGAAAGAGCTTACAGCATACTACGATCGTTGGCTAGAAATGTAAGCACAATGGTAAGCAATAAAACAATATTGGACGATATAGCAGCCAATGACAAAGAGATTTCGAGCGGAACATTAGATAAATACCTAAATACTTTACGACGTCTGTTTGTAATAGAAGACCAACCGGCATGGAAACCATCAATACGGTCGAAGAGTGCATTGCGCACATCTAGCAAACGCCACTTTGTCGATCCTTCAATTGCAGCAGCAGTAATGCGTACCAACCCAGAGAAGTTACTGTACGACTTTGAAACATTTGGATTTCTATTCGAATCATTATGCACTAGGGATATGCGCGCCTATAGTCAGGCAAACGACGGCGATGTATTCCATTACCGTGACAAAACAGGACTTGAAGCCGATATGGTAATAAGCCTTAGAGACGGAAGATGGGCAGCAGTGGAAGTTAAACTAGGAACCAAACAGATAGAAGAAGCCGCCAAAAATCTGCTAACCTTGAGGGAGAAAATTAATACCGACAAGATGGGAATGCCGTCATTCATGATGATAATAACGGGAGGCGAATATGCATATATGCGTAAAGACGGCGTATTGGTAGTACCAATAGGATGTTTGAAACCATAATTCCGACTGTGAGAAATTATTCTATACACGATAACAAAATATCTACGCAAGCGGCATAGTTTCCACAACTATGCCGCTTTAATATTACAACTCCCATACTTAGGGGTACTAAGTATGGGAGTTAGAGGTTGTAAGCA
>JAEIGA010013591.1_pt1 | contig 12392 bp, 9 predicted proteins | sample 9270691 | NCBI WGS metagenome assembly JAEIGA01 (sample SAMN17057246, study PRJNA624740) | gut metagenome | biome: biome; isolation source: fecal sample | host: Bos grunniens | place: China: Xizang | collected 2019
AAAGGTCTTGTATATATCAAGGTTAACGAGGACGGAAGCATCAAGTCTTCAATTGACAAATTCTATACTCCTGAGCAGCTTCAGGCAGTTGCAGACCGTCTCGGAGCCAAGAAGGGAGATATGCTACTCGTTCTTTGCGGAGCCAAGAGAAAGACCCAGAACATGCTTGGTGTACTCCGTATCGAGATGGGTAACAGACTCGGTCTTCGTGATCCGTTCAACTTCGCACCTCTTTGGGTCGTAGATTTCCCTCTCGTGGAGTGGGATGACGAGACTCAGCGTTTCTATGCAATGCACCATCCGTTCACAGCACCTAAGCCGGAGCATCTTGAACTTTTCTATAGCGACAAGAAGGAAGATCTTGAGAAAGTATGTGCTAATGCATACGACTTCGTTCTCAATGGTACCGAACTCGGAGGAGGATCTATCCGTATTCATGAGGCAGCAATGCAGGAGCGCATGTTCGAGGTACTCGGCATTTCTAAGGAAGATGCTGAATACAAGTTCGGCTTCATCATCAATGCATTCAAGTTCGGTGCTCCGCCACACGGAGGTCTTGCATTCGGTTTTGACCGAGTGTGTGCACTCTTCGGAGGTCAGGAGACAATCCGTGACTACATTGCATTCCCTAAGAACAACCAGGGTCGCGACGTTATGATCGACTCTCCTTCATACATCGATCAGGAGCAGATGGATGAACTGTTTTTGAACTCTACAGCAGAACGTAAATAGAGTTTAATCATGAATTTCCTCTTATGGAAGATCAGAACAAAATATTGCAGATTCCGTAGCATTTGCAAATGCTGAATGGCAGTTGACGGATCTGGACAGGGGTCATCAGTCATCCTTATGACAACAAGAAGTTTGATCACGATGGTGAACGTTCTGTTCCCAATCTTATAATAGTTCAATAAATATGATAAGGAATCATTTTATATGGGCATTTTTGACCTGTATCTTCTCTGTTTTAGTTTCATGTGCTCACCAGCCTGAATCTGTCACACGTGTTGAAAAGATTCTTTCTGAAATCAACGACCCGAATTCAGAATATGTGGTAGTCATCTCCCACAGAGGAGATTGGCGTAACCATCCGGAAAATTCCATTCCGGCAATAGAGTCCATTATCCGTATGGGTGTCGATATGATGGAACTTGATGTCAAGATGACAAAGGACAGCGTACTGGTCCTTATGCATGACAAGACAATCGACAGGGTTACAAACGGACAAGGAAAGGTCAGCGACCTCACTTATGATTCACTTATGACATTCAGAATGAAGAATGCCGACAATGAACTCTTGGATACTGTCAGGATTGCAACTCTCAGAGAGGCACTTATCTGCTGCAAGGACAGGATTCTTGTGAATGTGGATCATGCATATACCTATTATAAGGAAATCATTGCACTGACAGAGGAATTAGGTGTTACAGGACAGGTTCTGATGAAAAGTAAAAGCAATATTGACAAGGTTGCCTCAGATATGGCAAAATATGAAAACAATCTGCTTTACATGCCTGTTATTGATATAAATCACCCGAAGGGACAGGCTGTCTTTGCTGAATATGTGGAGAGAGGCGTTGTACCTATGGCATTTGAAGTCTGCTGGGATAGGCCCGGAGAAGATATTGATAAGTGTGTTGCTCAGATACATAAGATGGGATCCAAGCTCTGGGTCAATACTTTATGGCCGGAACTTTGTGGTGGAGAGGGAAATGGCGACGATGCTGCCTTCGAAGCAGAAGATCCTGCTGAAGTGTACGGAAGATATATTAAAATGGGAGCGAAAATGCTCCAGACAGATAGACCGATGCTTCTGTTGGAATATCTCCGCTCCATTGGAAGGCATGATTAGGAATATATTTCCTATGCCAGCAACTGTTTGACAAGAGTTGAAATAAGTCTACCTTCTGCGAGTCCTGCAAGTCGTTTGGTTGCAACTCCCATGACCTTTCCCATGTCGGAAGGCTGAGAAGCACCCACCTCTGCAATTATCTTGGTAAGTTCTGCCTTTACCTCTTCTTCTGAAAGCTGTTTTGGAAGATAAACCTCCATTTCCGCTACTTCAGCAAGTTCGTTTGCGGCAAGTTCGGGACGTCCGGCATCATTATACTGCTGAGCGCTCTCCTTACGCTGTTTTACAAGTTTCTGGATAATCTTGACAATCTCCTGATCGGAAACCTCTCCGCTACCTCCTTCTGCTGTCTTTGCGAGAAGGATGGCTGCCTTGATTGCTCTTAATGATGCAAGTTTTACTGCATTCTTTTCTTTCATTGCCGATACCATGTCGGTCTGTATTCTTTTTTCCATATGATTCTGATTAGATCCCCGATCAGGTCGGGGATGACTGTTAATATTGTGTCATTGCCGACTTGATCGGGATGACTGTTAATATTGGGTCATTGCCGACTTGATCGGCAATCTTATCTGTATTTTTCAAATTCAGGCATTGCTATTTCTGATATGAAATCCTTGAATTTCTTATCATCTTTCGGGCAGATGAGCAGAACGTCATCCGTATCGATTACTGTATATCCTTCAAGACCCTTTATTGCAATAAGCTTTTTCTTCTCAGGTGAAATTATGAGTGTGTCGCTGGTATCCTCAATCAGGGTCTTTTCGGCGCTTATCGCATTCTTTTCTCCTTTTCTGCCGACCATGTAGTTGTGCAGGGACTCCCAGGTTCCTATATCCTGCCAGTCAAACTGCACCGGATAGATCCATGCCCTGTCAGTCTTCTCCATTACACCGTACGATATGGACAGATTCATGCAGTCTGTATATACCTTATGGATGAAATCATTTTCGAGTGCTGTTCCAATAGTATTCTCCCAACCATTGAATAGTCCTGTCACAACCGGCATGTGCTTTTCCATCTCTTCCTTGATGGTCTTGGCGTTCCAGATGAATATACCGGCATTCCAAAGGAACTCACCTGAATCAAGGAATACCTTTGCAAGTTCCTTGTCCGGCTTTTCAGTGAATGTCTTCACCTTTACAGGTTCAGAACTTCTGAGCGCCTCACGTCCTCCGCAGACCTGAGCATATCCATAGTTTGTATCTGGTCGTGTCGGTATGATACCTAGGGTCATGAGCACATCATTATCTTCTACATAATCGAAGGCTGCATTTATTGTCTCCGCAAATACTTTCTTATTCTCGATAATATAATCTGCAGGCGATACTACAAAGCGCGCCTCCGGATTTCTCTTGAGCAGCGAATATGTGGCGTATGCCAGACATGGTGCAGTATTTCTTGCGTATGGTTCGAGAAGCAGATTACGGTCGTCCAGTTCGGGGATTTCGGCCTTTACAAGGTCCTTGTATTTTTCTGCTGTAGCGATGATGATGTTTTCCTGGGGTACTATGTCAAGAAATCTTTCATAAGTGTGCCTGATGAAGGTTTTTCCCGTATCTGCAACATCCAGAAACTGTTTTGGTTTTGCTGTCCTGCTGACCGGCCAGAATCTCGTTCCGGCTCCTCCGGCCATGATGACGCAATAGCAATTGTTATTATTCATTCGTTATAGTTTTTTTTGTTATTCATTTATGCTATGATCCTTCGCGTTGTTCAGGATGACAAATCTATATATATAAAGGTATGAAGGCCTGTGGAATCCATTCCACATTGAAAGTCTCACCTTCAAAGGTCACTGCAATGACATCGAATATGCATTCAAGGTCTTTGCCGGGCAGATTTCCTGACGAATTCAGGTAACGTAGGGCCGCCTTGGTTATCCGTCTCTGTTTGGTTCTGTCCACGTTTTCTTGAGGTGGGGCCTGTATGCTTTTCTGGCGGGTCTTTACTTCTACAAAATGTATTCCTTCCGCATCGTATGAAATTATGTCAATCTCAAGATGTCCGCTTCTCCAGTTTCTCTCCAGAATAACATGACCTCTGCTCTGGAGATATCTGCAGGCTATGTCTTCCCCCTTTTTTCCTAATGTCTGTCGGTGATTGCCGTTATTTTCCATGCTCTCTCCTCCTTCCTTAATGTGGCGATCTTTTCCTTATTCTGCCCGCTTGAGGCTGTCAATTTATAAAATACCGTCCTTTCTTCACCGTTTTTCACAACATCGGTGACATCAACTACTGTCTCTGACAATATGGCAGGTAGAATTGCTCTTACTGCTTCACCTGTCGTCTCCCATGTCTGATTTATGGAATTTATATAATCTTTCATGGCCAGAGTGTCACACAGGCTCATTGCTTCATTTATTTCTCCAGCACATAGTCTTTCATAAAATTTGTCCAGAGTCTCTTCTGGTCCAAGTTCTTCGTTTTTCTTTTCCGCACATCCCGCCAGCACAACAGCAGAGACTATAAATAAAATCATCTTTCTCATGTCCATGCTATTCAAATGTCACGATAGTCACTCCAGAACCTCCAAACTGGATATGTTCATCTTTTGCACTTGCCACTCCGGGCATTGTACGGAGAAGCTTCTGTATTTCATCGCGCAGAACTCCTGTTCCCTTGCCGTGGATGATGCGTACGCTTCCTATGCCGAGCATTATGGCGTCATCGACATATCTTGTCACCTGCTCTATGGCATCGTTCAGCCGGGCTCCGCGCAGATCTATTTCAGTCTTGAAATTCAGTTTCCTCTCATTTATTGACGAGTCCACTTTGACTGCACTTATCGGTCTCGATGTTTCCTTTATTGCGCTCTTGAATTCGTTTGAGGTAATTCTCTCCACTTTATCAAGAGGCATTTTACTGCTTATATGTCCGATCACTACCACCACAGCCTTGGATGATATCTTGGTTACCTCTCCAACCATACCGTTTTCCTTGACGCGGACTTTTTCGCCGACTTTCAGCGGAGCAGACCTGAATGCTTCTATCCTCTGCTGTTCAGCCAACTGCTCACGCGCTTCCTGTGCAGCTCTGTCGTCTGCTTTCTGCGCCTTCCTCTGCATCTGTCTTTCCCTACGGGCATCAATCTGCTTGATCTTGCGTTCTATGTAATCATCCTTGGCTTTCTGATCTGCCTCCTTCTTTGCAGCAAGAAGAGACATGAATCCCTGAAGTTCCTTACGCGCTTCCTGAGTAGTCTCTTTTTCGGCCTGAGATTCCTTGATTGTCCTGATGGTGTTTTCCACCTGGCGGTTAGCTCCCTTGATTATTTCCTCTGCCTCCTTCTTTGCCTGATCGAGAATCTCCTTCTTGGTCTGTTTTATCTGCTGAAGTTCTTTCTGATATTTATCTGTGATATTTTCGAGTGTCCGGTCCGTATGTTTTATCCTTTCCAGTTTTTCATCCAGCGCCTTTCTGTTGCGGGCAATCTTTCTGAGATTTCTCTCGATGCCTACGAATTCCTCGCCGGCCCTGTTTTCAGCATCCTTTATGATGTGTTCCGGCATGCCCATCTTGCGCGCAAGTTCAAATGCGAAGGAGTTGCCCGGCAATCCCATCTCCAGTTTGAACATAGGTGCAATATTCTTCACATCGAACATCATTGCTCCGTTGACCACTCCTGTATCTGCGGAAGCATATAGCTTAAGGTTGGTATAGTGGGTAGTAATCACTCCATATACCCCACGTTTGTCAAAGTCGCTCAATATGGCCTCTGCTATTGCTCCTCCTGCTGCAGGTTCTGTACCGCTGCCGAATTCGTCGATAAGGACCAGAGTGCGTGAATCAGCAACTTCTAGCATGGTCTTCATGTCGGCAAGGAAAGAGCTGTATGTACTCAAGTCATTATCGATTGACTGGTCGTCCCCGATACTGACCATGATTCTGTCAAACACAGGAAGTTCCGATGTTTCTGATGTTGGAATCAGCATTCCCCATTGGAACATATATTGAAGCAGTCCGACTGTCTTCAGACACACAGATTTTCCTCCTGCATTCGGGCCGGATATGAGCAGGATGTGCTTCTGTGAGTTGAGGCTCGCAGTGAGCGGAACTATCTCCTTCTTTTCCTTTTTAAGGGCACGCTCGAGAAGCGGATGTCGTGCCTTGCGGAGATTTAATTCACCATTGTCTGAAATTACCGGCATTCCGGCAATGAAATCGAGGGCAACCTGTGCCTTGGCCATTATGAAGTCAATTTCTCCAAGGTATTTTGCCCCGTCGAGCAGGTCAGGGATATACGGTCTGAGGAAATCGGTGAATTCAAGCAGGATACGTACAATTTCCCTCTGTTCTGAAAACTTGAGTTCCTTGATCTGATTGTCGAGTTCCACAACCTCTGCCGGCTCAATGAAGGCTGTCTTTCCAGTTGCCGATTCGTCGTATATGAAACCGGCAATCTTTTTCTTGTTGGCGGCGCTTACAGGAATAAGCATCTTGCCGTCGCGAATGGATACACCGGCATCACTGTCAACGATGCCTTCCTCCTGCGCTCTTTTGAGGATGGCGCTCATTCGACGTGATATTGCTCCTTCCTTTTCGCGAAGCGACTTCCTTATTTCGTAAAGAGTATCAGATGCGGTATCCTTTACATCTCCATATCTGTCTATTATACCGTCTATCCGCCTCTGCACTTCCGGGAAATTCATTATACGTGCAGACATTCTCTTAAGGTTGGGATATACCCCGTCCTTGATGCCTTCAAAGAAGTTGGTTATCTTGCGGAGGGTATCAAGCATAGTCCTCAGTTTTCTCAATGAAATGAGGTCTATGGCAGAAGAACTTCTCTCAAGTGGCTTGAGAAAATCGATACAGTCTATGAATCCTCCTGAAGGGAAACTGTCCTCGAACATCATGATCAGCCTCATCTCGTCTGTAAGGAGAAGGCGTTTGCGTATGTTCTTGACATTTGATGTGAATGTTTCAGCAGCAGTCCTCTCTGCGGCATATGATGTGGAGCATCTGTCGGATATAATGCGTCTTATTCTGTCAAATCCGATCTTCTGCTCCAGTTTCGCGTCTATTGTTTTCTTTCTTTCTTCCAAACCTTCTCTCCTTATTCTTCTGACAATGATGTGTTGAGCAGCAGTTTCAATTCGTTAATGTTCTGTATAGGAGTTACTGTCCCTCCCTTTACAAATGAAATCCTGCCGGTTTCTTCAGATACAACTACCGCATCGGCATCTGTCGTTTCCGTTATTCCTATAGCCGCCTTGTGTCTCATTCCGTAGTTGGCGGGTATATTGGTCTTTTCTGTAATGGGAAGTGTACACCTGGCTGCAATTATCCTTCCTCCAGATATCACGAGGGCTCCGTCATGAAGAGGTGAGTTCTTGAAGAACAGATTCATGATAAGACGACGGTGGATTGAAGCATCGAGTTTGTCTCCTGTGCTTATGATATCATCAAGAGGTGAACTGTGTGCAATTACAATAAGTGCTCCGGTCTTGTCTTCCGACATTCTTCTGCATGCTTCAGCAAGGTCGTTCACTTCCTCGCTTACCGACATGTTCGCTGTGGTGGTCCTTCCGAGTATCCTGTTGAGGAATTTCTTGCCACCCTTGCTGCTCATATATCTGTTGCCGAGCCTTATGAGAAAGCGTCTGATTTCAGGCTGGAATATCACGATAAGCGCCAGCACTCCGACATCAAGCACCATGTCCATGATGGCTGTCATGAGCCTCATGTTGAATGCACCGACAAGCACCCTGATGATGTATAGGGAGACAATGGCTATGAATATGCTCATAGCAGAAGTGCCTTTGATCCACTTGAACATGAAGAATATTATCAGTCCAAGCAGCACTATGTCAAGAATGTCAGCAAGAGACATCTCAAGAAATCCGAATAATGCGAGCGGTGTCATACTTTATATAATAACCGCGCAAAGATAGTGATAAATAAACAAAATCACTGCATCTGAGAATTGAATGCTGAATCGGTATAAGGATAAGGTGCATACATCATCGAGTCGTTCCATGTTCCTGTTACGGAAACCCCTTCTTTCCTCATTATGCCGGGAGCAACTTCAATTTCAGGATTTTCTTTTCTATACTCGAAATGATCCTTGAATCTGTACATTCTGAACATGTCTCTCGATCGGGTTGCGAAACCGCTCCAGTAGTATCCCGCAATTTCCCAGCCGTGTTCATTATATGCAGCTTCCGCAAGTTCTTCAGTAGTCATGCTCAGTGAGTATATGTCAGAAGTTTTACCGTCAGCGCGGTTGCGGACACTGTTCAGGACATCGATGGCTTCAGCAGTGACTTCACCGGAACGCCCTACAGCTTCGGCATACCAGCAGTATACCTGTGAAAGACGGATGACCTGCACAGTCTTTTCTCCGTTTGCAGGGCACGCTTCACCAGATGTGTAGTCATATTCCTCGCCCCTGTCAGGAGATTCCACTGTCTTCATGAAGAGAGGTGCTACGACTTCACGCGATTTAGGATCGGTATCATACCACCAGTCCTGCAGGACTCCGTTGAGCATCAGTTTCGGAAAGTATGTGGCTTCTTTTCTCGGACCATCCGGGAAGTTTTTCCAGAACCGTATCTCTCCCTGCGTGTCTCCCCATCCGCCGTTCATCTCGAGGAGATAGTCGGTTGCCGGTATGGCATTAGGGTGTCTGTCGCGGTTGTAATATATTCCCAACAGTACTTCCTTGTTGTTTCTGTTCATGGCCATTGAGTGTATGTCCCTGAAGTTTGGCAGCAGGCTGTAATAATATGTTCCGTCTCTGGTTCCTTCTATTACTTCCCAGGCCTTTGCTGCGGCCTTCTTATAGTACTCTACGCCCTTGTTCAACGGCCAACCCGCCATGCACATGTACACATAGGAAAGAGTTGCCTTCACTGCTCCCTTGCTTACGGCCACATTGACTTCATTCTGAAAATAAGGGGCTTTGGAATATGTTACAGGGCAATCCTTTTCTGCAATTGTCAGGTCGGAAACAATAAGTTCATAGATTTTCTCTTCTGAAACGAGCGGGGCATTGTAATCTATCTTCTCCTCAAGCATTACCGGTACAGGACCCCATGTTGTCACGAGATAGAAGTATTCGAATGCACGCCAATAATGAGCCTGTGCAATAGCTGCCCTTATATCTTCTTCGGAAGCATCAGGTGTGCGTGATGCGTTGTTGATAATGAAATTTGCCGCCTTTATGACTTTAAATCTCTGCTCCCACAGAGTCTGCATCCATGAGTTGTTGTCTGCTACCACATACTGGTCGAACTCCCTGAGCGATTGTTTATTGCTTGCAGGGTGAGTGGAAATGTCATCTCCGTTCAGAAAATTGGTTCCGACATGATTGTTCTGCTGTTGAGATGTAGCTATGATCGAATATAACGAATTCAGTGCGGCATCCAGATCCTGGGCATTGCTGAAGAACCCTTCTGTAGTCAATTTGCCGCGTGGATCTTCCTCAAGAAAACTACATGAAGCAAGCAGTACTGCCGATGCCATTATATATATGAGTCTTTTCATAATGCTCTGATTTAAAATCTGAATTGTACGGCGAAAGTATACATGCGAGGAACAGGATAGGCTCCGTAATCAAGACCGTCGTATGAACTGTACACCTCAGGATCCATTCCCGAATATCTCGTAATTGTACAAAGGTCCTGTGCGCTCAGACTGAATTTTATTCCGGCAAACTTCGTGACTCTCTTTGGAAGGTAATACGACAGACTGATGTTCTTGAGCTTAATGAATGATGCGTCCTCCAGCCAGAAGTCGGAATTTGCAAACACCTTGTTTTCGGTATTCTTCACACTCGGATATATAGCTTCTGATTTATCCTGAACATAGTCCCAGCCTTTGAAATATGCATCCCGCAGGGTGATGAATCTCGAGCCTCCGCTCATTGATGCCGTAGTATAGCGGCTTATGTTCAATCTGTCAAAGTCAAGTGCCGCATTGAAGAATACATTCAAGGACCATCTCCTCCATGTAAGGGTGTTGTTCCATCCCAATGTCCATTTTGGGCTTGCGTTACCTTTGATCACAAGGTCGTCCGAGGTCGGTGCAGTTGTGGTTGAACCGTCTTTCTTCAGATATGTATTGGCTCCCTTATCATCAAAACCGTTCCACTGATATACATAAAATGATCCGAGCGGATACCCCGGCTTCATTATCTGCATGGCTCCACCGAGATCGCTGTAGTTTGCCTGAAGGATGAATTCATTGCCGGCAAGGTCTGCAACCGTGTTTCTGACATAGGCTACATTGAAGTTTGTTTCCCAAACGACGCTGCTCTTGAGCGGATATGCATTGATGGATAGTTCCACTCCCGAATTGTGAAGTTCTCCCTGATTCACCCAGTATGTTCCGCCTCCGTTATATCCCGGAACCTGTTTCTGAAACAGCAGGTCATCGGTTATTTTTCTGAACAGGTCTACGGAAATTTCCACTCCTGCGATGGTCATGTCCATTCCTACATCGATCTGCGTAGTCTTCTCCCATGTAAGGTCAGGAGTTGCAAAGGTGTTGCCCCAGTAGCCTGTATAACCTGCGTTTGTTCCCCAGCCGTAAATTGTTTCAGAAAGCATTCCCAATGTGCTGTAGGCAGAAATGGCCTCATTTCCGCTTACACCATAGCTTGCACGAAGTTTCAGTTGTTCCACCACATGTTGACCTTTCATGAATTCTTCATTTGCAATATCCCATGCCAATGCTGCAGAGGGGAAATAACCCCATTTGTTTCTGCCGCGGAATTTGGATGAACCGTCAGCGCGGAATGCTGCGGTTATGAAGTAGCGTTTGCCATAATCATAGCTGATCCTGGCAATTCCAGACGCAAGAGTCGAGGCTGAATATGAATTGCTTTCGCTGCGGGTCGCTGCATTGTTTACGTTCCAATACCCGACATCTTCATTGCTCAGGTCTTTACCGCTGATGGACATGGCTGTGTCGTATGTGCCGCTCATTTCCCATACTGCATTCACTGAAAGGGAATGTCCGCTGAAGCTGCCGCTATATGTCAGGTTGTTGGTGTTTTGCCAATACCTGTGCATGCTGCTCGAATTGCTCATGCTGCTCGTGTTGCCCGGAGCTACTTTTGAGGAAGTGAACGAATATGAAGGAGCGTGGGTATAATTTGCTCCACCCTGAACGGACAGGGTGAGTCCTTTTGCTATCTTGAACAGGAGGTTCATATTGCCGTTGAGATTATAGGTATATGAATCGCTCTTGTTTGCCATTATTGCTCCGTATGCATTAGCTCCAGCCCCCATATTGTACGGGTCATTGTTGTAGACTCCGGTCTTCTCATCCTTGAGTTCCATTGTCGGAGACAGGTTGAGGATATGACTCCAGTTCGGAGCCCCGTTTTTGTTATGGGTCATGGTGGCGTTCATCTTGACAGAAAGAGTAAGCCATTTCCTGATATCTGCGTCGACATTAGCCCTCAGTCCGTAACGCTGATACTTAGCGTTGATGGTCATCGCTTCCTGATCCAGAACGTTTCCGGAAACGAGGTACTTCGTATTGCTGTTTCCTCCGGAGATGCTCATGTTGTAGTCTTGAGATACAGCGTTTCTGGTCATGATGTCTATCCAGTCTATGCCTTTAGTTCCTGCCTTGTATGCGGCAAGGTCTGTCTGTGATATTGTGTTGGCACCTCTGATATCATTCAGGGCCAGAGCATATTCGTAAGGGTTCAGCAGGTCATAGTCCTTTCTGATCTGTGAAAGTCCTATTTTTGCGTCGAACATGATTCTTGCCTTGCCTTCCTTGCCGCTCCTTGTATTTACAAGCACGACTCCGTTTGCTCCACGCGATCCGTAGATGGCAGTCGAAGAAGCATCCTTGAGTACCTGAAGGGATTCGATGTCGCCAGGATTAAGGCCATCAAGTCCGCTTGTGGATATGATGCCGTCTATTACATACAGGGGGTCGCTGCTCTTGTTGATGGATGTTGTTCCGCGGACGCGTATCTTGGCGCTCGAACCAGGCATTCCGCTTGTGGTTGTGACTTCCACTCCTGCACTTCTTCCCTGCAGGATGTCAGCGATTTTCCTTACCGGCTGATTCTTGAATGTTTCTGAATTTACAGAAGTGATCGAGCCGGTAAGGTCGCTTTTCTTTGCGGAGCCATATCCCACGACTACAACTCCGCGCAGCATGGCCGTATCTTCCTCCAGCGAAACGTGGTATTCGCTTTTGTTGTGGTGTACACGCATCTTCTGACTGTTATAACCAAGGCAGGAGAACAGAAGAGTTGACTTTTCGTGTACGTCGAGTGTGAAGTTGCCGTCAGCGTCTGTCATTGTTCCGTAATGACCGTCCGTGTCTGTAACACTTGCTCCGGGGATAGGCTGTCCTTCAGAATCTGTTATAGATCCCTTGATTGTCTTCACACCTGTTTGCGCCATACTGATGCCCGATGCCAGGCAGAAGGCAATCAGGCAATAAAGTGTATGTTTTATCATAGTTTGAAGTGTCTACTTTTGATAATAATGTGCAATTTCGTGTAAATAAGCGTTACTTGAAAGTTTCTGGTGCATACTGCAACTTTTTGGTGGTAAAAAGAAAT
>JAEIGA010013592.1_pt1 | contig 12392 bp, 11 predicted proteins | sample 9270691 | NCBI WGS metagenome assembly JAEIGA01 (sample SAMN17057246, study PRJNA624740) | gut metagenome | biome: biome; isolation source: fecal sample | host: Bos grunniens | place: China: Xizang | collected 2019
AAGAATAACTGGATCACAACGGGTGATAACTCCTACATGGTTTTCGATAAGAAGACAAAGTCTTTCACCTATTATCAGTCTTACCTCGATACTTCTGATAATTACTATACGGGAAAGTACCAGATCTATGCAGGAGAAGATGCTTTCGAGTACATTACGGAAGATATTGATGAATTAGGCGTTGAGAAGAGCGAGATTCGTTCCATGATCAGCATGAATGAAGAATATGAGATGGAAAACCTCCTCTGCATCTGCCTTGACTATGAGGAACTCATCGTAGACGGCGAGAAGCAGGACAGAGATCCCTGGACGATCCATTACTTCGGATTCTATCTGACACCTGAAGAAGACGGCGAGACATATAACGTTCTTGATGTCTGCAACATGGAAGCTGCTTCATATGTTACTTTCGTACTCGAAAAGGATTTCAAGAAGTATTACGGTTCTCCCACAGCTCCTGTTTACGGAACTGATCCCGTAGAGACTTCTGATTATGGCACAGACCCTGTAACAACGTCTGCTACTGACACATATGTTGATCCTACATACGACGGTGATGCTGAAGTAATGGGTAACAGCACTACAGGCTATGTTTTCCTTACTGGAACATGGGATTACTGGACAGAATCAGATGGCATGGATGATTACTATGTTGCAAGAGAACAGCGTATCAACAGGGATACTTCTGCGATCATCAATCTGACCGTGTTCCCTGATGTATACAATAGAAATGACGGCGTAATCGATATTGAAGTGGTTGTAGAATCCAGTGTTCAGGCTTTGCAGGATTCAAGCCAAGTTACGAATGCTTATTACACCAAGACCACGTTAGGTGGTTTTGAAGCATATGAGATCTACAGCCAGTATCAGGACGGTATGATCCTTTCTGTATGGTACTTCTACGATAACGAAGACAGACTGCACTATGTTTCAGTAGAGTATTACTCAACGGATATAGCATCCTACAATATGGTAAAAGATACATTCACCATGTATCACTGATGCTAAAGGCAAAGAATTAGTGTTTAGTTTGTCCCCGGCAGATATAACTGCCGGGGACAATTATTTACGGCAGAACCAATTTGGACATAATTAATCTATCAGATGATAAATGCTTTTCCAGGATGAATTCCAAGTTATTTCTTATATTTATAATATATAAATGAATATGTCCTCCGTAAATGGTAAAATACTATGAGGTAAATCAATATAAAATGATTATTTGATGTTTTTACTGTAAAGGAGAACGGCGCATGCTTTCAAACTCAACTATCTTAGTCACCGGCGGTACAGGTTCATTCGGTAATACCTTTGTTCCCATGACTTTGGCTAAATACAATCCCAAAAAGCTCATTATCTATTCCAGAGACGAAATGAAACAGTGGAATATGGCCAAGAAATTTAAGGGTGATGAAAGAATTCGTTTCTTTATCGGAGATGTCAGAGATAAAGACAGACTTTACAGAGCTCTTAATGGTGTTGATTATGTAGTTCATGCTGCTGCAACAAAGATTGTTCCTACTGCTGAATATAACCCGTTTGAGTGCATTAAGACTAATGTTAATGGTGCCATGAATCTTATCGATGCCTGCATTGATTCGGGAGTTAAGAAACTCGTTGCGCTCTCTACAGACAAGGCAAGTTCTCCTGTAAACCTTTACGGTGCTACTAAGCTGTGTTCAGATAAGATCTTTATTGCCGGAAACTCATATACAGGCGGCAAGACAAAGTTTGCTGTTGTCAGGTACGGTAATGTTATGGGATCTCGTGGTTCAGTTATTCCATATTTTATCGAGACTGCAAAATCCGGAAAGCTTACCATTACAGACAAGCGCATGACAAGATTCATGATCACTCTTGAGCAGGGTGTAGAACTTGTTTGGCATGCTTTTGAAGATATGGAAGGCGGAGAGATCTACGTTAAGAAGATACCTTCCATGAACATCTGTGATATCGCTACTGCTGTTGACGAGAATGCTGAACAGGTTGAAATCGGTATCCGTCCAGGTGAGAAGCTCCATGAGCAGATGATCGGTGTAGAGGACGCTTACTACACATACGAGTATCCTGAGCATTACAAGATTCTTCCCCAGATCTGCGAGTGGGGTTCGATTGAAAGTATGATCAAGGGTGGTACACGCGTTCCTGAAGGATTCTGCTATACATCCGATAACAACAAAGAGTGGATGACAATTCATCAGCTTCGTGAATGGATCGAGAAAAACAAAGTTAAGATTGGTAGCATTTGATTGCTAAGAGGATAATTTATGAAGTATTTGGTTATGATACAGGCCAGATGTGGATCCACAAGACTTCCTAATAAAGTAATGAAAGATCTGCAAGGCAAACCGGCATTGCAAAGAATGATTGAGCGTGTACAGAAAAGCAAGCTCGTTGACGAGGTAATGGTAGTTACTTCGATTGAAAAGAATAATCTCCCGATTTTAAAGCTTTGTTCTGAACTTGGTGTCAGAGTGGGAATAGGGTCTGAAGATGATGTATTAGACAGATATTATCAGACTGCAAAATTATTGAAGCCTGAGTATGTTATACGACTTACTGCTGATTGTCCGTGTTTCGATGCGGAGTTGTTAGACAAGGCATTGTCAGAGATCGATAATGATACCGATTATATGGGAATGCTGTCTGCTACTTTTGCTGATGGACTTGATATCCAGATTATCACTTATAAAGCGTTGGAAAAATCATGGCATGAAGCAGTTCATTCTTTTGAGAGAGAGCATGTTACTCAATATGCAATAAGACATCCGGAACTGTTTAAATTGCAGGATTTTGTTTCTCCTATTGGAGATTTTGGAGATCACAGATGGACTGTGGATGAACCGGAAGATTTTGAAGTGGTTGATAAAATATACGAATACTTTATAAACGTGAAGGGTACGGAAGACTTTGGATATCAGGAGATTATTCAATTTTTGAATGAGCATCCTGAAGTTAAAAAGATCAATTCCAAATTTACACGAGATGAAGGTTTGGCAAAATCAATCAGGGAAGACAAAATTGTTTCTATTCCCAATTAAAATTTTATAAGAGGCAGCAAAATGGAAATTACCAATAATGGAAAAGGTCAGGAACTTTACAAGAAGGCTAAAAAAGTAATACCGGGAGGCACTCAGTTACTTAGTAAGCGACCGGAGATGTTTCTCCCTGAATATTGGCCTGCATATTATTCAAAAGCAAAAGGTTGTAAGATCTGGGATTTGGATGGCAATGAATATATAGATGTCAGCTATATGGGCATTGGTTCAAATGTTCTTGGTTATGCAAATGATGAAGTTGACAACGCTGCTAAGGAAGCAATCGATAGAGGCGGCATGACCACTCTTAATGCTCCTGAGGAAGTTTATCTGGCAGAGAAACTTATTGAACTTCATCCCTGGGCAGGCGGCGTCAGATTTGCCAAGGCTGGTGGTGAAGCAATGGCACTTGCATCAAGAATTGCCCGAGCTTATGCAAAGAAAGATATTATTCTTTTCTGTGGTTATCATGGCTGGCATGATTGGTATTTAGCAGCTAATCTTTCCAACAAGAATGCACTTGATGATCTTCACATTCCGGGTTTGGAACCTTTAGGAGTGCCTCATGGTCTTGCAGGAACTAATCTGCCTTTCCATTACAACAATATTGATGAGTTTAATGCTCTTATTGAAAAACACAGAGGTAACATAGCGGCTGTAGTTATCGAGCCAATAAGAAATGAATATCCGAAGGATGATTTCTTACAGAAAATTAGGAAAACTACAGAAGCAGAGGGTATTGTTCTTGTTTTCGACGAAGTTTCTGCCGGATTCAGACTTTGTACAGGCGGTAGCCATAAGGTGCTGGGCGTTAATCCTGATATTGCTGTTTTTGCGAAAGGAATGACAAATGGATATCCTTTAACAGCCATCGTAGGAAAGCGTGATGTAATGGATGCTGCTCAAGGCACATTTATTAGCAGCACTTTCTATACAGAGAGAATCGCGTTTGCTGCAACTCTTAAGAGCATTGAGGTCTATGAGAGAGAACGAGTTTGGGAAAAACAATCAGAATACGGAAAACTCATTCAGGCCGGATGGAAAAAGAAAGCAGAAGAAGCAGGTTTGGATATTGAAATTGGCGGAATCCTGCCGATGAGCCACTTTGCAATTAAGGGCAATGAAAGCGCATTGGTTTATAAAACATATGTAACCCAGGAAATGCTTAAACGAGGATATCTGGCTTCTAATTCATTCTATACTTCAAATGCTCATAGTGTCGAAATCATCGAGAATTACATAAATGAGATAGGAGAAGTCTTTGCTGATATTGCGAAGTTTATGGAAGCAAATATCAGTGTTGAGAGCCGTCTTCCCGGTGGAGTTTGCCAATCCGGTTTTGGTAGACTTAACTGATTAGCTAATAATTCATTTTCTAGATATTAAAAGTAAAAGGAGAGAGCTGCTATGTTGGAATTCAACAAGAATATCAAGATTGGCAATCGAATGATAGGTCCTGATTATCCTACGTATTTTATTGCTGAAATTGGCGGTAATTTTGATGGTAGCATTGATAAGGCAAAAAGACTTATTGATGCGGCTAAAGAAGCTGGAGCTGATTGTGCAAAATTCCAGACTTTCACTGCTGAAACAATAGTTTCAGAAGGAGGTTTCTCCAAGATGGAGCTCCATGGTGTTCATGGATCTTGGGGAAGAACTGTATCTGAGGTTTTCAAGGATGTTGAGTTCCCGATGGAGTGGCATCAGGAGATTGCAGATTACTGTAAAAATGTTGGAATAGATTTTTCTACATCACCATATTTTAAGGAAGCCGTTGATCTCTGCGCTGATATGAATCTTCCTTTCATTAAGATTGGTTCCGGAGAAATAACGTGGCTTGAAATGTTGGACTATACTGCAAGAAAAGGTTTGCCGATAATGCTTGCAACTGGTGATGCAACTATGTCAGAAATTGATGAAGCTGTCAGAACAATTGAAAAGACAGGAAATAAAGATTTTGTTCTTATGCAGTGCATTACAAACTATCCTTCCAAGATTGATAGTGCAAACGTTAATGTTCTTAAGACCTATCAGAACGCTTTTGGCTGTCTGACTGGTTATTCTGATCATTCACCGGGACATGTTGTTGCACTTGCTTCTGTTGTTATTGGCGCACGAGTAATTGAGAAGCACTTTACTCTGAATAAAACGGATAAGGGACCTGATCATCCTCATTCAATGGAACCGGATGAATTCAAGTTCATGGTTGATTCCATCAGGGAAGTTGAACGTGCAATGGGCAGCACACGTAAAGAAGTTGTTGCTGAAGAAGGCGAGACAGTATTTGTTCAGAGACGTTGTCTTTATGCTAAGAGAAATCTGAAGGCAGGACAGGTTATCACAGAAGATGATATTGATGTTCTGAGACCTGCTTTGGGAATCCCTCCGAAGTATAAAACCACTATTATAGGTAAAACAGTTAATAAGGATATTCCCGCAAGAGATCCGATCTTCTGGGAAGATATTTAATCAGAAAGCATTTTCGGGTAGTCCCCGGGAAAAGGGAGCAGTATATGATTACAGATAGAGAAATAATAATGGCAGTTGTAGATAATGATTGCCTTATGAAATCAGATGCTGCGATACTGCTGGAAGGAGACGGTTTTTATCGTATCAATAAGGCTGTTGAATTATATAAAAACGGCATAGTTTCGAAGATAGTGTTCAGTGGTAATATTGTTGATCGAAACTATGGCAGTTTTCCCTTTGAAGAGGCTAAACCACTGATTTTGGCTGGTGGTGTTCCCGAGGAAGCAATCATCCATGAGAATGTATCTCTTCATACTCAGCAACAAGCTGTTGAAGTCGTTAAGATGGCACTGGAGAATGGTTGGAAGAAACTGGTTTTGGTTGCTTCTGCTGAACACCAATACAGGGCCTATTTAACGTTTTTAAGGGAAGTTCTGAATACTAATAGTGGTATTGCTTTATTTAATGCGCCTGCGAGGAATCTTAATTGGTTTGTTGATAGTGGTTGGGGCATGAGATTCGACAGATTATCAGCTGAGTTTGAAAGAATTGAAAAGTACTCAGCATTGGGTCATTTGGCTAATTATCAGGAAGTCGTTGAATATCAGAAGTGGAAGGAATCATTACTGAATGAGTAATATGGTTACTTTAGAACGCGCGAAAGAAATTATGGGGAATAATATCATCGGACCTGATGAACTCAGGGCGATTGAATGGATCAGGATGGATGATCTTGATATACCAACAATTCCATTTAGCGAGACTGAACTCGAAGTGAAAAAGAATGATTATCTTCTGATCCTTACTGTTGATAGTATGTCTGACGGAAAAGAGTTGACCATAAGAAATCTGCAATCAATTTTCGGGAAGGATCCTGAGATTAATGAACCTTGTTTCTATAATCAGGATTGGTATGAGAAAGAAAACTTCATTGATGTTCCGCTGAAAAAAGAATGGATACTTATCCGTAAAAATGTTTATGAAGACAGCAGAGCTGTTATGCCTAATGAATTAGCGGAAAAGTATACATTCCCAAAAGCAGTTACGTGCGTATACGCATTTTTCGCTGCATGGTTAACCAGAGACATAAAGCTTTGGTATCATGACTTTATTTGGTGCAGTGATACTGATCATAATGGTGACCGTATTTACGTTGGGAAATACCACGATGTAGACGGCGTTAATAAGAATGGGTTTAGTATTCACAGACATCTGGCATTAAGACCATGCTATGGCTGTATAGATTAATTATAAATCTATAATTTCGTAACGCGTTATTCCGTATGATTTCAGGTTGTTGGTTAGTGTTTCTTTTGTCGGATAAGCACCTAAAATAGAAATCGACTGTTCATCTGACAGCGCCTTGCTGAAATAGAGACAACATACCGAATTAGTTTCACTGTTCAAATACAGCATAATTGATGAAGATGGAGCGAAGATCAGTTTCTTATTCTTTATGTAGGGAATCATGACCTCGGCAGGGATCGATTGATCAAAAACATCTACCTGAACGTTGTTAGAGAAGGTATAGTTCCATTCTTCACGAGGATGCTTCTTAATTAAAATTTTTCTGGTGTTATTGGATATGTATTCTTCTAACAATGCGTAGTATCCATCAATATTGCTGAAATAGTCCTCCAAAGGTTCTGTGAATACAATGGCATCATAATCATTGAAGTTGAATTTGCTGATTGCGCCATATAATCTTTCGATGGCAGCATTAAATGTTTCCATATCAGTTTTTTCAAAATCATACAACTTATTATGTGAAGCGTATTTAGTGTATTTCATCAGGTCCGGATGACTTGAATACTTAAAGCAGTGTTTGGTTGAGCGTAGAGGAAAGATATGTCCGATATTTGCATAACCAAGGAATGCCAAAGAGAATCCCTTCCAAGTGTGAAGACTGAAGAATTCCTTAAAAAGGTTTTTGTAGGAACGGCCAAGATAATCGCCAACACCATCCTCTGTTATTACAACTTTTTTCTGAGAACTTAATCCTACAGCAAGACCGGAGACTAAGCCGACATCAGTCATTACGTTTATTTCATCGTATTCATCGATGTTTACGTAGTTATTCAAAAACTTTCTGCAAAAGCGTTTTTGCTGACCGATAATTGCATAACCGAACATCTGAAGAAAAATCTTCAACTGCTGACTCAGAGGGACAGCCAAAAAATCTTTGTCATCACTATATATGTTTTCAAAGATTCCGCATTTTTTGCAGTACGCATCCATGTATTGACCTTTGAATCCGTTAGGTAAACACAGCGCATCCCACTTCTTATTCTGACCATAAGTGCAGTAATACCACAAGAACTGGTATAAATTGTGAGGATCGTAAATTATTGCAAGTCCTTTGCTCATAGTAACCTCTATCAAAGAGTATAGTTCGTTCCAAAGTAGTCTCTGAAACTATAAGGATTCTTATCCAAGTCAACAGGTAGAGATTTTGCAACTTCGCACATTTCCTGATAATCGACATCGCGTTTGTTGATCTTACTGTATGCGAGTATCAAACGCAGAGGATCAACATGAGTTTCATTGCAGCACTTGTAGATATATCTCAGGTTGCTTGAATGGAAGTCTGTATAGCCGCATATTAAGTCCAACGGATTAAAGGCTTGTTTAGTACCGAGATTACTCATCAATACATATCCGTATTCTAATAATCGAGGAATATCTATATCGAACTCATAGCCCATTTTAGTCAGTGTCATGATGACCATTTCCGTAGATGCATTGCCTAAGCTTCTGCCTAATCCCTGAAGAGAACAGTCGATTATGTCGAAGCCAAGTTGACTACAGAAAACCGTGTTGGAAACTGCAAGTCCAAGGTTATTATGGCCATGAAAACCCAATTTGATATTCGAAATCTCTTTTGTTGCTTCATAGTATTGCTTAATCTGTTCCGGAACCATTCCGCCGGATGAATCAACAATATAAACATATTCAGCTCCGGTGTCTTCAGCAGCCTTTGCGTTATTGGCAAATTCCTTAGGGGAAATAAGATATGACTTCATAAAGTTAGTCATTACCGTAAAACCAAGTTTTTTTGCTTCAACTATATAATCAATTGCTTTATTCCATTGGTCTGCATTGACACCAATTCTGACAAATGAAACTCCGTGTTCTTTTGCTATTTTTAGATCTTCAAGACGGGCTATCCCGGGAATGCAAAAGAAACCAAAAGGCGTGTGGTCAAGAACCTCTCTGGCTGCATCCATATATTCAATATCAGAGTTCATTGCAATACCATGTTCATATGAACTGGCGTTTAGCCCCATTCCATGTCCGATCTCAATGAAATCCATGTTAAGCGTTTCAAGTCTTTTTGCGAACTCAGTTATGTCATCGCAGCTAAATTTGAAGTTGACAGCATAACTTCCGTCTCTAAGTGTAGTGTCAAGAATTTTCATTTTTCTGATCCTGCCTTTGTTTTATGATGCCAATCCATTCTGAACGTTTAGTTAATGTATATATAGTAATCAACAGTAATATCACCATGAATATAATATAGCGGGCAAATATCATTGAGTGTACAAACTCATAAATTACTGTACATGCAACAACTATTGAAAATGAAACGATAAATAATTTATCACTGAACAGATTTTTGTTGAGTTTCTGACATAAACCTCTCATAAGGAAGAATAAAAGAATGTATGAGAAAACTGTTGTTAAAGAAGCTGCCAATCCACCATAAATAGGAATGAGGAAGAAATTGGAAACAGTATTAACTACTGCTGCTATACATACAAAAATAGAGAGAATCATATTCTTCTTATGGAATTCACCAACAATAGAATAGAAATTATACATAACCATAAGATAAGAACCGATAACAAAAGGGCCAACATACTCAAATGACCAATATGATTCCGGACTCATAATCTTGATTATTTCGGGTGAAATCATTAATAGGCCTATGGCAAAAACATCAAATATCAACAGATACCATTTTTGTACCCTTTTTGCGTTCTGAGTGTTTCCTGAAGACAGAATGTTATATAACCAAGCCTGTAAAGTGCTGCCAGTTGCTTGTGTTATTGCATATAAGATGTATCCAATGTTATATATAAATATATAGGTGGCAGCATCGCTTGCTCCTTTGAAATTTGTAACCATAACGTTATCCAGATTGATCATTATCATATAAGATATTGAACTTAATACTGAAGGTACGGAAACTTTTAATCCGTAATTCCAATATGTTTTGTTATAGAGGCATTTGCCCTGTTTCATCATTATGAAATAAAGAACTATTCCGCAGCCGAATATACCACAAACACTTCCGATAACTCTGGAATACATATCAGATAGCGGTAAATAAAGGATGAAAAGGATTGAAAGTCCAATCTGAAGGATGTTGGGAATCATAAGCATTATTGTTCGTGCAATATACTTATTTTCCATATTTGCAGAATTGTTAAAATAATTGATAACAAAGAAACCGTAAGCATGTAATAATGCGAACAATACAATTAATAAAGGCCATGGCTCGGGCAGAAAACAGTTAATAACCAAAGAGATTACAGCTACAATAATCAATACTATCGTGGAAAGAAACAGATTGGAAGAACGGTATCTTTTTATATCATCTTTGTGATCGATATAAGCAATGTTTAATCCCATAAACAGATTAGAGCCTACTAGAGTTGCCAAAATGGAAACAATAGAATAATAGTTGCCATATAAACCAAAGTCATCCTTTGACATGATTCTGGTAAAGACAGACGAAGATAAAAAAACAATCCCTTGTCCGATTCCGTTACCAAGGATGTAGAAGGTAGTTGCTTTTACATATTTGTTTATGCCCTTTGTCATATGAATCTGCGTACAATTCCGATAACAGTATCGATATCTGCTTCATCATAACGTTGATCAACAGGGAGGAATACTGTATTAGTTGTTAATTCTCTTTCTTTAGTATTATTGAATTCTTCTGATAAAAGCTGACCCCAGAGAGTGGGTGTAAAAACATTCTCTTTTACGAGTTGGGATCTGATGTCCTTTCCGATATTAAGCGGATACATGTAAGGTGAACTATTTTTCTCTATGTGAATGAGGTTGATTGAACTGAATGCGTCGTCATATTTTGCTGCATTCTTTTTTCTGATTGTCTTAACAGCTTCATAGTCGATACTGTTCAGTATTTTTCTGGCAAGATATGACATTTTGCCTTTATTCAATTTAATGATTGAATCAGCTTCTTTTTTATTTTTATATGCATAGTTTGTACCATGCTCAAGACTTGTTAAAAGGTAAGAAGAGAACTCTGAAGAATATGAAACATCAGTATCTGAATAATCTGACGCAAGATTTTTGTTTACAAGATATGCACCATCCGGAACTCCGAAAAACTTTCTTGCCGAGTATATGCAAAATACTTTATCCTCAATTACCGGCTGGTGATAAAAAGCATGACAAAAATCAGCAATAATATAATTACCGCTGTGTTTAGAGATCAGATCATCTATGGTATTTCCCATTATTCCGAAATAGTCTGTGATATATATACAGGCATTTTTATCTGAAAACTCTTCTACCGGTAAAAGATCATCACCGACATGATAATAAAGGACATTGATATCTTTGTTGTTTAAGTTTTCACATATGTTCGGACACATGTAGTAGGGAAGATATACTGATCTTACGTCAATAAGATCTAATATATGATCAATAGCTGCATTGGCGCAATTAAAACGCATTGCAGGAAGAGAACAGAAATAATCTTTGCCTTGCCTTAATTCGAGGGGCAAATATCCACCATAAGATTTATTCATTATCTCTATCCATTCCGATCGTTTCTTTAATTACATATTGAGGCGTATTGTTCAGAGCCATGTATATTCTTCCGATATACTCTCCCATCATTCCCATCATTAGGAACAGAATACCGAACATTATAAGCATTACAGCCATAGTTGAACTGTATCCTGCGGAGATGGTTGGGTCGATGATTTTGTTGATGATCGTAATCAAACCGAAAACCAGTCCGCCCAAAGCAGAGAAAAGACCAATAAATACAGAAACTCTTAATGGTTTAACTGAGAAAGAGGTAAAGCCGTTTAACCACAGTTCAATCATTTTACGTAAGTTATAGCCAGATTTACCTGTGAGTCGCTCTTTCTTGGCAAATCCGACATTAACAACATTCTGAGTGGTTCTCATCATCAAACCGCCCAGGTAAGGGTATGAGTTTGCATATCGGATCATCTCCTGTGCAACGAATCGCTTTACGACCCAATACGTGGTTAACACTAATCCCTTAGGTTTATTTATAAGGAATGTAGCCATCCATTCATTCATTTTAGTACCGAATACTCTTAAGAGTGATCTCTTCTCATGCTGTGTGAATTTGCCTTCAACGGCATCGTAGCCTTCAGTAATTTTCTCGAAAAGCTTGGGGAATTCATCGAATGGCGTTTGGCCGTCATCATCTCCGCACACGACATAATCACCGCTGGCATGGTTTAGGCCGGCCATAACAGCTGAAGGCTGGCCGAAATTACGGGCAAGATTAATGCCTTTAACGTGCATGTTAACTTTTGCAATGCTACAGATCTTATCGTAAGTAGTTCCATTGGGTGAACCGTCATTAACAAGAATTATCTCAAAAAGATAATCGGGAAAATCTCTTCCCATCATTGTGCAAATCTCTTCAACAACTGATTCTATTGTATTAGTTGAGTTATAACAGGGGATAACAAAACTAATCATTTCAGCTTTATTATTCATTATCGTATACCACCTTAACAGTATCGAGTATTTTTTCTGCTTCCCTTATTACGTCAGCCTTGCCTTCGCTTCCGATTATGAAATGACCGGGACGTAATCTTCCGTATTTCGGATGCTGAATGTGATCTCCGGGTTTAAGATTAA
>JAEIGA010013593.1_pt1 | contig 12392 bp, 16 predicted proteins | sample 9270691 | NCBI WGS metagenome assembly JAEIGA01 (sample SAMN17057246, study PRJNA624740) | gut metagenome | biome: biome; isolation source: fecal sample | host: Bos grunniens | place: China: Xizang | collected 2019
AGCATTTCGAGCATCGGCACTCTTATTAATGTAATCGCTTAGAATATCATTAATATCGGTCCATAGTTGCTTAGCTTGTTCAAAGTCACCGATTACATACTGCCAACTTTTAGTCCAACCAGAACCGAGAGCTTCTTTAAGAGTATCGATAAGCTGCGTAAAGGTCTTAACATCTTTAGCAGCATCGGCCGCTTTAATACCGAGTTCTTCAAGAGCTGCTATTTGCTCTTTCGTATACCCAAGGCCATCGAGTTCTGCTTCATAAGCTTCTTTCTCTGCAGCAGTCATATCTCGAACGTCGGTAGCATACAGCTTAAGCGCTTGCGTTAATACCTCGGTTGTCATCCATTGAGCCTGAAGCGAATCATTAAAGCCCACAGTAGTATCAAATAACTCAGATACTTTACCTTGGGCATTAGCGGTAGTGCTTCTATATTGTTCGCCTTCTTTAACAAGAGTTCCCATGGCTACGCCAGTTTGAATAAGGGTATCCTTAAAACCGACAGTAGCCATATTGGCGTTCTCAATAGATTTCCAGTCAATAAGTTTAACAGAGCCAGACGACAATGCCTGAGCAAAGTTATACATAGCATGCGAAGCTTGCTGCGTATTTGCACCAGAAAGTGCAGCAACGTTACTAACACCCTGAATTGCGGCAACAGCATCCTCTAGTCCAACACCAGCATTAGTAAATTTACCAATGTTCTGAGTCATGTCCGAAAACGAATAAATCGTCTTATCGGCATATGCATTCAACTCATCGAGCTTCTGATTTACCAGATCTAATGTAACTGGCAAACCTTCATTAGTTTTTGCACCAGCCAAAATAGTCTGGATAGCACCCATCTGAAGCTCGTACTCAGCAAAACCTTCTTTTATTGGAGTAATAACAAGAGCGTCGCCGATTCTTCGTCCAGCATCTACAGCAGAATCGACCATGTTCATAAAAGTATTATGAACAAATTCGCCAAGTACGCTAAACCTGCTTTGAAGAGCTTCAACACCGCTAACAAGAGAATCAAATTTGACCTGATTAGCAGTATTTTGAATTTCTTCCATGCCTTTTGCGGCGCCAGTAAAGTTAAGTGAATCTTTTAATCGTTTGAGAGTGCCTAGTGTTGTTCCTACTTTTTTTTCAAATTCTTCGTTCTCAAATGACATTTTGACAACGCGGTTATCAACCGAACTCATGCACGAACAACCTCCTCCCAAAGCTCATTCGCCATTTCTTCAAATACTCGTTGAAGAGGTGGATTTATATAATCAATACCAGCAAAGTATCCACCTTGTCTAGTACCGTGACCATATTGTAATATGATCGCGATATTAACGCCTTTATTTACATTATCGTTGAGCCATTGAATCGTATAAGATCCGTTGCCCATTTGTATTTCGTACCTCCAAGAGGAGGCTGTTTTTCCAGTTTTACGTGGCGTAGCAGCTTTTAAATACTCTACACCTTTTTTACCGTACTTATTAAGTATTGCTCGAACATCTCGCTTGCTCATAGTATTTAAAAACTTAGTAATTTTTTCAAAATCGCCAACGGAAGTAATTGTGATCATAAACTATTACCCCCTAGATTTGGCAGCTTTTCTACGAGCCATGTTTAACTTGTTACGAGCAATAAGATCTGGTTTCTGATTCTTCTTGGGCGCATTCATAGAATTGCAAACTCTAATAAGAGTCAATAATCTATTAATATGCCATTTTTCACATTCAAATGGTATTTGGTTTTGTATCATCCAATAATAAATAAGTTCCGATGTAATAATTTGTCTGTTTTTAGGGCCATTGTCTTTGATAGTAGTAGCAGTCATCGGATTCATAATATAATCGTTTATTACTTTTATATTATCTTCCGTTAAAGATGCATAAACTTCATCAGGAACATTCTTATTGAGAGTCATGCATTTAATATAGTATAACATCTCAAGAGGAGTTCGTTTGTCTTGCTTATTTACAGCCAAAAATGGCTTGCAATATTTTGACTCCCATTTTGAAATAGATAGGAGAGAATGCTCCAGATTAAGCGTATACTCTTTTGTCATAAAGAAAGTAGATGTATACTCATCAAAAACTTCTCTCGACGGTATAGTAATTTGAAGCATTCTCTCCACCTAACTCGTAAAGCTACTGGGTCGCTGACTTGTCGGCAATAGCAGCATTAATACGATTCATCACCTCTGCCTTGGGGTTGGCTCCAAGATTATCAATAGCCTCTCGTGGAATAATACCAAGAAGAAAATCAACAGCATACTCTGGATCAGTCGCCAGACTCATATAAATAGTATCGAAAGCCGGATTTTGCTCGAAAGCTTCACGAACTTCCTGATTCTTAATGAATCGACGGCCATCCTCAGACTTCGTGCCATACGCCGCAAGCAAGAGCTCCTTAACGACTTTAATAACCATAGCGGTATCATCATTGTCGACAATTGTCTGTAGAGTATCCGTCAAAGATTTTCCTAGGCCAAGACCATATTCAAGCTCTGCGATCTCGGTACGAGTAAGATTGAAATAGAAATCTTCTGTACGAGTTTTGCCATTCCAATCCTCATACGTAATGGTCTTCTTAAGCATAATTTAGCCTCCTTTAATATTTTTTAAAAATTAATCAACACCAATAACTCTTTTGACCAGCTTCTTTCAAAAGACTATTACTGAGCATTAATAGTAGTAATAACCTCAGCAGGAAGAGGCAAACGAGCAGGAGTACCTGGCGTGCCAGCAGCACCATAAAGAATAGTTTCAAGAGCCGTAAGCTTAGCAGCTGCAACAGTAGTACTATCAATCACCAGATGAGAAGTAGGCTTAAATCCAGTAACAGGCACGGGTGTAGTACTGATCGTCCAACTAAAAGTAGAAGGCTCTGGCGAGTCATTCACAGTGCTATATGACTTCTCAGTAGGAGTAGCAAGACAGCCGTAAACCAAATGAAGCTTGTAGCCATGGTCATTAAACTGAGTATCGTTACCAACGATAGTACGATAGCACAAACCAAACTGCTTACGAGGCTGCTGACCGATATAAGCACCCGTAGCAATAGACTGCGTACCATCGCAAGGCAGCCATTCATCAGGATACATATAAGCCTCAAGAGTAGCACCAAACTCCTCGACAGACATGATGCTAAGATACTTCATATTATCAGCCCAAAGAGGGGTGGGCTCGCCGCCAGAAGGCGACTCATTGACGGCAGTAAGGCCGTTCCATGCCACGCCTGCATCATAAGGCTTGGTAGGATCGCTAATTGTATCCAGCATAGGATACAGAACACAACGATCAATACCAGTCTCATAAAGACGCTCGGTAGCATTATCCCAGGAAAGAATAAATCCTGCAGGCATAATAACTCCTTAATAATAGAGACTAAAAACATCGTGGTTTAGTCCATCCGCTGTATAAAATCGATTATAAGAACACATTTGTAATTCTAATAAATCTTTAATAATAGGCGATTCTGGACTAGAACCAATAAGAGTTATGGTATAACGAACTCTATTCAGATAATTAATATTATCTGCTTTGGTAGACTGAATACCATCACGATTGTAAACAATACATGGATAGACCATTTTTACGCTTGGTGGAGGTTGAAAATAAACGTTAGCTGATCCGAGGATGTTCTTCAGAATTTGGTGAAGTTCCAGCCTTCGGTCCATTATAAACACCTCCCAAGCTTAACACTATGCGGGGGTATTGAACTTCGGCAGAAGTCACTTCCCAATAACTCCCCAGCCATTTAACATACTTAATAGCGAATAGTTTATTAGAAATATAAGGATCGGCCACTATAGAGACAACATTGCTAATATTAATATTATCGTTAAGAGTTTGAGTATTATCCCATCGTTTAGTATTTCTACTAACCTCTCCTCGATAATTCTTTTCAGTAGCAACATCAATCCATATACCAGATCCTTCGGGAACTTCCATAGACGTCACAAATCCAACCGGACCAAAGAATCTAGACATGGCCGATCCTTTCATTTCCATTTTGAATTATTCAAGCTATTTAATACTAAGCCTTCACGAACTTAAGCAGTGAGAGATCGTACTCCTGCGTGATGCTGTTACCATCGGAATCCGTCGCGACAACAACAAACTTCTGAATGTTCTTGTCTGTGATCTTGGCAATGATCTCATGGTCGGGATCGGCCTTAATGTCTGCAAGACCAGAACTCTCAGACGGATCAAGACCGGCAAGAACAGTGACATAATCAGTGTAATCATTATCGGACATGTCAATGGCGATGAAGTAACCAGCACCCCAAGTATCGACAAGGGAGCCCTCATCGGTATAATACAACGTACCAGTAATATCGCCATTCTCAACTGCTATGTCCTTCTGAAGGTCTGCAATAGCATGTCCCCAAATATCTTCATGCTCCGACGAGATGGGGGCGATCGTCAGAGCGCTTAAGGGTTTACAGTACTCGCGTCAACCTCAATGGCCATCGCAGAGTACGGAAGAGTAAGAGCACCGGAGCAACGAGTCTCAATAAGGTACTTCATCTTGTTGTAATCAATGTCGAAGTCATCGAACAGCGAAACAGCACCGCCCTTGTCAGCACCGATGGTGTAGTCCTTCGGATTGAAGATAAGCGCAAGCAGATTCCAAGTCTTAGTGACACCGTTGACCGTAGTAGTACGCTGAATGCCCTCCATCACAGGGACCTCGACGATATCCCTAACACGCAGAGCAGACTTCAGCTCATCCATGTCCTTATAGAGACGACGGCCGATGGTATCCTTAGCAAGAAGGAGATCGGTGATGGTCTCATTAGGAGCGTACATAGTAGGCTCGCCAGAACCCTTGTAGTTCTTACGAGCACGGAGAATAGCATCAACAACAGCGGAAGCCTTCTGGTCAGCAGTCATTCCGCTACCGTAAGCAAGCTGATGATGGATGGTGTAAACATCGGAATCGGTATAGACAGGACGGATACGATCCTCCTTGATCTTATCCGGAGACGTCACCACACGGCCATCACCAACTAGAACTGCGCGGCAAAGCTCCTCGTTGAGCATAACGCGCATCTCCTGCTTAAGCCAAGCAATGACATCGATATCAGTAATATCAATAACGTCATCGCGATCAAGAGACTGCTTCTTGTAAACAGTCTGAGGATTGGTCTCACGACTCAGAAGAGTAATGACCTCCTCAGCCTTAAGGTTACCCTTGACGTAACCCCTAGCACGAGCAGCATCTGCGGTAATGTTCGCAGCGGCAGACTTAATGCGAGCAAACGGAGAACGATGAACTGCATTCCACAGCTTGTCGACCCAAGTCATGTCGCGAGAAATCATATCGGGCTGAGGACGAACCATCTTAGCCTCAGGGAAGAGAACATCGAGGTTCTCAATGCCGTGAGCAATAAAGACGTCCTTCAAAGAACTAGCCTTCTTAGCATCGGCCATAATTGCAGTAAACTCGTCATGAGTAAGAACATCGGCCTCGGTCTCATAGGCCTCGTCGAAAACATTGTGCTTCATAGAATCGCCTCCATTATCGGATTCTTTATTATTTCCAGCAGCTTCTTCAAGAGCTTGACCAATGAGGAAATAAACAACATCCTTCTGCTCATCGGTAAGCTCATTAAACACGTCCTGAACAGTGCGATCGTCATCAGACTTATCGTCGGCATCGTCGGGCTCGTCATCGGGATCTGCATGCTTCACCGACTCGTCGTCATTCGTAGCTTGCTCAACCGCCTGGCCAATAACAAAATAAACGGCATCCTTCTGCTCGTCGGTCAAGGTATCGAATACATCCTGAACAGTCTTTCCAGCCATATCACCCTCCTCTTTCTTATCATTGGATTCTTCTTTATCAGCAGTCGAATCTTTAGAATCTGATTCGTCAGCATGACTGAAATAACTAATATCTTCGAGGCCCGAATAAATTACTGCCTCATCATCGATATCCGTATAGCTAGTAGTACCATCGCTCTCGGAATGAGCAAGACTAATATTGTCAATCAATGCTCCAGGATTAGCTCCAGCAAGAACGAGGCTTACTTCACGAATAACGCCATGAATAACATCGCTACCTTGCTGCTGCAGACGATTGGCATAAATGGACATTGCGACAATGTCTCCATTTTTAACCATTTCGCGAGCATGCTTACCACTCTCGGTATTATTCAAAGTAGCATAGGCATACACGCCATCGTCACGATTCTCCAAAAGTGCATGACCGAGAACGTTGGTAGGATTGTCGTGAACATGTTGCCAAACCAAAGGCACAATCTTACCGTCATTTTCTTTAAATGCATCGTGGCGAATTACGCGACCGTCTGCACAGCGGATGTTATTTTTAGTGGCGTATCCACTAAAATCACAATCCATAACTATCCTTTCATTTAACAACAGAAAATAGCAATGAGTAAATTCATCGATGGATTATACAAGTCTAGTGTATATCTTGAATAAATTCCATTTTGAAAGTTTTACTCATGTTTGCCCAAAAGTAAATTAGTAACCATCTAGATCTTCATCTGTCTCTTCCGCATATCCTTCATCGTACACCGCATCAGGATTTTGAGCAAAGTTAGGATCCACTTGATCGATCGGCATGTTCTTGTTAATCAGCTGGTCTGATCTAGGATCGTCGTTAGCCTTAAAACCAAGAATAGCCCGGAACTCGTTAGCCGAAAGGATTTCATTACGGCTAAAGGCATTTGCCATATCAGCAACCTCATCAACTGTAACCAGATCAAAGGCATCGATATAGTATGCTATTTTTTGGCCCTGCGTTCGAGCAGTTGGAGTTAGAAACTTTCTAGTAAATTCTAACTCAATAAGATCTAGAATCGGTTTAAGAACTTTTTTGTTATATATCAGCATTTGCTGAGGATTGGCCGTGCCATTGAACACCTCAGGACTAATGCCGATTTGCGAATACAACTGATTCATAAGAGAATCTATTTGTTGAGGTAGATCATTTTCAATAGCTCGATTCAACTGAGTAACGTGCTCTGTAGAATCAATGTATGCCACGCCATACTTAGAATCTTCGAGTTGTTCTTCTATAACTCGCCGTCGTTCCTCTGCTTGACTAACCCTTGTTGGAGATTTCAATGAATAAGGTAGCTGTACCAAAAGATTAAGCTTAGACGATGCTTTTTGGCTATCGATCTTGTCAAGAAGGTTCATCTTATAGATCAAACGCTTCAACGTTGAGTTCGGCTCATTCATTACTGAATAGAACGGGTTCTCAAGAATCGCTACTTTATCCTTCGGAAGAGTAAGTACATCTTGTCGACCCCTACGTTCGTCATAAACTTCCATTTTGACAAAAGACGGCATCCACTCAATAATCCGGCCAGTTCTTAAAGAATAGATCTCAAATGAATTATGCTCGGCAATATCATCATCGGCTATCACAGGAACCCCTGCAACAACACCTTCGTCCAACATGGACAAAACGAGATCTACCCAGAAATCTCTAGATGTCTGATCAAGATTCGCCGATAGTGTCATACACTCATTAAGACCACTTTTGATAGTCTCAATAAAACGTCCATTCTCATCTACTCTAACATGCTGAATTTGGACAGATGCAACATCGTTTGCTATTCTATTATAGATAGAGTTAAGAATCGAATGTTCGTTACTCCATCGCATTCGATGTCGATCTTGTCTAAAGTAGCTAGGAGATTCAACGGCGCTAAACAACGACCCTGGATTTTCTATTTGTTCAGTATGGCGTTTGTCCTCAGTCTGAAATGCATTCCAAGCACTGGAAAAACGATCTTTTAACGACATTAGTCACCTCCTAACTAAGTTATTATTTAAAACTGTTTACTTAGAAAATAAACTACCACCAGCACTCACCTTTAGAACTGCTTTGGCGACACTTGCACCGTTATCGCGATATCGATTGTAAGCGCCAATACCTGTACTACCACCCAAAGCACTGCCCATAACAAGGTGCTTACCAATGTTCATTCTCGCCTTAGTAATAGCTTGTTTATCTCCACTAGCTTTTGCAGATGCAAGATCTCTCCTAGCGCGTTCGAAACTTGCTCTGCCTCTTCTAGAATCGTTCAATCCTCTAAGAAGAACGTTGTTATTAGTAGCTGCAGTACTTTGATTTGCTCTGTTCTCAAGCATTCTAGCACGGTTCTCGCGATATTGAGCCTTGGCAGCTTGTTTTTCAGACTTATACCGACGATTTTCAGCATCGTATTTCTTGTTTGCCTCATCAACTATTTTATTAGCATTCTCTTTTGCTTGCTTCTTAGTAATCTTACCAGATTTTCTAAGTGCTTCGTTTTTCACCAATTTCGAATCGGTTTCAGAATCGATTCTATCGTTGCGTTTAGCAGACCGCTCAAAAGCGCTTCTTTTTGCTTTCTTATAATTAGCTCTGATCTGTTTTCCAGAACCAACTAAAGTGCCATAACTGTCCAAATTGTTTGCCTGCTCATGTCGCCTACCAGCAGCAGTGCGAGTGCCATCCTCATTTTGATAACGGCGGACTCCCCATTTCTGACCCTTGACGCCATGATGAGCTAGTGCCATCTCATTATAGTAGTAACCATACATCTGGTCTTTATAAGAAGGCATGTTACACCTCCCCCAATCCATTTTAAATTAATCAAATGCATCGCGGTTTAATTTAAATGCAACATATGCGTCCATCATCGCCGCAACGCCATCGATTTTCATGTCATTACGTTTCTTATACAATTTGCGATTTCCATTAGTATCTTCACGCGCAATACAGTTTCCCATACAGAACGACATTAACTCTTGATCAAAGTTAAGCATTCTTTCCTCAGCGAGTTTCTTCAACTCACCTAGAGGGACAGATTCTGTACGAGCACCCTGTATTACTTTTTCAATACCAAAAGGACCGTTCTCAGTTTGCCATCTAGCAACAAATTCTTTAGCATTGTATGGATCATAGCCGAAACATACAACATCATAATCGGAGTTGATAATATAGGCATCGAGATCGTCATAAACGACATTCATATCAAGAACCGTGCCGTCTAAAACTATAAGGCTACCCTCATTAATAAACTCTTCATACTTCTGACGCATAGCCAATGGTAACTTCTTTAAAGTAAGTTCCGAAATATAGCAGCGAGTCTTAATGCCGAAAGACCCATCGCGCATCGGGAACAAGAATGTAAATGCACAGAAGTCATCGCCTTGAGAAAGGTCCCCGCCCATAGCACATCGCATAGACCAAAAGTCCTTACGACGATGCGGTAGCGTTTCTTCGTATGTAAAGAAGTATGTATACCCCTCCATAGGAAGGCCAAAGCGCTTAGCCAAAATATCATTTCTCGCTGCTGGATTCTTCTCAGCTCTCTCAACATCTAACTGATACGTTTCATAACTCACAGTCTTGCCAATATTAGGCTGAGCTTTCATCCACATCTCTGGATGGGCAACCTCTTTAGCATCGTCTAACTTATAATACCAGATCGATACATGCGGATTGATGTACTCACCTTTAAGAATTGACATCAATTCCATTTTGATTGTATCGCCAGTACTATTTCGAACCGTACCTTCAGAAGAAGTAGCCACTATAAGATAGTCATCCATCTTAGAAGCACCCTGCTCGATGGCACCAATTACATCCTCTCGAACGTCGCCAGAAAGCCACTCGTCGATTGTAGCAATTCGAGGACGAGCGCCCTGTAATTTATCGATAGACATTGGGCGTGCTTCAACGATAGAGTTGGTAAGAAAATTCTCGATACCTTTTTTGGTTGAAGCTAATTTTGGTCTATTAGCTTTAGAACCAGTAGTGTTATTAATAGATCCCTCTGTTAAAAACTGGAACAATGGTCCGCGAGCACGAGCCAATGCGGTTCGTATTGGAGATAACGTCTCTTCTGCTTGTCGGATTGTAGGTGCAGTAACTATCTGATCTGTAGTACTCGAATCAACTGCTACAAAGTAACCTTGAATCGAAGCAGCGTACATCGTCTTGGCTGCACCTCGGGAAACTATCAAGTATTGTTTGTTAATTAGTCGCTTTTTAATTGCTTTACGAACGTAATGACCACCATGTCCATCAGGATTGGGTTCATAGACTGATCGCTCAACAAAGTAGTACCATCCAAAAATCTGTTCGCCCCAGAGTTTAAAGGTGTCGAGCAGATTCAAGTCACTACCGTCTGTCAAAGTTAACTCATTATTACAAAATTTAATCCAACCTTCGACAGCTTTATCATCGTAGAAAATTCCAGGGTTCGCAATAAGATCGTCTATGCGATTCATCTCCATAGAAATCTCTTCACAAACAGGAATCTCTCCTCGAATAACAGCATCGCGAAATAGGCCGTAATATTTCGGCACGGCCGTATTGGATAAGCTCATGCCGACCTCATTCCATTTTGACTACATTATGGCATAGATGTTGGCCAACCGTGTTTATTAAGAAGCATCTTAACTGCCACACCCGTAGCTACACCAACGCCAGCAGCAGCACCTTCGACAGCAATCTTCTGAATTGCTTGTTTACCAGTATTCTGTAAGGCTTCATCAGTAAATTTTCGGCCTCTGTTTATTTCTTGCTCAGTAAGCTCTCGAAGCTGCTTTTCTTTTTGCAAACGCCTGATGCGAGCATCTAGCTCCTCATCGCTCAACAGAGATCGATCTTTCGAAGCACGTTTACGATCTTGTTTTATAGCGCGCTTCTTCCCTGCATCGGTTAAAGTACCATCAGGATTCTGATAACGCCTAATGCCCCACTTCTGACCTAGAATACCATGATGGGACAGATAATTCTCGTCCATTGATTATCACCCCCTAATCAAAAATATTTTGATCATCCAGTAACACTTCCGCCTCCATTATCGACAAAGACGTTCATATAAAATGCAATTTCATCCAAGCGATTTTGGTAGGATTGCTGAACGGAAGTAGATGGCGGAGGATCGAATACAAGTTTTGACTTAAGATATATATACTCGCCAACTGTGGATAACGGAACAGAAGTCTCAAATGAATCCCACGTAGTATCTTCATCGACCGAGAAAGGTTCTTCTGGACCAATGCCTAAAGAATTCAACACAAAGAATGCACTATTAATTTCGAAGATTACATCTGTATCGAATTCAGTAGTGCTAGACTCTATGTTTAATCGTTGCTTAATATCGGTAAGAATCTCATTAGACTCGTCCATTATGTACCATCTCCTAAATCGATACAACCTTCATAAATCCAGCCATCGGGGTGTTTTGTTTTGTAAAACTTTCGACCGGTCCAGTCGTAACATATATTATCAGTATCGACTTCAATGATAGATGGCTTCTTAGTAGGATCGTTCGCATTCGGACCGTCTCTAATGCCTACAACATTTTGATCGCACCAAGGAATCCATGGCGTTTCACGAATCGATGCTGAACGGCAATTTGCTATAGCTACTTTATGAAATGCCATGTAATCCTCCTTACCAAAGTTTTGTATCACCAGGTCTTCTTGGTTTGTAATCTTCAATTAATAAAGATTCGTCTCCGTAATGTATAGCTTTATGCGTCATAGGATCGGTACAAATAAGATTATTCAAATCGAAAAGAACCGGATCGTCATTCTCCAATTGTTCCAGAGTAACAGGATTAATATGATGCACTTGGATTCTATGGCCTATTATCCTATCAGGTATTCCAAGATCGCATCCATTATCTCGAATGATGACTTGATCACGAACAGACCGCCATTTGCTAGACGTATAGAATGACTGATTTACATATCTAGCAAAACCAAATATACTCTCACCAACGGTACCATGAAGTTTTAAGTATTGGAATCGTTCTTCAAAAGTATAGAGCTGCATAAGCTCGTGGTAACTTTTAATCATCGTTTTGTCCGCTATACTCCCGAAAAGCATCGATAGCTTCTTGGTATTTAACGCCATTGATCTTAGCAGAGTCGACTGCATCTCGTTTCGATTCTAACAGCATAGTTTCAGCTTCTAATTTCTTCTTTTCAAGCTGTGCCTTAGCTGCACCCATCTTCAGAAAATGAACAATCTCTTGTGCAGAAGCAGTACCGTTGTTCAACCGCTCTTCAGCAATATCATATGCCTTGGCTATAAGCTGATTCTCTCGATTTTCCAAACTTCTAGCTGGCGGACTACATCTTGAAACCTTATTAGAATCTTTTTGCTTAGTTGCCATATACTTTTCTCCTAATAAGACACTATTAATACTTGTTTATCGATACTTCTTCGTAGAACTCTCAGAGTTTCAGTTGGTTTTAATGTGCTGTTAAGGAACCAACAGAGGTAACGCAATACTTGAAAGGAGGCCTCGACCCGCAGAATATCGAGTTTTATTATGCTTACGCCCAGAGAAGCATAGTATTAAAACTCTGAGAGCTCTACGAAGAAGTATTCTAGAAAGAAAATATCAAGAATG
>JAEIGA010013594.1_pt1 | contig 12391 bp, 8 predicted proteins | sample 9270691 | NCBI WGS metagenome assembly JAEIGA01 (sample SAMN17057246, study PRJNA624740) | gut metagenome | biome: biome; isolation source: fecal sample | host: Bos grunniens | place: China: Xizang | collected 2019
ATGTCGGAGAAGCTTCCAAAGCGACCGAAGCCACTGGCATTGACCAGCACGTCCACCACAGGCTGCTCCTCCTCCAGCATTTTTTGGTATGCGGCAATGCTTTCCTCGTCAAAAAAACCACCATCGGACACTTCCCATACGGTTTCAGTGTTCCCATTAAGAGGAAGGTCGGCACCAACACCGCCCATTATTAAGCCGTTTGTAAAGAAGAAAGAGCCAAACGGAGCGGTAGTTGTTCCACCTATGTGCTCGACACGCAAGTACTTGTCCTCGGTTTCGTGACCGATAGTGCCAAAATCTCCATCAAAAGCAAAAGATTCCATGCCTGAACTATAGCCGTTAATCGTGATGATGTTGGTGTCTTTGTCAACTACACCAATTAGACCGCCTGAACCAATAATGCCACCTTGTAAAGCACTAAAATCAAGGATGTTTTCGTATTTACTAACTCGCGTTGTCGCTCCACCTACTCGGTCGAGGTGCGCCCACGGTGCGGCGTGTGTCGGGATAGGGGCTTCGTAGGCTACCGAGGATACAGACTCCTCCAAGTACGATACGCCTCTATTTACAGCCTCAAGGTTGGTTACGCGACGATCTAACAATCCTACTTTGGATGTAGTATCCTCGGCTTCGCTGTATACGGCATCCAATCCAGTTCGTACGGATTGCGCTTCGGACATCAAAGCGTTCCATAGCGTTCCATATCTTCCGTACGCATTGGGACGGTTGCCGATTGTACTCCATACGGTTTCGTCCTCGGCGTATCCACTAGGCTTGTTTCCTACAGTGAGTACAATCTCGTCTCGGGATTCAAGTGCGGCTACTCTTTTAAGGATCTCTCGCTCGACTTTCTCTATTAATTCTCCTAATTCAGCGTCTTCCGATAGCAAATCGTTGAGAATGCTTTGCAGAGAGTCAAGTTCCGTTCCGCCTGGCAATTTCGCTTGCAGAATGGACGCAAGCGTACCGTTTTCCACAGCCGCAAGAACATCGCCGAGAGACGAGAAATCCGCAAGGTTAACGCCGACATAATCGGCTGCGGCTTCGCTTCCTAGGATTTCAATAATACTATTGATCTTCGTTATGATTTCTTGGCCTAACGAGTCAAATCTTGCTTTCAATTGGGCGGCACTAAGACCGCCCTCTCCGTAGGTTGCCGCAATGTTAGGTCTATCGGCGAGAGATTGTACGCCAAAGGTTCTGACCGTAGACTCCGGGATTATATTTATTTTTTCCATACTTACTCCTTGTACCTTCCTGCTACTTTGTAGCGGTAAGCAATATAGTATATCGAAAAAGGCTTTAGGAATTCGTCAGAGTAAAGGAAATACTGCTTTTCAACCCACTTTTTTTCCTTCTCTCGGACCGAGAATAAGCTCTGCGGATTCGTCTCAAACGAGAGGTCGGAAAAATCCAAGTTCGCAAAATCGAACGCGTTTGAGTTGATGCGCGTTACTTGCTCGTACGGCTTCCTGTTTGTCCGAACCTTAATCTTAACAACCGATGAAAGCATCGACTTTGTCTTGATTACAGTGGACTTTTTTACGGTGCTTTTGGTTAAATGCGGTATACCACAGCAATCCATTTTGGTAGCGCATCCACTTCGGATCGTTCTTCCATTGTAGTGATAATGCGAGGCAGAAATGTCGCCATTTGGGTATCGCATATCAAAATTGAAAGAACAAACATATCCGTTTTCCGTTCCGAAAAACACATTGTCTGCTATGTTTTGTAGGCAAGTAGCCGCTCGGAACTTACCCCCTGTTTTGTTGCCCTGCGACTCGACAAAGTACGCGTGAGGATTGTCATTCTCGTCGTACATAATTACATAATCGAAAGGGTACTCAACCTCACCGACATTAACGAAATCTCTATTAACCTCTCTAGACGGTTTCCCGGCTGCATCTGGTTGATTTGCGCTTGTTCCTATAAGAGATACTCTCTCAAGACGGTCTGTAGAGTACACGCTTGTTGCAATCTCTAGAGGTAGGGTCTTACCATCCCAATCAACCTGAACGCCGTCAAGCTCGCTGTAAATCGTTCCAGAGAACTTGTAGTCTAAGTATTGATCGTCATAAATGCCGATGTCATCAAGATAGTACCACTCATACTGCATCGTGTTTGTATCGCCGTGCGTGTACCGCTGTCGGCTGTCCGCAAGGTATATTTGCCCGTCAACAAGGACGAGAAGATACCCAGCCCAAACAAGCAGAGAAACATTGCCCTCCGCAAAGCCCCTGTTGTTTACAAGGGAAGCGTCAATAAGGCTTGAGCGGTGCTCTATGGCTCTTTCGTACCGAACAGATAGCTGACCGACAGCCTCTACACCGAGCCTTGAAATGAAAATCGGATCATCCAAGAAGTTGACACACTCACCGAGACATCCGATGCCGTTCAGACCCCTTGTGGATTCGTATCTAATCGGAACTAGATTTATCCCTGTTTGTACACCTGTATGGAAGAATACCGCACCGTCAGATTGAGTGTCCGATTTTATAGCCAGTAGAGTATTAGCAACTGGCATAAGTGCTGTAATCCCTGAAGCGTCAACCCCGTCTGGGACATAGTTTTGCTCTCCAAAGTACGACGGATCATTTACCGCGCTCCAGTAAAGAACATTAGGGGACTTTGGATTCCCTGCAAAAAATACCCTGTTGTCGAAAACACAGGCTATCGTGCATTGCTGAATAAAAAGACCGTCCTCGTCATAGTTTCCACCGACATTGGTGATTTTCTTCGTGGCAACAACCTCGATACCCTCATATCCCTGTGCCTCGTTGTTTTTTTCGGGTGCTGTGGGTGCACTTTTGAAGATAATTTCGTCGCCGTCAATGGTGTAATCCGTAATAGTTTGTCCGTATACCGTTACGGATACAATCTCGTCATAAGGGAACAGAAGACGAAAATTTGTTTTTTCTCCGTCTGCCAAAAAAGTTTGTCTGAATTCGGGTCTTAGAAGATTCCGTTGCTCAACCTGGTCGTTGCCCTTGTCGGTTGTATGAGTTAAAGGGATGTAGGCACTGTCGCCAACATTGTAGATTTCTTCACCATCAAAGTAAAGATAATTCTTTCCGTCAAGGATGTACAGTAGGTTGTTAAAGACAAAGGACACACTCTTTCGCTCATTCATCGCGGTAAAAAGTGTGTCTTCTTGAATGCGCTTTACCGCACGGACGTATATTATATCTCCCTCTTTGACAGCGTTGCTATATATGGTCAGATACCCGTCAGAATAGTCGATGGATAAATCCTCTCCTTGTTGAGTTTCTGCCGATAGGATTTCATCGTATTCCCCAATGTTGATAGAAAAAGATGTCAAAAGCTCACCTGCAGAGGGACTAGGAAGTTTGAATGTAAGAGTCTTCTCTACGTTCGTATCGTCTGCCATATCCCACTTGTATAGGTTTTTTCCTGCGTGTATCAGTACGATAGTTTCACCCTTGTGGAACTTGTGTATGGCGTGGATCTTCTTATTGCCTGGAACGATGAAACGAGGGCGAAACCCTGGGACTGTCTCAACGCTATCTCCTTGCCCTGATTGGTAGTCCTTGTACATATTCACAAGATATGCGAAACGCCTGCTGTCTACCTGCGTATGGTCGGAAGAGAAGTCTACGCCACGGAAATCACCGTAATACTGGCTGTAGACATCTCTTTCCGTTAAAAGATTCTTCTGCATTTTGAAAGCCATACTTACCACCCACTGCGGCTGTAAATGCGTACAGGGTTGAGATTCCTAACGCTATTCGCCATTTCAGCCTTTCTCTCTCTATATACATTGAGATAGTAGTTTGCCATTTCAGGCTCGTCTTCTACCAAAACAAAAGAGGCAATAAGCAACGGCAGAAGAGCGCATAAGTCTTCTGCAAGGTCGATTACCGTTTGGTCGGTAGAGTATCCACCGGTGTCTTTGATTTTACGCGGCGCGTGGTTGTATACAACCTTGTATACTCCGATTGCCGAGTTAGGAATCCGAACGACACTGCCTTTGTCGTAGCAGAAATCTCTGCTATGCATTTCGTTTTCGTCTTTGCCAAGCAAGATAGGAGGCAAAGAAAGGGACCAGAAATCATCGACAAAATTGCGAAGATCGTATTCTGTGTATTCACCGTAAGGGGGGATGTCCTTCTCGTCGTTGCTCGTTATGGTTGTATACATCGCCGCATTCTTTACGGAGAAGTTATAATCGCTTCTTATCGTGATACGAACATCCGCGTTGTCGCCTGCGCTGATAATCCCTCGTTTTGCCTCAAACGCCGATTTGCTATCAAAGTTCGCATAGAAAAGAGGAATCCAGGTCTTATCGCTTAGATACTCGATATCATATCTTCCGATGCCAGACACCTCAAAATAATACGATTTTGCGCCTACACAATGAAATTCTGCGATCTTTGTGTTGTACTTGTCGTAGCATTCCTCGCGGACTTCGTTTTTAAGAGGGAAGTGGTTGACGTAGATTGACCTTGTTTCAGGTCGGATTTGTGCGACCTGAAACAAGGCTCTGTTAGCAGAATACAGGAATCTACGGTCATCCTCTAAGGAGGTTTCAAAGCCAAGTTGTGCGGTAGAATTGTAAAGCTCCGCAATGGTCATATAAATACCCCCTTTAGATAATTAAAGTTCGGTTGCGCCCGGTACCTCGTTGCCGTCGACAAACAGCGCGATGTGCTTCCACGCGTTGAAGCCGATACCGAAACGACAGTAACCGTTCCAAATATAGTTACGGGTGTGGATGTCAACCTCGGACATAATATTGAGAGGCACACGATTGAAGAAGAGGTTGCCGATGAGGTTTTTGTTCGCCTCGCTAGACATAACCATAAAGCGGTCATCAAAGGCTTTCCAAGTATGAAGAACAACAACAGACCAGTTGCCATACTGGGTGTTGATGTCGTTGTTGCTGGAGCCAGCGGTGCGCTCGGTTCCTGCAATGGTCTTCATTGCCATCTCAAGCACGGGTCTGTTACCGGGAATGATAATAGTGTCTGCGGTGTAGCCGAGGGGGTCGCGGTTTTCGGACTCAAAGTTTCTGAGCTTGTTGTTCAGTTCCGCAAGCAGGATTTCAAGCTTTGCTCTGTAGGACTCGCCCTCCATTTCCGAAATTTTACGGCAGAAGTAGTTGGACTGAGTCTCACCTGCGTACTCGGGAAGCGCATAGGGGTGCTCGGAAGAGAAAAGGGGCTGACCGTCATTACAAGCAAGATCAATTCTTGCGCGGTTGTAAACGCCGCCAGTGGTGGTTGCATTCGCCAATGCCCACTCAGCCAGTCTGTCGCGAGTCATGTAGTAGGAACGAACAAACGCGCCGGGTCTGTTCTTCATTTCGACACCCATGCCGAACTTCGCGTCGTCCATCATCTCCTTGGTGATGGTGAACTCCTTCATAAATGCCACGTGCTCGATGAACTTCTTGAAGGTTTCCTGCACGGAATCGTTCTCGCCGCGCTCTCCTTCTCTGGCTGCCATAAACGCGCCAAAGTCGGACTCGCCAATTACGGACTCGCCGAAGCGGTTTGACTTCTCAACGATAAACAGATCGGAAAGAACTTTACTTTCCTTTTCGTATTTGTTGGATTCCGCCTGAATGAACATGCGAATCGGCTTGTCCCACTTGCCGTAAAAGGCATCGTTGTTGCCTGCCAGTTTTCCGTAGATGATATTTGCCATTTCTTAATCTCCTTTTCTTAGAATCTTACGATAATCTTGTCACCGGCTACTGCGGCACCGTTGGTGTTTACGACGGTTGCAAATGCGCTGGTGTTTACCGCACCAACGGTCAGAGCGTCAGCCCCAATAGCAAGCTTGTTGCCAACCTTGAAAGCGGCAGGGGATACGGAGGTTGCTACCTCAAACTCCTGCGCGGAGGTTACTCGATATACGGCGACAACTCTATTCGTCTCGGCTTCAGTAATTGCGGTAATCGCAATAAAAACGGGCTTCGCGGTAGCGCCGCAGGCTACAAGATCGCCGTTTTCGTCCATAACAAGAGCCTGGCCGCAAGCAATAGACGTGCCTGCTTTTGCCTTAAAATATGCGGCTTCGGGAACGTTCATAACCGTTCCGTCAACCTTGATGAGCTTAAACATTTTGGTTCTCTCCTTTACATTGTTTCTCTATATAGCTTTATGATTTCTTTGTCCGACAGCCCAGGGAAATACTCTCTGTATCTTTCCATCTCGGATTGTGTAATGTGAATGTCCTTGGTAGCCGTTCTAGTAGGAACAACAGACTTTTTATGGCTCTTTGTTCCTGCCAAACCGTGCGCGGACATCGCACCGTATTGGGCTACCAATTCAGGGTTGGCGGCATCAAACGCCTGCTTCGCGGTAAGACCAAGGTCGCGGAACTTTGCGAATTTCTCGACATTAGGGAGGTCTCTTACACTTGCGTATTCTGCCGTCTTAGGGTAAGCGGCGTGGATTGCGGCAATGTCCTCCGCAAATATCCGCTCGTATTCGGAACGAGAAAGAAGCTCGTCTGCCGCTTTTCTACGGTCTGCCTCTTGCTTTTTGCGGTCATACTCCTCTAGCGTTAAGTTGTCCGCTTCTGCAGCAAGCGTTCTCAATCCCTTGGAGACGTCATCTGATTCTACGCCAAGCTTTCCAAGGGATTCTCTAGCAAGGGATTCTAGCGCGCTGAGTCTGGAACGAAGATCGGAAATAGTTTCATCCCTGTCGTCTTCCTCGTCATCAGGAGTCTCCGTATCGACATCATCGGCATCAAGTACGCTTTCTTCCTCTTCATCGTCTTCTTCGATATAATCGCCGTTTTCGTCAAGTTCAAAATCCTCTTCCGTGTCATCTTCGTCAATGATCACATCATCGAATTCCTCATCAATTTCGTCGGCGTTGATGGTGGGGGTGTTGTCGTTCATCGTCTTTCTCCTATTTGTTTTTACTTCTTACCGTTGCGAAGATCCTTGCCCTTGATAACGGTGCTCTTGGGCTGTTTCGGCTTGTTGGGTGCCTTGATAATGCCGCCCTCGTTCGTTGCATAACGATTCTTACCTTTCATCTTTTTTACCTCCTTTTTCGTTATTAAAGAAAAAGAGCCATATCGATAAAATCAATATGGCTCTCATCTCTTAGTAAGACTGTGGCGCGATTCTATTTAATTTTCCGAATGTACTTCCCAGAATGTATGGCACTTTCTGCACCGGAACACCATACCTTGAACAGAGCATCGCGGTAGCAGTGCTACGTTGCGAACTCTTTCGGCGCAGTTGGGGCAAGAAACTGTCACTACATCTGTCTTTTCGCTCTTCCTAATTACCAATTTCATTTTTAGCCCTCCTATCATATCTAATTATATGTTGGTATTCGATAGTTTTGTATCCTTTTTTGGATTTTTTAGTCATTTAGTTGACAAAATTCCAAGATAAGGGCTTTTTCTTCGTTTGTGGCTGCGAGATTGTTAATGTAGGACCGAAGAAGCTTCTGCTCGTTTTTATCCGTCAGCTTGTATTTCAAAGCATAGATGAACAGCTTTTCCTCGTCGGAAACCGAAAGCGAATTTACTGCCTTTGCGCGTTCTTGCTTGTTGCCTGTTGTCGTGTCAACCTCTGCAAGGACGACAAGGTCGATATACCTAGACGCAACAACCTTTTTCATTTCAGACTTCGATACGCTATTTCTTGCTACGGATACCATCGCGGCATCGTAGTAAGTATCAAAGATATAATCGATGATCTTGCCGCGTTCTTCCTCTGAAAGCTTATAGTATTTTTTGCTTCTGATAAAGGATTTTACATCAGAAATAGATCCGCTATACACGTCCTTGAACTGTTCCTTTTCTGCCGCAGAAAGTTCCTTAAAAGCTTCCGACGTATAGGGGCTGGCAGGGAAGAATTTATAAGACCTATTCGCTCTTCTAATTTCTTCAGCCACGGTGTCGTCTACGTCTTGTCCTAAGTACTTTTCAAGAGCAACGTCCACGATTGTGTTGGCAAGGTCTATGTCGTCGGCTTTAATTGCCTCTTAAAGGTCATTGGCGTAGCTTTGCTGAGAAAACAGGCTGTCGATTCTGTAGGCTACGTCCTTTCCGCCGATTCTGCGTGTGATTCCGTTAAGAAGGTTATAAATGTTTCTTGTAGGCAATCCCATTGCAGTTCCAACCATAAAGGAGATGTTCTTCACGGTCTTGTTCATAAACTCACCATTGTCCTCGCCCTTGATTACTTTCTCGCAGGAGTCCAAAAGGTTTGTGATCCCCTCAAGTACACCGTTTAAGGTCTCAAAGGCAAAGTTGTCAATGCTGTATTTGTTGATGAAGAAATCAACGATATCTCTTACTAGAGGAAGACCGGAGAACAATCCACCGATGGTGTCCAGTACCATTGCCCAGCCGAGTTTTCTATCGTCGTCATCCTTGGCGTAAAGATATCTAAACGCCTGAGAAATCAGAGTCATATACACGGCTTGCGCGACGATTACACCGCCTGCCTTTGCGGCTCTTTTCCCTGCTTCTTTTCTTTGGGCAAGAAGGTCTGCGTCGTTCGGGTTGGCTTTTAGTCTCTTTTTCAAGGCGTTAAACTCGCTTGCCGCATCGAAGAATCTGCCAAAGGATTTCATCGCGTCTGCAGAGAACATCGTAATGGACTTTGTGAATACGTTTCCGTCTCTCATCCACGAAGACCTCTCTGTAGGTAGTGCATTTTGCTGGGTCTCAAGGATTACCCTCTCAAGCAGTTTTCCTGCCTCTTGAAGGTTTTTCTTAGTTCCTACTTTGTACTCGTCTCCGTCGTTGTCCTTGGCAATTTGCTCCTGGCAAGCGGCAAACAATCGTGTGATAACAAGTCTATCCATTCCTGCGATAGGCTTCATTAAAGAGTTGCCCAAGCGCATTGTGATGCCCTGTACCCTGCCGATTGTGGACGTTATCTCCGCATTGGTCATAGCCAAGACAGCCTCGCTGTCGTGGTTTCTCAGTTCCGCAAGGGGGCAATATTCGTCCACGCCCTTTCCACTACGGAACATGGTTTTTGCAATGCAATCAGCGTCGATCAAATTGCAAGCAGCAATCAACGAGGTTGTCTGCGTTACAAGGACCTTGGGATTGCCTGCAAGCGCGGATACGGCGTATGCTCCTCTTAGAGCGTTGAAGACCTTCGCGCCCTCGCCCTCTTTGATATAAGTACCTCCCTGAGCGGCTACCCATAGAGAGTTAAAGTACTCAAGAACGGACGCGCCCATTGTCTCCTCAATCTTTGCACGGAGGCTTATCGGCTTTCCAGAACGCACGACCTCTGCCTTTTTCCTTACAACTCCGTCTACTTTCGTACTCACATTCATTGCGTTGATAGTCAGAAGCCTGTTGTAGGTGTCAAGCGTTTCTGCAAGATATGCATAGTTGCATACCGCTTCACTGTGTCTGTGCATTAGGTTGTCCGCGTCCTCGATTAGAAGCTGAGAACTTGCTCCCTTTACGGTATCCTGGTTGAACGACGCGCTTCCCACAAATTCAAGCTCTTGCTGTATTGTGGTTTCGCCTTGGATTGATCTTGTAAGATACCTTCTTACAGGATAGTATATCCCGGAAATAACATTGCTGTAACCGAATCGAGCAAGGTCTGTTTTCTTCTTCAACTCCTTGCACTGGACATTGTAGATGTTCTCAAGGATCGCAACATATTTTTTGTCGGATTCCGAAAGAAGCGACTCCAAACTCTTGCTGAAATCTCCAACGATCTTTGCGAGTTCTTCCTTTGTTCCCTCAAACTTGCCAGGAACAAGCCCCTGCACCTCGTAGATTTCGTAGTCTTTGTGGCGATCTACCTTTTCCACGATTCTCTTGTCCATAGGTCGCTTGATAACGAAACCGTTTTCGACAAGACCCTTGAAAGCCTGCTGCCTCTTGGTGGTCAAATAGAGCGAGATAAGCTCCATTCTCGTCAACGAGTATTCCGTCTTTCCTACCTTGACAGTAACCTTACTGGTTCTCGCGGTATCAAGATATCGTTTGTTGTCCTTCAAAAAAGCCTCGTATGCGTCAAGCATCCTCATATGGGCAACGCCAGAGTCGATAACGCCCCTACGCATATCTTCGTAGGTGTCCGTAAAGAAGCCGCCCGATACATACCCATCAAGCTTTCTCGCCACGGAGGCAGGGTCAAGATTGCCTCTAAGATATCCACCCATACGCAAAGGCTTAATGCCAAGTGCTTGGTTTTGGTCGATGATTCCCTTGAGTCTAACGGATTCGTCTGCAAGTTCGATGACCTTTCCTCTGCGGTGCCGCTTTGTCAGATTCTCGCTAATCTTACCAAAATAGGCAAGAACCTTTGCGAGTTCACCAAGCTGCTTTGCGGTGAGAGGTGCACTCGTGGCATTTCCGTTCGGTGTCTCTTTTCCTATGATGTTTTTCAGCTTGTCAACAATATCCTGTTGCCAAAGACCGAAACTGGACTGGGTTGATTTCCCGAGAATTTCAATCGTTTGTCCGCTTGCGTACCACAAAACCACCTCTCTCGCGTGTTCTCTAATGGATTGCGGATTTACAAGCTTTCCCGACCGAAGAATGGACTGCGCAAACTTATAGATAGGGTGTGATGCCATTTCCTTGCTTGTGATTTCAAACGCGCGAAGGAATGCACCGTTCTTTTTGTCGATTAGTGCCTTGGCTTTTTCTTGGACCGCAAGAAGGTTGTTTGCAAAGGCTCTGCTCTCACGATTTTCCTCCGTTAACTGCGCATTTCTTTTCCGAAGCCGTGCATTTTGCGCCGCGAGCATCCGCGCGGATTGTTCGTCAGCAGGGAGGGAATAACGAGTTCCATCATCCATTTCGGTGTAACCGAACGCCTTGCCGATTCTGTGCGCTTCTTTTCTCGCCTCCAATGCATACTGTTTATAAGCAGTTACATCGGGGTTGTCGAGAATGTAGTCGAGGCACATCTTGGCGTTCTCGTATGCGGATGTTCCCCGTGTGAAGCCGAACAATTCGCATATGAAGTCAAGCACATGCTGCCAAAGACTTTTTTTCTTGAGAAGTTCTACGAACTCAGGGTTGGAAAACTCCGCCACCATTTCATGGGTGTCTTTAATGCCGTACTGGTCGCGGAATGAGGGGTCTCCTTCGATTGCGTGGTGGATGTAGTTCAGCCTCTTAGCGTAGCTCGATAGGTATCCGAAGTAATGTTTTTTTTCATTTTCGAGGTCAATCGCATAAACGGTGCAGGCGTGAATCACTTCGTGCAGGATGGTCTCTGCCTTATGTTGGTCGGAATAGGCGGTGTCGTTGAAGTAGGATGTCTTCAACTCAACCATATCCCCCATGGCATCTCCAAAAACACGGCCACTGGAAATGAAGACTTGATTTGCAAACCTGATGTTCACGCCGAGTCGTTCTGCGGTGGCAAAAACCTTGTCAGCCAAAGCACCGAGATCATCGTTGGAATTGAGCCTGCGGAACAGGTTTCTGATTTCGCCCAACGAAACCTCACCGTTTTTGACACCAAGATTTGTGCCGCCGACCTTGAGGGTTAGCAACTCATTCCTGCGCTTTTTTATAGCGTTTTGGAATGTTCTTACAGCCCCTCTGTAGGGGTATGTGTTTTTCCATTGCTTGTAGTCGAAGCCACTGTCCTTGCCAACGTATCCCTGCGCCATATACCAACCGAATAAATCAACGGTCTCTTCGTCATCTATTCCGTTGAGGAATTCTTCCAAGTCTTTCTTGACGGTCTTATCCTTGTTGAATATCCTGTCAATGAAGTTAAGGTTAGGATGTTCATCGACATACGAAAAAAGGTCGCTTGTTCGCCAAGAGCCTCTTTCTTTGACGATGCCTTTCATGTGGGACACCAAATCGCTTGCCTCTTCTGTTGCTGTATCGCCTAGCGAATGTCTTTCTGTGTCATCTTTTGATTCTGCCTCATAAAAATTCTTGAAGTAATAGGCAAGGTCTTTGAAAAGAGTGCTGTTTTTAGACAACGGCTTGATATAAACCCCTTTTAGCACAAACGCCTCTGGGTCGATATCAAAAAGTCGAACTTGTTCTTGTCTCCAATGGTCTGCCGGCAATGACCGCCACTTGTCTACCAGCTCTTTTGCAGATTCGATTCTACGCTCTATTGCTGCTTGATATATCGAATCAATGTTCTTACCCTTTCTCAACACGTTTCTAAAAACAGAGGAAACAGACGAATACTTACCGGTTGCCGTTATAAAAGCCGCTTTTCTATAGAACGCTTCAACCAGCCCATCAACGGACGTGTCTCTTTTTTTCTTGACCTCTTTTGTTTGGGATTTGGCAATGGCATCTACATCCGTCTGCGACAACCCTTTCACCTTATCCTCGTTTATAGAATAAAAGTCTGTCCTGTTGTAATACATAGACGTGTGATGCCAACTGGTACGGCGCAGACACTCTCGTTGGAGCGTTTTCAAACTCAATG
>JAEIGA010013595.1_pt1 | contig 12391 bp, 14 predicted proteins | sample 9270691 | NCBI WGS metagenome assembly JAEIGA01 (sample SAMN17057246, study PRJNA624740) | gut metagenome | biome: biome; isolation source: fecal sample | host: Bos grunniens | place: China: Xizang | collected 2019
AAAAAGAAAAAAACCCTTACGGGTTTTTACTTTTTAGTATATCTTATTTTTTAGTCTTTTCTTTGTGAAGAGTCACTTTCTTACATTTAGGACAATACTTCTTTTGTTCTAAACGATCTGGAGTATTTCTCTTATTCTTTTGAGTTAAATAATTTTCTTCACTACATTCAGTACATCTTAATAAAATATTGATACGCATTTTATAAATCCTCCTGATTAAATCTCTATTATTATACTACAAATTTATAATAAATGCAAGTGTTTAACTTATAATTAAACAATCTTACCTTGCCACTTAAGAATCAAATAAAGAGCCCAAATTAAAAGTACTACACCTACGCAAATATAGAACGAAATAGCTCCTTTTCTTGCAGCCTTAGAACGTTCAGGATAAGATTCTCTAAATTTTACAAAATGAATCCAACCAGTGATTGAAGCAGTAATGAAACCTAAGAAAGACCAAATCCATAAAGGAACATTATCAACGATTACTCTAGTATTAGAACTTTGTACTGTAGCATCTTCCTTTTCTTCAATCTTTACAAATTCATAACCACATTCACAAACTTCTTGGTTTGCATCATATTGTTTACGACATTTAGGACAATACTTAATTTTTTCCATCTTTGATACCTCGCTTATAAATCAACCTTATTTTATCATATTTTACATTAAATGTCAAAGATAGTAATTATTTAATTTTATCAAATATACTTAACACTATATCTTGATCTAATGGTACAAACCCTGGAACTTTTATAGTATTATTTCTCGTAATACGTTTAGCCATCTCTAAATGAGCAGATTCTGGGATATTTAATTCTTTAAAAGTAGTAGGCATTCCTATTTCTTTAAAGTATTCTTTTAATTTAATGATTCCTTCTTTTGCGCAAAGCAAATCATCTTTAATATCAATATCTAATACTCTTCTTGCAAACATAGCAAATTTATTAGGTAATTTATCATAAACAGTTAGTGCCCAACCAGAATATAGCACAGATAATCCTGCAGCATGAGCTACTTCATCATAAGTTCCACTAATTTCATGTTCTAACTTGTGAACTGTAAAATAGAAATTTCCTCCAAGACCTGTAAGTCCATTATGTGAAAAACTACTTGCAAGCATAATTGCTGCTCTTGCATCATAATCATTAGGATTTAATAGAGCTCGTCTACCACATTCTATTACTGTACGCATAATCCCAATCCCCATTTCATCAGTGAAATATTGATTAGGCACATCATTTAAAAATCTTTCTAAAGTATGCATTAAAATATCAACGATACCACATGCAGTTTGATATTTAGATACACTATATGTTAATTCTGGATTCATTACTGCAAAAAGTGGACGATTAAGTTCAGTATTAAAACCACTTTTAACTTTAGTATCATCATTAGAAATAACACTAGATGTACTAAGTTCAGACCCTGCAGCACTAATAGTTAAAATTACACCTACAGGTAAAGCTTTAGTAGGAGTTACTGTATGATTGCTTAAACACCATGGATCTTCATCAATATAATAACCACACGCTATAGCTTTAGCAGTATCGATAACACTACCACCACCTACTGCTAATATTAAATCAACAGGTTCTTCTTTTATTAATTTTAATCCTTCTTTAACTTTTGAAAGTTTTGGATTCGGTTCAATATTAGAAAGCTCAACAAAGTCAATGTTATTTTCTTTTAAACTATTTATACAAGTATCATATAAACCACTTTTTTTAATAGAAGACTTTCCATAAACTAATAAAACCTTATTAAAGTTATATTCTTTTATAATCTTACCAATTTCTTTTTCTTTTGATTTACCAAAATAAATTTTTGTTGGTGATTGGAAGACAAAATCATTCATATATTACTCCGAAAATTTAGAATTAGATAATTTAACTGTTTTAATTTTAATAACATTTACAGGCATATCTGTAAATGAATTACTATAAGCATATGTTTCTACTTTAGAAATATTAATAACTACTTGTTTACTTTTTGTATCAGTAGTCTTACCAAAAGCAGCATATTTACCATCTAAAGATGGATAAGTTGCAGAACAAATGAAAAATTGTGATGAAGCAGAATTATAATCATTTGAACGAGCCATTGAAATAACCCCTGGAACATGTTTAATACTATTTTTCTTCCATCCATTAGCTTCAAATTCACCCTTAATAGTTTTAGCTTTTCCCTTAGATTTAACAACACCAGCACTCATCACATATCCTCCACCTTGAATCATAAAATCTTCAATAACACGGTGGAAAATAGTATTATCATAATAATTATCTTCAACTAAATCAATAAAATTATCTACTGTAATTGGAGCACGGTCATAATCTAATCTTAAGTTAATCTTACGATTATCATTTAGAACAATTTGACAATAAATATCATCAGTTTTAGTACGATCAAACTTGCCAGAGCAACTTGTTGAAATTACTAAAACGACTAAACAAACAACTACTAAAAAAAACTTTTTCATAATCTATTCCTCAATAAAATTAATTGTTTTAATTCCAATTAATTCACACGGAAAATCAGTAAAAGCTGGATGTGCACGATAAGTTTCAACATTAGATACTTCTAAAACAACTTTTTTACTTTCTTCATCGATACAATAACCAAATGCTGCATATTCTCCATCTAACCATGAACATGGAGCTGCACAAATAAAGAATTGTGAAGTAGCAGAATTTTTAATACTTGTTCTTGCCATTGAAATTACACCAAGTTCATGACTTAATGTATTTTCAGGATGTCCATTACTTGCAAACTCACCTTCAATAGCAGGAATTTCTTCACATTCATATAATTCATTATTTTCATTAATCTTATATCCACCAGTTTGAATCATAAAATCTTTAATTATACGGTGAAAAATAACACCATCAAAATATTTCTTTTCTACTAAATCAACAAAGTTTGCAACACTTATAGGTGCAACTTTACTGTCTAAACATAATCTTATTTTTTGATCTGTTGTTAAAATAATTTCAATATAATATTTTTCTTTCATTTTATTCTCCTTCTACTTCATAATTATATTTTTCTTTCGTAAAATTATTTAATACTTCATTTAAATATTTATTTGCATAAAACTTTGCCATTGATAAATTTAAATCTAAATAGTTACCACATTCGATAGGACTTGCCCCTGGAATATTACCATCATAATTAACAATAAAAGTAAACATTTCTTTTAGTAATTCATAAATATTAAGTGGAGAATAATCACCTCCTAATATTAAATAAAATCCTGTTCTACATCCCATTGGTCCAAAATATATAATTAATTCTTTCCATGAGGGATGATTTCTAAGAAATGTTGCACCTAGATGTTCTATAGCATGTATTGCTGGATTATCCATTACAGGTTCAAAATTAGGTCTTGTAATTCTAATATCAAATGTTGTTATTATATTACCATTTACTTCATCAGTTCTTGATACATATAATCCTGGAACTAATGTTAAATGATTTACTGTAAAACTTGCAATTTTATTCATAATTATTATCCTATTTTTTCCAATATTTCTTTTACTCTTGATTTGAAATCTAAATGCCATTCATAATACTTATTAATACATTTATTAATATTTGCATGATTATTAAATTCTTTTAGAAAATCTTCATTAATTTCATTTATTTTAGTAATATAAATCTTTTTAAACAATAATGAATCTTTAATATTTAAACTTACTTCTTTTAAATAATGACACTTTTCACAAAGAAAACCACCACTACGAATATCTAATGCACCATTAATTGCTTTAGAACCACAAGATGGACATTTATTAAATGATGGTGCAACACCTAGTAAATATAAAAGTTTAATTTCAAATATCATAGTTATTGCGTTATTATAATTTGTATTTTTTAAATTATCAAGTATTGAAATTGTAAAGTCAAATAGAGTTTCATAATCTGTTATTTGTTCACTAAAAAAATTTATTTTTTCTAAAATAACTGAAGCATAATTAAATTTAATTAAATCATCTTTTATAGAGGTATAATTATCCAAAACTAAAGCTTCTGTTAAGGTACTAAGACCTTTAGTTTCAGTATAATTAAATTCAAGCTTTGTAAGTACTCCTGCAAATCTTTTAGTACTACTATTTACTTTTTTTGCACCGCGAATAATTAAAGTTTCTTTTCCTTTTGCTGTAAGTATTGTAGCTAATACTGCATTTTCTAAATAATCTTGAACTTTAATCACAATCCCTTTATTTTTGATGATGTTCCTCATTTTCTTTATTCTTCCTCTTATATTTTGAATACTCTAAATAATCTTCAATACTTCCTGTATTTTTAAATTTTTCAAATAATTGTTCTTTTTTCTTATTCTCCATTAAAATAATCCCTCCTTTTTATATTAGGATGGATTATTTTTATACAGATTATACTGGTTTAAAAAGGTAATTATTTATAATCATCAATTTTATAACCAAATTCTTTTAAGTATTTTTTATTATTACGCCAATTAGTTTCAACTTTAACAAATAATTCTAAATATACTTTTTGGTTTAAGAATTTAACTATATCACGTCTTGCATCGGTACCAATACTCTTAATCATATTGCCACCTTTACCGATAATAATCATCTTTTGACTAGGACGTTCAACAATGATTGTAGCATTAATCTCAATCATTTTGCTTTTTTCTTTAAAACTTTCAATTGTTACTGCAACGCTATGTGGAATTTCTTCTTTTGTTTTAAGTAATACTTTTTCTCGAATGATTTCTGCAACAACAAAACGTTCAGGTAAATCTAACACTTGATCTTCAGGATAATACATTGGACCTACTTCTAAACGCTCTACAATCATATCCTTTAATTTATCAATATTAAATCCTTCAGTAGCAGAAAGAGTAATTCCCCCTGCAAACTTATAAGCTTCTTTATAAGAATTTAAATTATTCATAAGAACAACTTCATCTTCTACTAAGTCTACTTTATTTAAAACTAAAATAACCGGAATTTTAACTTTACTAAGTTGTTCAATAATATACTTATCACCATCTCCAATAGGACTAGATGCATCGACAAGCATTAGGATTAAATCAGTACCTTCTAATGCTGAATAAGCAAATTCATTCATTACATTACCTAATTCATTTTTAGGTTTGTGAATTCCAGGTGTATCAATAAAAATAATTTGTTCTGTTTCAGTAGTATAAATACCTTGAATTCTATTTCTTGTAGTTTGAGCACGAGGCGAAACAATCGCAAGTTTCATTCCTAAAAAGTTATTTAAAAGAGTACTTTTACCAACATTAGGACGTCCAATAATTGAAACAAAACCTGATTTAAACTTATTATTACTCATTTAAATCACCTTCATCAAAAGCATAAGGTAATAAATCTTTAACTTTTAATGTTTTTACATCTTTATTCATATTAAGTAAAGTTACTATAGTATTTTCATCTAATAATTCACGCATTACTTCTCTACACGCACCACAAGGAGATACAGGTAAAGCAGTATCTGCTATAATTACTATTTCTACAATATCTAAAGTATTTAGTCCTAAAGATACAGCACTAAAAATTGCACTTCTTTCAGCACAATTAGTAATACCATATGATGCATTTTCAATATTGCACCCAAGAACATAACTATCATCTTTAAAAATACATACAGCACCTACACCAAATTTGGAATAAGGACTATAACTTCTTGATCTAGCAAGTTTTGCAAGATCAAATTTTTTATCTAAACTTAACATTTATTAATACCTCTTAATATCTAAAATTGATAATACTTCTTTTTGTTTTTTAAACATAATTTGTTCTTCATCATATTCAATATGGTCATAACCTAACAAATGAAGAGTACCATGCGTAACTAAAAATGCAAACTCACGCATTACACTGTGTCCATACAAAGTTGCTTGTTCATACACTTTGTCAATAGAGATATAAATATCACCAAGCTCATAAGATAACTCATGATTAACTGATGAATCAATATTCGCAAACGATATCACATCAGTAGGACGATCAATATTGCGGTAGTCTTTATTAATTTCATGTATTCTTTCATTATCAACTAAAATAATACTCATAATATGTTCAGTTTCTAATGATTCTATCTTTTTCACTGTTCTAAGTACTGAACTAATCAATTTACGTACAGAAAAATCAAACTTTTTATAATCTCCATATAAATTATAATGAATCATTTTCAACCTCTTCATATCTTTCAATTACTTTACTAACAAGTGGATGACGCATTACATCATACTTTGAAAAATGTAGATGCTCGATACCTTTTATACCAGTTAAAATCTTACTAGCCTCTAATAGTCCAGAAGTTAAGCCTCGTTGTAAATCGATTTGCGATAAATCTCCAGTTATAATCATTTTAGAATTAAATCCAAGTCTTGTAATAAACATTTTCATTTGATTATTTGTTGTATTTTGTGCTTCATCTAAAATAATTACTGCATGATCTAGCGTTCTACCTCTCATATACGCAAGAGGCGCAATTTCTACAACACCTTTTTCAACTAATTTATCAACAGTTTCTTTCCCTAAGAATTCGTTTAATGCATCATATATTGGTACTAAATATGGATCTACTTTTTCTTTTAAATCACCAGGTAAAAAACCTAATTTTTCACCTGCTTCAACCGCAGGACGTGTAATAATAATCTTTTTAATTTCATTTTTCTTTAATTTTGACACTGCATACGCAACAGCTAAATAAGTCTTCCCAGTACCTGCACTACCAGTAACAAATAAAATACTAGAAGATTCTAATAATTCTAAATAGCGCTTTTGCATTAGAGTTTTTGCATAAATTCTTTTACCTTCAGCAGTATGTAAAATTAAAATCTTTTTCTTATAAAACTCAACAATCTCATCTTCTTTTTTTTCTAAGTTCTCACAACTTTTTAAAATTTGAATAACATGAACTAAATCACGATCACTAAACTCTATTCCATTATTAGTAAGCTTACTAACAACACTCATTAGTGTTTTAATTATTAAAACAGAATCATTATCTCTATCTAATATAAAATGATTAGGAATATGATTAATATTAACACAAAGTTCAGTGTTAATTAAATTTAAAGTTTGATTAACTGGACCAGTCATTCTTTTTTCGAGTTCCAAATTGTCAAAAGTCCAAATAATATTTTTATCCATTTAAAGTACCACCTTTTTTCTTATTATACCATATTTTTCATCATTTATAAAGAAATAACACTTAATTAACTTTAAAGTTTAAGTTTTAAATTATTTATAAATTCTAATTTATCAAAACTAAACTTTAAGTTATTACCTTTATTACTATAAAAACTAATAACTAATGGATAATGATTATTAGTAATTCTATCTATTTCTTTTATATCAATTGAAACATAAAAATCATTAATAATAACTAAAAACATTAACTTATAAATCTTAATATCATTTACATATACATCAAAATAATAAGGATAATTAGACTTACTAATTTCAATAATTAAAGGTATTAGTAACCATTTATTTTTTACATTAAAAAAACTTATTATAAAATCATTATAAAAATATATTAATAATACTTCTTTTTTATAAATAATCTTTTTTATAAAATCGTTTCTTAACATATTTTTAAAAAAATCAAATATATTAACGATAATATCATCATTAAGTTTTAATAAATCAATTATCATAGTTGTATTTTTAATATAAACAATTTCTTTATCTAAAAGAGTATCCATTATATTAAAGCATTTAAACGGGTATTTTTGTAAATATTTATCAATAAATAATAAAAAATCGAAGTCTTTTTTATTCAATTGATAGTTAGATAATAGCTGCAACATTAAAACCTCCATCATATTATATGATGGAGGTTTAATTATTATAAATTAAATGTCATATTTTGAATTAATTTCAGAAGGTGTCTTCTTAATTAATGAAAGAGTTGGAATAATACCAATAAAAATACCAATAACGTACAACGCTAAAATTCCTAATACAACAATTAAGAAATTAACTTTTGCAACTGGAGCAAATAAATCTTTAAAACCATTAATGAATTGATTAATAACCCAAGAAATAATATATCCAATAACTGAAGAAATTGATACCATTAAGAAATTATATCCAATTTTTTGGTAAATAAGCGTTTTACGTGATTTACCAATTGAACGATAAACACCAATTGTATGAATTTCATTAATAATTCTACCACGATTAGTTAGATATGTAAGTAGAATAAAAACTGTAAATAATACAATGCTTGAAACAATCACCGAAATATTTGATGAAATATTTTGTTTTTTCCCTGCAATTTCTTGATAACTTGCATGATCATAAATCTTATAATCTAAATGATTAAAATATTCATCTGCTTCATCACTAAATTCAAATGTAATTTCATAATGACTTTGAATATAATTGTATCCACTTATAATTAATATATTATCATACATAAATGTATTGCCAAGAGTACCATCATTGTAATTTTTTGCATATTTACCTACAATTCGATATCCATGAATGTTTGAACCAACTTGAAGTGGTGAACTTACATTAACTAAACATTCATTTCTATTTGAAGGTTTTCTACCTTCAACAATTTCATATTCATGACTTGGTAAATAAATAGGTTCATAAGTGAATTTATTATCAGTTAATGTCCAATCTAAAGTATCTAATGTTTTACCAAAAATATTAATATCTAAAGCTAGAATACTTGGTACATCAACAATATTTTCTTCACTAAAAATACCTACAATTGTATAAGTATCATCACCTAATTTTATGCTTTTATTTAATTTTAGTTCATTTTCTAAAGCAAATACTTTATCAATAATAACTTCTTTACTATTAGTAGGAGTTCTACCACTTTGTACAGTAAATGTTCCATTAAAATAAGCTGCATTATCAATAGTAATATTTCTACCTCTACCATTACTTGACAGATTATTGTAAATAGTAATTGGATTAACATATAAAGAATCTGTTTCTTTTTCTGCCACACCAGATATAACTCTATTATCAAACATCATTCCTAATAATTTTTTATAATCACGATTTTTATATCCATAAATAGCAATTAACTTATCTGCAAGGTCTTTACCAATTACTATCTCTTCATTATATGGTCTAGATCCACAAACTAACTTCATATCAGAATCATATGCATAAGTCCAATGCTTAATCGTATGAGATTCACCGAAAACAAAGTTTTCTTCAAATCGAACATCTGATTTTAAATGACTATAAGGTATAATTTCATCGATTATGCCTTCTTCAAAAGCTTCTAAATATAAATTATAGTTATTTGATGGAACATAATTATCATATATTGTTTGATCAGTTACTATAACACTACCCAAATTATCTTTTGTAATATCATCTTTATTAATATACATTAAATTATTTAAATTAATAAAACATGTACCAACAAGAGCACCTAAAATTAAATTAATAATAATAAATAAAACCTTAACATTACTTTGATTTTTAAATTCTCTGAACCCATTAATAAAATTAGTAAAGAAAAATTCCTTTTTAGATTTTTTAGTAGTAGGTTTTTCATACCAAGATGTATCAAATTCAAAGTCTTGTAAGCTATCTTCTATGTCATGATATGAATCATTAACAAGTTCAATACTTGATTCATTAAGATTAACAATTTTTTTATCTGATTTAATATAAAGAGTATCATTTCTAACTGCAATAATTAGATTTGATTCAGTAGATGATTCATCAACATACAATTCAAAATTTAATTTATTTGCAGTAGATTTTTCATTATCTAATTCACCTAAATAAATTTTTCTATCAGTTTGAGTATTTAATGTACCATTGTTAGTTACAATACCATCAGAAATAATCTTACCATCTTTAACTTGAATAATACGATCACTATAATATCTTGCGATATTCATTTCATGAGTAACTAAAATAACAAGCTTAGTTTTACTTATCTTTTTTAGAATATTCATAATTTGAATAGTATTTTCAGTATCAACATTGCCTGTAGGTTCATCAGCAATAATGATATCACAATTTTTAACAATACATCTTGCAATAGAAACTCTTTGCATTTGACCGCCAGATAAGTTTTTAACTTTCTTTTTACGATACTTAAATAATCCAACACATCTTAAAGCATATTCAATACGCTTCTTTTGTTCTTTTTGATCTATAACATCAATTGCTTCTAATGCAATCCTTAAATTTTCATATACGCTAAAGTGATTAATTAATAAATAGTTTTGGAATATGTAACCCATTTTCTCATTTCTTAATGCATCTACATCATCCATCTTATATTTATTAAATACTTTATCATCATATGTAACCGAACCAGAATCATACTTGTCTAATCCAGCGATAATATTTAATAATGTAGTTTTACCGCTACCAGAAGCACCTAAAATAGTTACAAATCCAGCATCCGGGAACTCTAGTGAGATATTATTGACAACATGAATTTCACGATTTTCACCTTTGAAATAGTATTTATTAACATTATCTAGTTTAATCATTGTCATCATCTCCTCTCACAGATTCACGTACAGTAAATCTAAATAGACGTTTATTAAAACGTTTAGACATTGCGTTAACGAAAATAAACATTACAAGGAAATACATAATAAATGCGGAAATACCCATTGTTCTTAAGAATGTTAATGCATCTACAGCATATATTAAACCATTAAAAAATAAATATGTAAAAATAGTGATACTATAACCAATTAATAGCATTTCAACATTTACAATTTTAGCCATATCTTTTTTAGTTATACCAAGTGTTCTTAAAATTGAATAGTCTTTCACTCTTGAACGATAAACTCTACCTAAAATTACATAAACAATAAAGAAAATTCCAATTAGATAAACTGAAAATTCTGCAATAATGATAATTGCTAAAAAATTAATTAAAATTTTATTCAATAAATTATCATTAGTATGTTCCATAGGATATACAGCTTTTAAACCAAGAGATTGAATATCTTTAATAGTACTTTTAGCCTTATTAGATTTTATATATACGCTTGCAAAATAAGGTTCTAAATTAGTCGGCCCATCAGTAGAAATTTCTAAATAAATTTCTTGTCCAACATAACTAACAATTTCAATATCCGTTAATTCATACATTTCAGCAAACACTTCGATTGAATCATAGTTTTCATATACGCTTGTTGGAACATATAACTTAGGACTATTAACGCCAGATACTAAATTATAATTAATAATTTCGTGGTATCCTCCATCTAAACTAATGTAATATTTTGGAGAAACTTTATTTAGAAGTTGTTGAAGTCTTTTACAATCAGTTGCAAAAGTATGACTAGAAAGCTTACTATTATATTCACCAATACCTACTAGTTTAAACTTTTCAGAACCAGTACCATTATTTAATTTAATTTCTAAGTAACTACCAATATCAGAAGCATATCTTCTAACTTCATTGTTAGTTGGATTATTATAAATAAGTACAAACTCATAATCATTTTCTGGCTTTCTTCCAGATAATATTTCATATTTTTGATTGCTCGCATAATAAATATTTGATGAATAATTTAAACCATCAAAATAATAGCTACATTCAGATGAAAAATCATTGATTTCATAATTATAATCTTTTAGTAATGATTCATCAAAACTTGTTCCCCCAGCATTATATACAAAAACACGATTATCAAATGAATTTACGAATTCACTACTAGCCATATCAAGATTAGTTAAACTACCGATTGTTTGCGCAATAAATAAGAAACAAAATGAAATTATAAAATACATTAATGCTGCAATAACAGTCTTCTTCGGTGTTCTAATAATATTATTTAAACCTAATGTCCAAATTACTTTTTTATCCATTGGTTTATAGTCTAAATCAAGTTGCTTTGGTTCTTCTATAAGAGCTTCTTGAAATACAATGTCTTCTACAATTTTACCATCAGACATTTTAAGTAATCTAGTGGCAATACCTTCAACTTCAGGATAGTTATGAGTAACAATTAAGACAAGTTTATCTTTAGCAACTTCTTTAATTAATTTAATAATTTCTAAAGCAGTTTCAGAGTCTAAGTTACCAGTAGGTTCATCACATGCAAGAATATCACAATCTCCAGCTAAAGCTCTTGCAATTACGCAACGTTGCTTTTCTCCACCAGATAATTTTGTTCCTCGATGTTTTTCTCTACCATCAAGACCCACTTTTTTAATTAATAACATTGCTTCAACACGAGCATCTTCCTTAGAAAATCCTCTTAATAATAATGGAATCATAACATTATCTAATACTGTGTATGAATCTAAAATATTATAATTTTGAAAAATAAATCCTACTTTATTTTTTCTAAAATCATCCATATCAGAAATAGAGAAATATGAAGTTTCATTACCATAGTAATAAATTTCTCCTTCATCAAAAG
>JAEIGA010013596.1_pt1 | contig 12391 bp, 7 predicted proteins | sample 9270691 | NCBI WGS metagenome assembly JAEIGA01 (sample SAMN17057246, study PRJNA624740) | gut metagenome | biome: biome; isolation source: fecal sample | host: Bos grunniens | place: China: Xizang | collected 2019
ATCGACTGCACAGACACAGCAGAATGCGAACGCCTCCGCAAAATATTCTAGGTTAATGAAATACTATATCATAGCAGGAGAAGCCAGCGGAGACCTTCACGGCTCCAACCTGATGAAAGGTCTCTACACAGAAGACCCCAAGGCGGACATCCGCTTCTGGGGCGGCGACCTGATGGCATCGGTCTGGCATACTTTTCAAAACAACCCCTCCCACGACTTCGTCGCGGGTCGGCTCATTGAAACAGTCCACCGGACTGTTTCTTGTCCACTCGCCTATCCCTGCGGCCAGGGGGGTAGCACGGTTTTGAAAACTACGCCAGACCTCAAATCCGGATTGGTGCGTCACTATAAAGAGGGAGCCGTGATGGGCTTTGTCGAAGTGCTGGCAAAGGCTGGAAGACTTATGAAGAATGTCAGGTTCTGCAAAGAGGACATCCTATCCTGGAACCCTGATGTGGTGATCCTCATCGACTACCCCGGCTTCAACTTCAAGATCGCAGAATTCGCCCACAAGGCTGGCTTCAAAGTCTTCTACTACATCGCCCCTAAAGTCTGGGCATCGCGCGAAGGCCGTATAAAGAAACTCAAGAAGTACGTTGACAAGCTCTACATCGTATTCCCGTTCGAAAAGCCATATTTCGACTCCAAGGGAGTTGACTATATATATATAGGTAATCCTCTGGTCGATGCAATCGACAATTCAGGCGCGATGTCCGAATCCCGGGAGGATTTCCTCAGGCGTAATAGCCTCGAGGACAAGCCTATCATTGCTATGCTGGCAGGCTCTCGAAAAAACGAGATCAGCACAATGATGCCGGTGCTCACAACATTTGCTGCAAAGATGCACGGATTGCCGGAGTACTCAGACTATCAGTTCCTGATTGCTGGCGCTCCCGCACGCAGTATGGAAGACTACAGCAAGTGGACTACATCAGAGAATTCCAGTTATATAAAGATACTGTTTGGAGAGACACAATCAATCATCCGCCAAGCAGAGGCCGCAGTCATAAATTCTGGCACTGCTTCACTGGAAACAGTCCTGATAGGCACTCCTCAGGTGGTTGGCTACATCACCAATCCCCTCACCTACCGACTGGCAAAGAAGATAATCAAAGTTAAATACATCAGCCTAGGCAACTTGATTGCCAACCGCCTGACATTCAAAGAAATGATTCAGGATGATTGCAATGCAGAAGCCTTACTCACAGAAATCAGGACTCTAATAGAGAACAAAGATTATAGAGACAGAATGCTTGCAGACTACTCAGAAATCAGGGCAGCATTAGGTGGTACCGGCGCGTCTGCCGCGGTAGCGAAATCTATGATTAAAGAATTGACGGAAAAGCAGTCTTCAAATTAGTGGAAAATAAGTAACTTTTATTTATATTTGCGAACAAGTACATCTTGAATTGAATTTGACCCTATTTTATAATTAATAACCAAACCTTGAAGAGCAATGAAACGTTTATTCATTATTGTCGCACTTTGCCTTGCAAGTGTGTCAGTTTTCGCGCAGAAAAGCGTAGTTGTAGTTGATTATTTCGAATATGCGAACAGTGTGGTTCCGTCATACGCAGATGCAGTTCGTTCATCGATAATTCAGGGTATCAACCAGATGAACCGTCTTACTTTGATCGACGCAGCCAAAGAGAGTTCTCTTGCTCTTGAAGAGGAAAGAAGAGACTCAGAGAAAGCTGCTCTTGATATCACTGCAAGAACAGGCCAGATGAAGACTCTAGGTGCAGAGTACATAGTTACAGGAAATGTAACGAATGTCTCAGCTACCAGAAGGACTGACAGCGAGGGAAAGGTAAGCTATCGAGGAAACATCGTTTACTCAGTTACAGTTCTCAAAGTTGAAGATGGAAGCGTAGTAGGTACAAAGAACTACACACACTCAGACATTGCAACCGGTAGCGGAACGACAGAAGAACTCGCAATCAATGACACATACAGATATTGCGTTAATTCTATGGAGAACTTCGTTCAGGAGTTCTTCCCTCTAAAGGGAGCTATTGTAGAAATGGCTGAGGCAAAAGGTGATAAGGTAAAGAGCTGCTATATCAGCCTTGGAACTTCAGTCGGCGTCCTCAAAGGACAGACTCTCGATGCTTTCGCAGTAAAGACAGTTGCAGGTAGAACTGTCGAAACAAAGATAGGTTCACTCACAATCAGCGAGGTTGTAGCTGAAGACCTTTCTCTCTGCAAAGTCACAACTGGTGCAAAAGAGATTATGGCAGCTTCAAAAGACGGTATCGAGATCGTTGTAAAGACCAAGCCAGATCCACTCTGGAAGGTTTGGTAATCACTCATTTCCCAAAGAATCTTAAGTTATATGTCGGATAGAGATATCCGGCATATAGCCGTTTACAAACAATAATACCTACTGATATGAAAAAGATAATCACCACTCTAATTTCATCATTCGTCTTTCTGTGCGGCCTCTCTGCACAGAACTATCCCCAGATCGTTACCTTTGAAACAGAAGACGGAAACTCTGCAACATTCACATCGGTAGGAATGGCGGAAAAAGCCAAAGATGTGCCTCAGAATGCGATAGAGTCCCTGTTCTACACCCTCTTCAATCTTGGTGTGGACGGCATCAACAACGGCAAGCCGGTCGTAACAGGCTCAAACAGCAGCTATATGCAGAACTTCTTCGCCAACAGAATATCGTTCTTTGTAAAGTCGACTGCAGAGCAGGTGAAACCCGTGAAGAATGCAAACAAGATGTTCCAGGGCACATACATCATCACTGTCGCATACGGTCCTCTGGTCAAGGATCTTGAAAGAAACGGGCTGAAACAGGCACCGGTCGAGAAGGTCGATTATGCGGAAGTGGAAAATATGGAAAACCGTGTCCTTCCGACCATTATGGTAGTTCCATACAAGAAGGATGGAGAAGCTTACGCCTCAATCCTCAATGACGACTACGACAGAAGAGTGGCTGTAAGCAAGGTGCAGAGCGGATTCGAATCACGTGACATCACGACAGTAGACCTAGAAGGAAAGCTCAATGCATTGAGAAGGACCCAGGAGTTCGAGACAAACAACGCGGATTCAAACGACAAGCAGCTCATTTCAAACAGCGGAGCGGATGTCTATGTAACAGTCGACCTGCATAAAAGCGAAACCGAGGAAGGAGCAAGGGTTTCACTCATAATGAAGGCACACGAGACAGCCTCAGGAAGCATCATAGCTTCGCACGACGCAATGACAAGAAGGTACAAGAACGTCGGAACCGATATGCTTTGCTCGTATGCGGTTCAGGACAACATCGGTACTTTCCTCGATATGATATGCAAGAATTTCACTAAGCAGACAACAGGCGGCAAACGCGTCACCCTCAACATATCTCTTGATGGAGCTTCTTCTGTTATGATGAGCGACAGAGTAGGGCCTAAGGATATGCCGTTATCGACAGTAATCCATCAGTGGGTACGTCAGAACGCATATATGGGTAAATTCCACCTTCAGGGAATGGTTGACGAGGGAATCATCTTCGACTACGTAATGATTCCGCCTGTAGATTCTGAAGGTATGACGATGGATGCGGCACAGTTCGGATTCAAGTTCGAGGAGTACCTCAACGATCAGATCGGAGTAAGCTGCGCAAGCAGAATTGATGGAAACACCATCCATATCACCATCTATTGATAACACGTTCTAAACCGTCTTCGATATGACATCCTTAAGAAAAACATTATTGTTAGCCGCATTGGTGCTCAGCACCTTCCAGGTATATGCACAAAAACCTGACTGGATCAAGAACAGGCCTGTGTCATCAAGCAAGTACATAGGTATCGGCTCGGCTCCACTTACTGATGCTGACTACCAGAATATCGCGATGACAAACGCGATGCGCGAAATCGCTACAGAAATAAGCGTCAACATCGAGTCCTCTTCCTTTATGCACAAGGTGGATGTCGACGGAAACCAGAGATACCTGTTCGAGGAGAAGGTCAGGGAGACTGTAGCCTCACACATCGTCGGACAACAAAGGAAGGGCACATATCAGGATCAGAGCAGATACTATGTGTACTACGAGCTGGACAAGAAGGACTACGAAAAGTTCACAAAGGAGAATCGCGAGAAAGGTATTGCGACAGGACTTGACTATTACAGCAAGGCAAAGCAGGCTGAAAAGACCAACAATTTCACCAGTGCCATCCAGCTTTATTCAAAAGGTCTTGAGGCAGTCGAGCCTTATCTATATCTTGACTTGACGACCACATATCAAGGCAGACGTTTCGATGTGCCGAGTGAGCTCTACAACGGACTTCTCAATGTCTTCGGAGGGCTTGTAATGGTCCAGAACGTTTCTGAGGTAGGTGTAGAGGCCTTCAAGGCTTCAGGCGAACCACTCGCAGTATGTCTCAGCAAAAACGGTGTGGTGGTTCCGAATGTGATGCTCAGTGCAAGATTCGTAAACGGAGACGGACAGGTGACTGAGCCGACCAAGACAGATGCAAACGGAACATCAGTCTTCTACATAACCAACGTGACATCAAAGCAGAGCATTCAGGAAGTGGAAGTGAAGATCGATGAATCGTTCATTGAAAGCCTTCCTGTCTCCTACCGTTCACTTGTAAACACAGAGAGCTGGCCGGTTTCCAAATTTACGGTAGTTCTTATGAACTCGAACTACACAGCTTATTTTATGGTGGAGAACAATGACCTGGAAGACTGCGAAAGACAGGTCAGAAGCATCCTTACCAACAACTACTTTGAGCTGACCGAAGACACAGGGGCAAATCTGTTCATCACGATGTCGACAACAATGAAGATCGGAGACGTGGTCCCAGGTGAACTGTACAATATGAATGAAATCTTCAGTACACTGACCCTGAAGATTTACGACAACTTCAAGCAGACTGAAATACTCAACTTCACCGTCCCTGAAATCAAGACTCTCGTTCCTGACAACAAATCTGAAGCACAGGCTGAACAGATGTGCGTCAGAGAACTGATGAAAAGAGTGAAAGCCAACCTACCTAAAGAACTCAAGAATCTGAACATCAACCTATAGATATATGAACAAGGCCATACACATATTGTCAGCACTGCTGTTATCATTAAATCTGTACGGACAGAATGTAGATGACAGCAGGTTCTATGGTGCGACTGAGGCTACAGCAGAGGAACTTGAATCTCTTGTATCGTCATTCGAGGCATATGCTGACTCTGTCAGAGCCGAGTATGAAAGGTTGGAAAAGATATTCAATCAGGAACACGGATTGTTTGCTGACGAGGTAACCAGGATGTGGGGAGATGAAACTCTTGTAGAAAGCGGCAAGAAGAGCTGGGTGGAGTACTCTGAAGACCGTTCGTCAAGGACCACTGTAGATTTCGAGACAGGAGAAGTAAATGTCGAGCTGCTTTCCGATCCCGGAGAAAGTGAAGAAGAGATAAGGATCCGTATGGAAGCTAGTATCGCGGCTCTTATGACCAGCCGAGGCAAAAACATAGAATTCACTTCTTCTGTGATTCCACGGACAGATCTGATGGATGAGCCTATACTTCAGGATCTTATAGACTTCTCAGGATATGAGGTTTCAGAAGGTTCTTCTGCCGGAGCTGCGGCACCGGCTCCCGTATTCGGCGGCAATGGTGCAGCACCGTCCCCTACTGTTGGACAGAACAGGAATCTGAATCTGAACAGAAAGCAGAACACCCCTCAGACTCCGGTTTCTCGGACTCCTGCAGGAGAAAGTATGGCTCAGAAACGGATGGCACTGTCAAAGGCTGTTGCAGCTGCCGCCCAGCCTGTGGTCATAGAGAAGAAGACAGAGACAGGCAGCAAGAATGTGGTAAAGATCACAATGAAGCTTGTTGAAGACCACATTCCCAAGAGGGCTGAAAGATTCAAGACTATGATAAGCAGGTATTCCGAGAAATTCTCAGTGGATCAGCCTCTCATATATGCAATAATTGAGCAGGAATCAAGCTTCAATCCGGCAGCCCAGTCCTGGGTACCGGCATACGGACTGATGCAGCTTGTCCCTAAGTCAGGAGGTAGAGACGCCTACAGATACGTACATAAAAAGGACGTGATCCCAACTGCGGAATTCCTGTTTGATCCTGAGAGAAACATAGAGCTGGGTACAGGTTATCTGAAACTGCTTATGTCCACTACATTCTCCAAGGTGGCTGACAACGACTGCCGTATGCTCTGTGCAATAGCGGCATACAATACAGGAGCAGGAAACGTGAGCAGGGCGATAATCGGCAACACAAACATATCTAAGGCTATTCCTGAGATCAACAAGATGAGTTACCAGCAGCTGTTCAATCACTTGAAACGCCATCTCCCGCACGCCGAGACTCAGGATTACATTCAGAGGGTTACAGACCGAATGCAGAAATACAAATAACAGTCACAGCCTATGAAATTCTGTTACCAATGCGGAAATCCGGTTTCCGAAGCACATAAGTTCTGTCCCAAATGCGGAGCAAAGCTGAATCACGCACCTTCTCCGGCAGCTGTGAACGAGTATGTCGTACAGGAATATCAGCCGGAAAAGAAACGCAGATGCAATCGCAACGGCGTCATATTCACAAATATGACAGCCCTTTCCATAATCCTGAACACCCGAAGGGATGTTGTAAGGCAATTGCTGCAGAAGTACGTCGACACAATGACAGCCAGCGATATACAGTATCAGCTGGTCGATGCTTCCGACTACACTTTCATATCAAGGAAAGCAGGACTCAAAGGTAAAAGGGTTTCACTTATGCCAAGCAATCCCTGGTGGGAGCACCAGCAGATTCTGTTTGACATCCTTTCCTATGAAAAGGAAAACCGGCTTCCGGAATCGAACTATCTGTTCATAATCGGAGGTCACGACATAATACCGGTGGCAGCGATCAACCACTATGCTCCAGGAGATTCGGATGGCAGCGACACAGACATCGAGACAGATCTCCTGTATGCCTATCCTTATGGTCCTCACACCCAGTATTCTCTGGAAAGTCTGGAGCTTTACAAGAATGAGATGTATTTTCTGCCCGGCAGACTTCCGATTCCTGTCGGCTCTGGAGTGAGCTACCTCGAGAATTACCTGACAAACAGCGTGAAGGCTGCAATGGGTGGATTGAATATCAGAAAGATATATGCTCAGTCAGACCCCCACTGGCAGGAAGCCACTGCAGCAACACTCAAAATCTTTGAAGATGCAGGACTGCTTGCGGACAAGAGCGGAATAAGAAGCGAATACAGACGTGGCAACATAATGCTCGGTCCGGGAGTCACATCTCAGGTGATAGATCAGGCATTCGATACAGACTGCGACCTTGTGTTCCTCAACCAGCACGGCAGCAACGCAAAGGAACAGCCGGGATATTGGGGACAGGACTATGAAGACGACTGGTACGAGACATTTCCTGTCTATGCACCGGGAAGTATGACCAACCTGAATGTGTTCGTCGCGGAAGCCTGCTACGGAGGAAGATTCATTGGCCACGACATCGATCATTCGATCATCCAGACTGCCCTGTCCAATAAGACCGTCATTGCAATGGCCTCATCAAGAGTGGCTTACGGAAGTACAGACCAGTGCATACAGGCCGGCTGGCCTGAGAGCCTGTGGGCAGACAATATATGTATGTACTTCACCTACAGCCTTCTGAGCGGTCTTTCTGCCGGAGAATCTATGATTGCAGCGAGACAGTACCTGTTCAACAACGAAGTCAGCAGCAATCAGAAGATGGTCAGACTGAGTGGAGCAACCACAATGGCGGAGTTCAATCTCTACGGAGATCCGAGCCTGAGGCTTTCAAGAAATATACACGGAAAGACCGTCACAATACCTTCCAAGAAGATCATACCTGAAAAATATGAGTGTGGATTCAGTACGAAGGTCTTGAAAGGAGCCGCAAAGAAAGCCGGATTTCTTGATCAGATCAGGAGCGAGGTGGATGCAAACATAGCTTTCATTTCCGACAACATCAATAAAGAGCTATATGAAAAGATGGGCATCCCGCCACGCGAGCCTAAGACTATCTGCAAGGTCACTTATGGAAACAGGACAGAAGAGCTCCGATTTACCTACAAGACAGAAGGTAAGGTCGCTCAGTATCAGGTAGTGACCACCGACAAAGACGGTAACATATCATCAATAGCAACATCTAAATAACTTATCACTTGCTAAACTTGAGTAAATAAAAGTAATATGAATTGTCCTAACTGCAACACACCCGTGATTGAAGGGTATCTGTTCTGTACCGAATGTGGTACAAGACTGGAGCAGGCGTCACAGCCTGTTGAAGATACAGTCGTAACAGAAGAGCCTGCAGAGCCGGAAGTAGAGATTCCTGAAACGGCAGACTCAGAATTATCAACTGTCAACAACTACATAATGTGGAATGTCCAGCAGGGACAGATTGCAAAAGTTATTGACGAGACTGAAATCGATCAGTACGACGACGCCAACGGTGTTCTTATCAACGAAGGTACATCAGCTCTGATCCGTGCAAACGGTGAGATAGTGGCTTGCATAAACAACGGAACTTATGCCTTCGACAACAGGCATAGCAAGGATGATGAAGAAAAGAAAGGTAACTTCATTACCAATCTGCTTCGCCGCAGAAATGCAGGTAATCTGGATAAGAACAAGATCTATTCAGTAGTTCTGCTGCGCAGCGGAGAATTCCCTGTAGTCTTTGGTGAAGCAAGCGCAGAAGGTGAATTCGCTCCGCTCCAGCTCAGGACAAAATCACTTGACATTCAGGCAGGTATTTGTGCGTCAATGAAGATTGCAAGTGCAAGTGAATTTGTATCACACTGGCTTCTTGACCGTAAGGCGATGTACATACAGGACATCGCGGGCCTTCTCAGAAACACAGTCAAGAACATAATGGAGGAAGTCCTCGGTAATGTTGAGATCACAGAGGCTGGTATTCCTTCAGATGCGAAGGAAGCGATAGAAAGCAAGCTGCTCGCGCACACTGCGACTACATATGGCCTGAAATTCTGCCATATCGATGAAATCAGGACCGGAAGCGAGGATCTGGAGCGTTTCAGAGCGCTGAATGAGGAGCTTTACCTTTCAAGACGCGAGATGGACTATCTTGAAAGGACCAATGAGTACAAGAACAGACTGTCAAGCATCAGGAATTCACAGAAGATCGAAGAGGCCAAGTCAGACCTCCAGCTCTTCAGAAGTCTCGAAGAGATCAACAAGGACAAGCTTCTTGCTCAGGATGAGCTTGACAAGTTCTATATGCTCCTTTCACGCGAACGCAAGATCAGAGAAGCACAGAATGAAGATGAGATAGCAGCAGCTATGGCTGAGATCGAGCAGACCGGCCTCATCAGGCAGGAGGACATCAACAAGCTCAGAGACCAGATCAAGGCTGACGAATACAAGAGGGGCCACGCCCTCAGACTGATGCAGGCGAAGGATGAAATCGAAATTGCTGAAGTCCAGAGGGAATATGAGAAACGCATCAGACTCGAAGACTACGAATTCGAGAAGATGAAGGAAGACGACAGATTCAGGAGAGCTCAGGAAATATACCGGATGCAGAAAGAGGCTGAAGCAGAAGAGCACAAGAGAAATCTTGAGGCTCTCGAGGCTATGAACAGAAGCACTATGGAGATGGAGCGTCTTAAGATTGAAGCCCTTACACGTAAATACGAACTTGCAAAGGACCTCTCGCCTGACCAGCTTATGGCAATCGCCGCCAATGAGAATCTCTCACCTGAGGCTGCCAAGGCATTCGCGGAATCTCTCGGAAGAGGAAAGGATCTGGAGCGAGAGAAGGAACATCAGGCAGAACTCGAAAGACTCAATCAGGCGAGAATCGATGATATGAAGGCGATGGCGATGGGCAACCAGGATCTGATGAAAGAGATTGTACGTTCACTTGCAGGCGGTGGCGCGGCACAGCAGCCTGTGCAGCAGATGCCCGTACAGCCACAAAGACCTGCGGCCATATATTGCAGCAGATGCGGCACGCCTAACAACCCAGGTGCGAAATTCTGCAAGGGCTGCGGCAGTGAGTTATAATAATTAAAAGTTTACAGATATGAGATTTTGTCCAAAATGCGGTACCCAGGTACCAGACGATGCACGTTTCTGCACAAATCCTGACTGCGAGTGCGAATTGCCGAAGCGCGAAGCAAAGCCCGCTCCGGCACCGGCTCCTGCTCCTGCAAGCAAGCCGGCCGCCGCACCTGCAAGTACACCATCCCCTGCCGGAATGGCTGGAATGGCTGGATTTGGAGGCAATGAGAGCAACAGAACCAAGATAGGAGCTGTACAGTCATACTCTGACTCAAGTACGACTACAACCAACAATACGACAAACAACACCACAAACACGACAACAACCAACATATCCAACATCATCACCGATGACACAAAGAAGAGCGTCGTATGTGAGATTTCAGGTAAGAAGATCCTGGTGACATCAAGTGTTGTATGTCCTGTATGCAACAAGACTGTTGCGGAGCAGTACTATATAGAAGAAAAGCTCAGATGCACTAAATGTGAAGAGTCTGCATTGACAGCCTATCAGAAGTACTATGCCGAGATGACAGCCAATTCACGTGTAATAGACGTGGAACTGCGTTCCATCCTTGACAAGAAGGCCGAGTCATTGAAGCTCACGTCTGACCAGATCAAAGAGATAGAATTCAAGATCAGAAAGAATGCCGGATCGCAGGAGGCTCATCTTAGCGATCTCCAGCAGAAGGACTTCACAAGGACAGTAGGTCATCTTGTTGACGGAAGAATCGAAGTCAGAGCTTGTCTGAATAAGATTTCTGCCTATGCCAAGCTGACAAATGATGACGACGTGCAGTGCTGGTACAACCTCCTTTCTGCACTTAACGCTCCGAAAGAATACCTTCAGGACCTCAAGAATTCGACTATAGACAAATACTGGCAGATATACTGGGGATTTGCGGCAGCCTGCAAGCTCAGGAATTCGACTGAGGCCATCCTTCAGATCGAAAACGCACGAGGAAAATATCCTGGAAAAATCAATGACGTCATCCTTGCTCAATCTATAGTGGAAGTATATCAAGGTCTGCTCAACAATGACAGGAATTATATAGTTGATGCATTCGAGGACCTTCAGGGCATCGAGACCACCGATTCAGACTGTCTGAACAGTTTCCTCGCAGCCTTCAAGAGCACTCTTGCCTCAAAAGCATTGGCAGAGATCTGCGAAAGCGGGCTTCCACGACTGATCATCCGTGAGATTATGGGATTCGAATTCAAGAAGCCGCAGGAGACAAACGCTCCAGCCCCTGCACCACAGAAAGCAACAGCTCAGACAAAGGCAGAAGACAGGAAACCTGCACCACAGAAACCTGCAGAACAATCAAAAGGCAACAATAAAGCCTTTGTGATCGACTCTACAGCTGGAGGTCCTATCAACCCTCAGGTCTCATTCAATTCGGTATTGGAGGATGAGAAAAAACCTTCAGGAAAGGGCAAATTTGTTGGCATTGCAGTAGCCGCAATAGCTATAGCAGCTGTGGCGGGATACCTGATTCTCGGTAAATCCGGTGATTCATCCTCAACAGAGGCGCAGGCAGTAAAAGAGACTGTCGCAGAGGAGGCGCAGATCGCAAGACCTTCAGAGCCGACAGTAACAGAAGCTGCCGCCAAAGCAGAGGAAGTTACATATAACAATATGGCTGAAAAGAAGGCGGCTGAGAAAGCGGCAGCAGAGCAGAAAGCGGCCCAGCCAACCACTGCCGCATCGAAAGCTTCAATGGCCTCGCAGGCAGCCGGTCAATCAAATGCTGCAACTGCCGGTCAAAACAACGGTCCGGCTGCTGACGTACTTGCCAAAGGTAAAGCAGCATATGAAAGCGGAGATTACAAAGCAGCGCACGACTACTTCAAAGAAGCTGGAAACGCAGGAAATGCGGAAGCTTGCTACCTGCTTGGAACGATGCTCTCGACCGGCAAGGGAACAATAGCAAAGAACACCCTTCAGTCAAAGATGTGGCTTGACAAAGCGATTAAGCTCGGCTACCAGGCCAAATAATTATCTATCATTGACCCTACTCTGACTCTTTCCTATCCATTAGCTAAGAATCTTCTGTCGACGCAGGAGCATCGGCTGGCGGTCAGTAATCTCTTTCTCCGAAAATCATAGATCCGATACGGACGATAGTCGATCCCATCGCTGCGGCGATGGGATAGTCGTCTGACATACCCATAGACAGCTCATCACAGCCCGACGCAACATTCGGACTCTTTCCCATCCATTCGCGAAGAGTCTTCTGCCGGTCCAGAAGTCGCTGGAAATCAGCCCTTACAACACTTTCGTCATCTGTAAATGTGGCCATTCCCATAATTCCGCATATACGCACATTGGCATAATGAACCTCCGATGAAAGAAGTTCTATAAGTTCCTGCTCTGAAAAGCC
>JAEIGA010013597.1_pt1 | contig 12391 bp, 7 predicted proteins | sample 9270691 | NCBI WGS metagenome assembly JAEIGA01 (sample SAMN17057246, study PRJNA624740) | gut metagenome | biome: biome; isolation source: fecal sample | host: Bos grunniens | place: China: Xizang | collected 2019
CAGCGTTCATGCCATCAGTCTTTGGCAAGTATGCCTTGTGGCTGTTGTTCAACCAAGCACCCTCTGTCATTGCAGCAGTGTAGAAACCAACAACACCTTCAACATTACCAAGTACATAAGCAGCCTCAGTTACGTTTGTTGCAGCAGCTGTACCAAGGAGAGCATTCTCACCCTCGAATGCAGCAGCAGTTGTGATTGTGAAGTCGTAAGCATTCGCAGCACCGGCAAGTACAACACCTGTGTTAGCAGGGATAACAGTGAGAGCCTCGCTCAAGATAGCCTTGTCACCGTCAACTGTTACTGTGTGAGCTGTTACGCCTGAAGGAACTGTAACTGCTACAGGAGCGAAGAATGTTGCATATCCTGCTGCTGTGATTGATACAGGGAGTGAAGTTACCTCCTCGATTGTCCACTCATGGAGCGCGCCACAAGTATTGTTTGAGCAACGGTTGATGTAAGCATCTGTTCTGTGCAACCAACGAGCATCTGAGCAGATGTTGAGCACGTTAGCAGTACCACCGTTAACAGCAGCAAATGTAATTTTTGAGATATCCTCTGAACCAACAGCCTCGAATGTCCAATCATTTGCATTCAAACCGAAGTAGAGACCTGTAGAGTAAGCCAAGAGGTGCTCGCCATCGAAGTAGTAGATAGCAGTTGCATCCTTTGTCTCGCTGCAAGCGATACGGGCACTCTCGTTAACCTCGCTTGTGATGTAGTAACCACCGTTGCTGAATGTGTAGTACTTACCGGCAACAAGACCGTTCACTGAGAATGAGTTCATAATTGCAGAAAGTGTAGCAACATACTCCTCGGCAACAGCCTCCTCAATCTCACCACCTTCAACGTAAGCAGCAATCTCTGCATAAGCAGCCGCATAGCCCTCGTAGTTTGAAGAGTACTGGCCAATAGCCTCACCGATAGTAATCTGAGCCAAGAGAGCCTCAGCCTGAGCAGCAAGAGCAAGAAGCTCAGCCTTTGCAGTAAGACGCTCCTCCACTGTGAATGTAGAACCGTTGTCTGCACCACCTGTCCAGTAAGCCAACTTGTTATTACGGTTATTCATACGGTTGCTTGCAAAGTCCTTCTGAGCCATATAGAAACCGTTTTCCTGGTATGTACTTGCTGTGAGTACCCAAAGCTCGTTGTTACCCTCGGCAACAGGAGTAGCTGTCATTACTGGGTGAGTGTTTGCATCGTCAGTTATAGATGTAGTAGAAGAGAGAACGTAACCCTCGCCGGCAGCCATGTTTACAACCTGGAAACCATTGATTGGGTCACCAACGAATGCCCAAGAGAAAGCATCCTTGTTATCGGCAGCTACAGTAGTCTGGTCCAAAGCAATGTGGTCCTTATCTGCTTCGTGATACAGGTAGTTAGCACCCTTGAGCTTTACATAGTACCAGTTCTCGATTGTGCTATAGCTTGAATAGTAAGCGAAAGGAAGGTTCTCCTCGAGAGCGATTGTAACAGTTGTCTCTGCATCAGCAGCGATTGTACCTGCAGGCTTTGTAGCTGTGATACCGAATGGGAACGCTACAGTGATAGCAGGATACTCCTCACCAACAGCAGTAGTTACAGTCTGTGTGTACTCTGTCTCACCTTTATATGTAAAGTTATAAGTGATTTCGACAAGTTCTTTTTCCAACATTTCAAGAGCTGCTGTTGGGTCGAAATCGGCAACCTCAGTAAAGAGAACCGCATTACCATGGTCAATAGCCGACCAACCACAGATATCGCGCTGGCTGCTACCACCAATGTTGAAGTAACCATTAGCATCACCAACATACTGAATCTGCATACGGTTAGCACCCTCACTTGTTGCATCGTTCAACTGGATAGGTGTACCCTTAGCTGCAATCAAAGTATACTTTGACTTTACGAACTTGTTTGCTGCAACGTTGAAAAGATAATAGTTCTCATTATCGAGTGTAAGTACCGCAAAATGCTGCTTTGCATCAGTAGCATCAACAGCCTGACCAGCAGATGATGTTGTAGAGAGTTCTGTAAGTTCATTGTTTACAGTCCAAGCACCACGCTCCTTTGTTGTCAGTGTATAAGCCTTGTTAGGATTAAAATCTGCAAGAGCTGAAACATACACAGGCGCTTTATAAGTTTCAACGTCTATAATATTAAACATGTTTCCGTCATCAGCAGTTGCCCAACTATTTACAACGATTCCCTCTGCATACTGGCCACGAATCTGAGTATTCAAGCCGTTGCCACCGACTGTAAGCAACCATCTGTATTCGTTACCACCCTGATCGGTCAAGTTTAAAGCACCATCCTTAGTGTCAGAAAATTCGCCATTCTTTGTTACATACTTGTTTGCAGCTACGCTGAACAAATAATATGCACCTTCCTCATTCAAAATCTTAAACTGAAGATCCTCGTTGGTTGCTTCGAGGTTACCTTCCCAATTATTTGCATTTGTTGTGCAAAGTTTTGTGGGATTAGCTTCATTATAAGCCAGCCAGCAACGTTTTGACTGGATTACATACGTCTTCTCATTACTAAGTTCACCAAGACTTGTAATCTGTGCCATCGCAGTGGTAACCATAGCTACCATCAACGAAAGAATCAAAGTAAATCTCTTCATTTTTTGTTAATTAAAAGTTAATATTTAGGTAATTTTCTCTTCTTTTTAGCCCATAAAGGCCATGCATAAACATAACCCACTGACGCATTCTCATTAATGCGGCGCAAAGGTAGTAATTCTTTTGCAATAAACAAAGAAAAATTATTAATTTTCAATTATTTCAACAAAAAAGATTTTAAAAAGTTCGTACAGGGGTACCCGGTAAACGAAAAGGAGAAAGTCTTCATCCAACCCTTTTACCGGCGCCGTTGTTATAAAAGAAAAAAAGCTATGGAACAGAGCGTTTTATACACCATCTGCGGTTACGTGGCAAGCATTGGCCTGATACTGGGATTTCTGCCGCAGGCCATAACCACCATCCGCACCCGCAACACAGACGGCATTTCGGTGCCGGCATTCCTGATGATGGCAATAGGTGCATTCGCCTTTATGCTACAGGGATTGCTGCACCGTCCTAATATAATATGGTCAATGCTAATAACAAATGCCGTCACAGGCACATGCAGCTGCATCATCTTCATAATAAAGATTTACAACGACCGCAAGAAACGGGAAACAGGGATTTGACACCCCAGCGTTGACATGCGCCCATCATAACTCATCCTCATGTAAATAATCACCTACATTCGGTTTCATTATATGTTAAATTTTCTTATTTTTGCGAAAACTGACAGATATAATGAGACTAAAACACACACTAATATTGCTGTTCCTGTCATTCTGTGCCCTGTCCCATGCTCAAGAAAGCAGGGTGGGTTTTAACCTTAAGGGTGGCAACAATGCGACATTCGGGTACTATGGTGCACTGTCCATTGAGGGGCATCACTGTATGAAAAAACATTTTTTGGTAAAGGGTGGCCTGCAATGCAATACCATGGGGCATTTTGCCGCTGAAGCAAGACCTGCCTACTTCCACGACTTCGAGGCGGGGCGCCTGCACGCCGAGGCACTGTTGCACTACGCGCCAAGCAAAAGCATCCACAACTATGCACTGGGCGCCGGCATGGGGTTCACCACACGTTTTCTGAACATAATTCTGGGATACTATTATCGCGGTATATCCGGCGACGGCGAGACTCTTTGCGAGCCATTCAACATCTACTACAGCTTTGGCGTAAGCTGTCTGCCCTCAATCCCCGACTGGGACATTATGCTATCAATAACAAACAGCAGGCTGCTTGAACTGGAGAGGCATTTCCAACCCTCGTTCACCATCGACGGATGGTGGTATCCGTCGGAGAATACCGGCATTACGTTGGGAGTCGCTTGCAAGCCTGCCGGCATATTCAACATAACAAGCGACTATTATCAATTATATATAAACGTTGGAGCATGTTACAGATGGTAAACAAAAAAGCGTCCCTTTTTCTGTTGTTGCTGCTGCTGTGCAGTTGCGACAAGGTCGACTTCAAAGGGTTTATAATGCCCACGGGCGACGTTGTGAACAGCCGTTTTGAGCAGAGCTTCGGGATGCACGGTTCCAAGCCCGTTGCCTGCGTTGAGAGCAATGAGGCGTCCTATCTCTTCTACGTAGCCACCGACCCGCATATAAGCGACAACACAAGCACCCTGGATACATTCGTAACAGCCCTGCGTAATGACGACGAGGCCTCTTTCGGCGTGATACTGGGCGACTGCATCGACAGGCGCGGATGCATGCCCACATACCTTGATGCAATAAACCACAATGCCGACAGGCATAAGATGCCCACACCGATATTCTCCGTAATAGGCAACCACGACATCTACTTTGACATGTGGGACGAATTCAGGGAACTGATAGGGCCATCGGTCTATTGGTTCGAGGTAAAGTACAAGGATGGGAAAGACCTGTTTATCACCCTCGACTCGGCAAGCGGCACATTGGGCAGCAAACAGCTCAAGTGGCTGCGCGGTTTCCTTGAGAAGGAACGCGGGAAATACCGACATTGCATTGTACTCACCCACACGAACATCCTATACACCGACAATTCGCAGATTAGCTCGGGCAACATGCCAATGGAGGAGACAATGGCCATTCTTGAACTGTTCGGGGAGCACAATGTGTTGCTGTGCCTGCAGGGGCACGACCATCATCGCGAAGACATAATGTTCAAAGGGGTACGCTACACCATTGTAGGTGCAATACGCCACGAGTTCAAGAGACCCGAATATCTTTGCATACGCATCACGGGCAACGGAGCAGAATATGAGTGGTGTTATATTCAGAAATAAGAGAGCCGTCGGTTTAGAGATATCTCCCATGCGGCCGACATGACATATATGCCCTAATAACAAACACGCAAGCAGGGAGGCCATGCCTCCCTGCTTGCGTGTATATCATTTATAAAGAATCAATTATTCTGCTGTGCAGGCATCACAAAGCGGTAAAGGTTGCAACCGATGAAATTACCCACTACAAGACAAGGGTAAAGCAGAAGGATATCCGCAAGATGCTCAACTGTATAAGAACCCGGAACCGTCATGTAATAGAAAGCATCGGCAAGACAGTGCGGGAAGCCGCAGTTAATGAAGAGGGGCACACCAAAGAGCAGCACAAGCGGCTTGCCCTCGCGTGCAAAGGTCACTACGGTTGTCATTATGAAACCGCAGCCAATTGCCAGCAGGCCGGCTTTGACAGGCCCCACAGCCAAGCGGCTCTCGAGTATCGCCTGAGCCGAAGCACCGAGTTCCATTGGCGAAAGACGTGTAAAGATTGCTACAAGCATGCAGCCCATAATATTACCGAAGAGGATGAACAGCAGTTCGCCAATAGCCTTGTGCCAACGGCTTTTGCCATCCTCGCTGCGCAGAGCCACAAAACCCGCAGTGCCGGTATATAGCTTCAGCTTATAATTCACAACGGTCAAGAGGCCGAATGAGAAGAGCACAGCGCCTACAATATCCTTATAGGCCAAATATCCCCAGCCGGCAATGCCGACTGCCACTCCTGCCAAAAGTGCAGAACGAAAAGTGTTGTTCATATTCCAATATATTTTATTTCCTTATTCTTTTAATTTTCTTGAGCCGACACACATTGGCCAGCCCCTACGGTTTACGTTTTTTGTCATATCGAACGAACGTGAGATATCTCTGGATTTCTCGTCGCTACACTCCGTCGAAATGACATTGCAACTTGCCCTACAACATCATTCACTCACAGCAGTCTTCCGCTGTCGGCAACCATTGTGCGGACAGTGTCATTGAAGGCACGCTCCTGCATCAGCTGCTCAAGAGAGATATGCATGCGGTAGTTCCAGCAATGGTCGCGGTTCGACGGCACGTTTATGCGTTCATCGTCGGGGTTCTCAAGGCGCAGGCGCTCATCCATAGCCATCCAGTCCTGCCAAGCAAAGAGCGCAAAGGCCGACGGCGAAGCAAGATGCTGCGCAAGTATTGCACGCGCAATGCGTCCGTCCATCTCAAGCGGCGCCTTGCCGTCGAAGCCCAGCACGCAGTTATAGAACTGTTGCGAGAGAGCCTCATCCTCGCGCCACCAGCCACGCAGGGTGCTCATATCGTGGGTCGATGGTGTGGCCACCGACAGATAGGGGTAGCACTCGGGGCGGGCGAATGTCTCGCCATAGAGCTTTGGCATTCGTTGTATCTCGAGCGAGAGCACCTGCAGGTTCTTCATCACCCAGGGCACGCAGGCCGGTATCATTCCCAAATCCTCGCCACAGGCGGTCATGGTGGTAGAGAGGAGCAGCGGAGTGAGCTTGCGCATTCCCTCGCAATACCAGAACATTGTGTGGCGGTTATAGAAATACTCCTCGTACAAGCGGTCATAGGCTATGCGGTCACTCTGCGGCAGTTGTGCGTATGCCTCGGTATCACAGCCAAGGATGCGCGGAACGAACATTGCGGGTTCGTTAAGGTCGCGCATAAAGAGTACATTGCCATAGATGCGCAACAGGGCATCCTTCATTGTCTGCGGCAACTTTGGCGTGCGTTCATATATGTAATAGGCCAACAGGTTGGCATTCTCCATCTCGGGCTTGAAACGGTAGGTGCCGTCGCCAACAGCCTCAAGGAAGGCATCGGTAATCTGCTTCACCTTGCGCGGGAAGTGCTTCTTTAGCAGTGCCTCGTCGATATATGGTATTGTGTGAATAGACTCATCAAAAGCAAAACCGGCTTCAATAATCTCCTCGGCCGACAATGGGCGGTTGGGCGAGAAGCTGCCGGCAAGGCCGCTCTTTGCGGTGCGTGGGATTTCCCAAATGCGGAAGAAACCGAGTATGTGGTCAATGCGGTAGGCATCGAAGAAGCGCGACATATATTGCAGACGGCGGCGCCACCATGCATAGCCGTCGCCGGCCATCACCTGCCAGTTGTATGTGGGGAAGCCCCAGTTCTGGCCATCGGCCGAGAACATGTCGGGCGGAGCGCCTGCCGAAACGGAGAGGTTGAACTGCTCGCTGTCACACCACACATCGACGCCGTTGGGAGCCACGCCAATGGGGATATCGCCCTTTAGCGCCACACCACGACTGTTGGCATATTCATGTGCCAGGGAGAGCTGCGTGAAGAGCAGGTACTGCACATAGCTGTGGAAACGCATCTCCTGCACGGCATCGGGGTACTCGGCCACCACACGCTCAACAGTTGTGGCGTCGTAGCGCGAATAGTCGCCCCACTCCCATATATTGCTATGCAGACGCGACGAGAGGAAACGGAAAAGCGTGTATGGCCTGAGCCACTGTTGCTGCTCCTGTTCAAATGCACGGTACTCCTCGCTTGCAAGCACATCGCAGCCCACCTCGTCAAAGAGCTCGCGCAAGTAGTTTATCTTCAGGCGGTAGGTCTTTGCATAATCCACCGCAGGCAAGGCGTTGAGTGCCTCACGCTCCTTTTGATAATAGGCATTGCGGCGCGCCTTGGAGAGCGGCGGCAACTGCGACATGTCGGTGTATATGGGGTTCAGTGCAAAGACCGAGACACAGTTATAGGGATAGGAGTCCTCGCTGCCGCCACGTACAGTGGTATCGTTGACAGGAAGGAGCTGCAGGATATTCTGTCCTGTAGCTACAAGCCAGTCGGCCATCAGCTTGATATCGCCGAAATCACCTATACCCCAGCCATGAGCCGAGCGAAGGGAGAAGAGCGGAATGACTGTACCTGCAAGACGGAGCGAAGGCGCATCGAACGAAAGGCCGTCGAGCTGATAGAAGTAGTTTGTCGAGGGTTCAAAGCCGGGAAGCAGGATATGGCGGTTGTCACCTTCCTCCCAACGCACGTTACCGGCCTCATCCACTGCAATGAACTTGTAGTCGAGCGCACCGCGCCACAGTGTCGACACATCGAATGTCACACTCCAGCGATTGGGGACACGCTGCTGCATGGGCAGGGCACGTGAAGGTTCCCAGGCGCCAAGCACCTCGGCATCGCCCACAAGATGCAGGCGCTCGCCGTCGCGCAAGCCCGTTGCGTAGACCGAGAAGGTGACACTGCGGTTATACCAGTTTATCGACGGTTCGTCGAGCTTCTTCTCGTTCTTGTCGAAAAAACGGAACAGGTTGGTCTGTCCGTAACAGCCGGCAGGCGAGTCAAGCCACATGTCGTGCACAATATAATTGCGGTTCACGCAGTTGAAGCGCAGCGTGTGCGGAGTTCCCGCCCACTCGCTGCACAGGCTCCTGCCATCGAGGCGCAGCTCGTAGCCATAGTTGATGTTGGCATAACGGTCATCGACCTGCATCGAGCATTGCCACCACCCCTTCTGCACCTCGCGTAGCGGCAGGGTTTCGGTCACAACATTCCCGTTGTCATTCAACCTGTAACACAGATGCACTGTTGCACCGTCACTGATGTCATATCTTATGTTGAATTCTATAAAATTCATTGTATTTCGTTCAAAAACTGTTTAAACCACGCGAAAATACAAAAAAAAGAAAGCACTGCAATGCTAAAGTCAAAAAATGTCAAAATATCGTCGGTCGCTTTTGATGTTTGTGATAATTGCAGTATTTTTGCAGAAATTTTTTTTGGGAAAAACTCACTCTCTATGAAACACCTTCTACACAATATCAGAACCTGTTTTCTGCTATTGTTGCTCATTGCAACAACACTGCCGCTGATGGCGCAGAAGAGCGGTAACAAGCCCTTTACGGTTGTCATTGACGCCGGACACGGAGGCGTAGACCCCGGAGCACCGGGACGCAAATCAAAGGAGAAGGACATCAACTTCAAGGTATCGAACCTGCTTGGAGATATGATAAAGGAGGCATACCCCGAGGTAAAGGTTATATACACACGTACAACCGACGTGAAGATTCCATTGGCACGACGCGCCGACATTGCCAACAAGGCCAATGCGAACCTGTTCATCTCAATCCACTCCAACGCAAGCAAGAACAGGAACGCCAACGGATGCCAGACATTCACGCTCGGTGCAGGCAGCGACGCCGAGGCAAAGGCGGCGGCTATGTACGAGAACGAGGTAATTCTCTCCGAGGAGAACTTCGAGGAGACCTATAAGGGCTTCGACCCACGTTCGAGCGAGAGCTACATAATCTTTGAGCTCATGCGCAGTCACGACATGGAGATGAGCGTAAAGCTGGCCGAAATGGTGCAGAACGGCATGTTAGGCACCACATCGCTTGCCGACCGCGGAGTATCGTCGGCCGGTTTCCTTGTGCTTCACCGCACAGTAATGCCAAGCATACTTGTAGAGCTTGGATTCATAAGCAACAGCAAGGACGAGAACCTCATATCGTCGAAGGATGGACAGGAAAAGCTTGCGAAAGGCATTTTCAACGGCTTTGCCGAGTATTATGAGCTGTACGGCAAAAGCAAGGAGAACAAAGCAGGCAACAAAGAGAATAAAGCAAGCGGCAAAAAGAGTGAAGATGTGCCCCAAAAGGCTGCAAGCACCCCGGCGAGCAACAAGCCTGTATTCAAGATACAGATAATGACATCGGACAGCAAGCTCAAGAGCAACGACAAGAGGCTCAAGGGACTGGATGCCGACTACTACACCGAGAACGGGGTGTACAAGTACACCTATGGCGAGAGCGAGAACTACAATGAAATAACAAAATTAAAGAAACAGATATCGGACAAGTTCAAGGATGCCTTTATCATTGCATTCCTCAACGGAGAGAAGATAAACACCGGTAAGGCCATTGAAATGTTCAAAAAACAAACTGGAGCAAAATGAAGAAGATGAAATTTTCGCGTGAGTTGATTGTGGGAGTGCTGGGATTGGCAGCCATGTTCGTAATATACTTTCTAATCAACTTTTTCAAGAGTATCGACATTTTCGACGACACTGACAAATACCGCATTGAATTCACCAACATTGGCGAGCTGACAAACTCGGCACCGGTATATGTGAACGGATGCAAGGTGGGTAACGTAAGTGCCATTGAGCACAACTTCAACGAGAGCAGCCTTGTGTATCTGACAGTGAGCATTGACAAGGGCATGAGAATTCCCGAAGGCAGCTATGCACAGATTCACAACAAGCTGATGGGCGGAAGCACAATTTGCCTTATACTTGGCGATGGCGAAGGTACAATAGAGCCCGGTTCAACAATGAAGGGCTATCTCGAGGCCGGTGCAATGGGCGAAGTAGGCAACATGGTACCGCAGATTGAGGCCATGCTGCCCAAAGTGGACTCAATGCTCACATCGCTGAACAACATACTGTCGAACCCTGCCATCAACAACACCCTCAACAACCTTGAGACATTGACAGGAGATTTGACCACAACATCCGCAGGACTGAACAACCTGGTAAACAATGACATCCCCACAGCGCTGGACAAGGTACATGCACTCGAGGACGACCTTCTGAAAGTATCGTCACAGCTAAGCGAGGTCGACTATGCAAACATCGTTGCAAGCCTTGAGGCATCGCTCAACAACATACAGGAGATTACGACCGCACTCAACGAGGGCAATGGTACAGTAGGCATGCTGCTGAAGGATACCACCCTCTACGGCAAGCTCAACGAGACTTGCGGCGCGGCAATAAACCTGCTCGAGGATTTGAAGCAGAACCCCAAACGTTATGTACACTTCTCGGTATTCGGCAACAAAGAGGAGAAAGAAGAGAAGAAGAAATAAACAGAGAAAAAACAACATAAACCAAGCGGTTGGCACGTGGTGCCAACCGCTTGGTTTTTTAATGAAGGCCTTTTTTGCCTTTTAGCCCTTGCCGCCCTTTTTTGCCTTTTGGCCTTTTAGCCCTTTTGGCCTTTTTCGCCCTTGTAGGCCTTTCTTGCCCTTGCCGCCCTTGCCGCCCTCCAGCTCTCACCTCGCAAACTCCACCTTGTACAACAGTGCGCCGTGGCGGTTGTAGACTGTAAGAAAATAACGCCCTGCCGCAAAACCGGCGACATTGAAATTGCTGCAAAACTTGCCATAATAGACCTCGGTGCCATAGACATCCTTCACCGATATGCGCTGCCCCCACGACTGCGGATGGGGCAGGCGCACAACATCGCCACACCGCATTGAACTACCGGCCACGCATCGGGCAAAAGCCGGTTCACTCTCCACGCCGCAGGCATCCACAGCCGTAACAGCCATGGAAATATCGTTTACACTGCGGCAATCCCAACGGAAAGCTGTAGCGGAAAGCCCGGCAGCCACCAGATTGTCGATATTCCCGACATCGACCGTATCACCTACAGCCGCATATACATTATAACGGACAGCAGGGAAACCATCGGCAGGAGAGACAGCGCTCCACTCCAAAGAGACACCTTTTTCATCGCGCAGAGCGGCTGTAACCGACGGTGTACTGGGGGCATCGGAAATCCACTCCATGGGCGGCACCAATGCCGGCCTGTCATATATCCTTGTATATATATCGCGCGCGCCACCTGCGTTACCCACAAGATGCGCCGTGCGGAACATCATTATGCCATCGGCCGCCGCACTGCGCGAAGTGCGCATCTGCCTCTCAATCTCAATCTGTGGCCAACCGCCATGCTGGGGCATGAGACGATATATTCCTATACCCGGCGCAACGTGGCGTCCGTGGCGGTTCTCGCACCAGTCGAGCACAAAGGGATAGAAGTTATTGCCGTCGAAATATAGCATTGGAAATAGAATGTCCATCACGCCGTCGCGCAACCAGCCCTGGGCATCCTGATAGACGGTATTGTAGGCATCCCATCCAAGCGAGCTGTAACGGGTGAGATTGTTGTACTTTCCCAACGGGGCACAACTCACGCGCACCCAAGGTTTCAGCTGTTTGACGGTGGAATACACGCTGTCGGCAATGCGTGTTATGTTCGCACGGCGCCACGCAGCAAGTGACATGCGCTTGCCATGTTTCACAAAGAGAGAACCATCGGGGTATCCGTCGACGCGGTCGGGATAACGCACATAGTCGAGGTGTATGCCGTCAACATCATAGTTCTGCACAATCTCCCTGACAAGAGCCGCGATATAATCGGCCGTTGCGGGATTGCCGGGCTCCATGTACCACGCCCCCTTGTAGCGGGTACACAGGGAGGGGTTCTTTTTGGGCAGTGACCTCGTTCCCTGGCGCTTCACATGCTCCACCTTCCCAAGCGGCAGGGTCACAAGCCAGGCATGCAGCTGGATGCCGCGTTTGTGGCACTCCTCGACGGCAAATGCCAAGGGGTCGTACCCCGGTGATTTGCCGCTCACACCCGTGAGCACATGCGAGAAGGGTTCAATGGATGATGGATATATGACATCGCCGCGCACACGTGTCTGTAACAGCACGGTATTTATGTGCATGGCATGCAGGGAGTCGAGGATGACAACAAGTTCGGCCTTCTGCTTTTCGATGTCGGCAGGCGTCTTTACCTGCGTGCGTGGCCAGTCGAG
>JAEIGA010013598.1_pt1 | contig 12390 bp, 8 predicted proteins | sample 9270691 | NCBI WGS metagenome assembly JAEIGA01 (sample SAMN17057246, study PRJNA624740) | gut metagenome | biome: biome; isolation source: fecal sample | host: Bos grunniens | place: China: Xizang | collected 2019
AAGATACCATTATTACTCAGAACTTGAGAAAGAAAACATTCCATATGCAAATAGATATATGACTCCACAAGATGCAATTAAACTACTGTATAATTATTAACAGAAGTGGTATGTCCAAAAAGATGGTCCATTAAACATTATTCATTTTAAGTCTTATATAACATCTACATATAATTACTAAATGATAGTATTTGTAAGAATTAAGAACTACTATTAGAAACAAATACCATCTAATAGACATTTTTAAAAAATAATATACATTAGTTTATTCTGGAAATTTTTATATTTTATTTTAAAAACTTTCCATTTTGACTAGATATTTACATATGCTAATATATGAATTAATTTAAGTATTTTTAATTATAAATTATAATTATTATGTTTAATTATTATGCAAAGTGTCAAAAAGCAAAAGAAAATTAAAAAGATTTTTGGATTATGTTTAGGTATTTTATTAGCTGCTGGTGCTGCAACAGGCATTGGTTTAGCTGCCTATAATATTTCTAACCGAATTTCTTTAGCTAATGACTTTTCTAAAGGTAGATCTATTCAATTAAATTTAAATTTAGTTGATGCAAACAATAATTATGTACAAAATTTACAATTAGAAGAAGAAAAGTTAAAAGAATCATCTTCCTTTCTAGTTAAACAATTAGAACAAAAAGGGTTAACCAATATCAACACTTATTATGGTTTTGAATATCATAATGTGGATGCTCCATCTGCCTCTTTAGTTTTGACATCGTCTAATTTTAATATTAGAAATTTTAATAATGTTGATTCAACAGCTTTACCAAATTCAGATGATACTAACAAAATTAAAAATATCATTATAAATAACAAACACTGGTTTTTTTTTAATGCTAATAATTTAGTTGATAATGATATTGAAATCAATGATATTATTCCTAATAATGATGAAAAATCAATATCATTTAAATTAACAATAAAAAATACATCAATTAAAAAACAAAAAATTAATATTTATGGTTTTGATAATTTTAAAAATTTACCTGATTTTAATCCAATTGTCTCAGTTGCTAATGATAAACCAAATGTTGTCATTCGTTTAGGAGTTTTAACAGCAAGTTTTGAGAACTCAAATAGTAGTTTTGGTTTAACAAATACTAATGATGATGAAAATCAATTATTAGATTATTCAAAAATTCTTAATGGATTAACTAAATCTAATCGTTATGCACTTGAACCTATTAAAAATGATTATTCTACCAATATTCACTATACAATTCCCAAAACAAATAGGACTGCATCTAATCTCTTTGTACTAAGTAATTCAAATCCAGTTCCATATTTTGATGATATTAGTTATTTCTTAATTAATAATCCTGAAAATTATACAAGTATTAAACCTTATAAAGATAAGAATAACATTGAAAGTAAAACTTTAGTTGATATTAAAACAAAAGATAAGGTCTATAATTCAGGAGCATTTGTTGAAGATAAGAATAATTATAATACTTTATTAGCAGCTGAAAACCAAGATAGTACAGCAAGATTTGATTTAAAAAATGAAGATCAAAGTAATATTATTCCATTAGATGATGATAATGATGATAATAATGATAACAATGAACAACCAGCTATTCCAAAACCAAGTGAATCATATCAAACAACTGCTACATGAGTATTATGAAACGATAAAGAAGGATTAACCAATTATCTAAATCGTTTAATAATTTCATGATACTTTAATATGTATGCTAATATCCAGTTTGATCAAAACGGACAACCAAATATTGATAAACGTTCATTGTTAGATGATGGAAGTAATATTAATCAAGTACTATTTAATACTAGTGAATGAGATTATGCAAACTATATTAATCCTGATGTAAGAAATAATATTAATAGTTATATTTCATCATTATCTGATATAGAAAAACAGTTCATAGCTTTTATGGCTTATAGCTCTCCTAATTGAATGCCTGAAACAATTAATAGTGGTGATATTATTCCTTTAATGTATGAGTTTTATAACGCTAGTAATGCGACTAAACCTACCACTGGTTCTAACTCACAACTTAATGGTTGAGCCTGAATTGAATCAAATGCTAGTACTAATGTTGTTCAATCATTATTAGGGGCACATTTAGTTTCTTTTATTGATTATCGTAACTATAATAATTATTTTCAAAATCCTAATCCACTAGATACATCGGCTGAAGGATATAAGGAAACTGATCCTATTGATAAGTTTTATGTAAATAGTTTTACAATTTCTAATAATTCATTAAATGCAACAGACTTTGTTGATTTTTTAAAAAATGATAAATATGCTTTCCCTTTAGTTTACATTCTTGATAATGATGATTTTCTAAGCAGATGAAAAACATTTATTCAAGAATCATTGGCTAAAAATGTAGAATTTAATCAAAATTATCCAAAGATTTCTGATACTAATGATCAAGGACAACCATTATATAAGAATGAACAAGAATTACAACAAGCACAAGATAAATGATTGAAAGATTTTAATAATGAATGTAAAACTTTAGCATATTCTTTTTTAAAACCTTCATTATTATTTAATGAGCAAAATTTTACTAAACCCAAAATAAATAATTCTTTTACTGGTTTACCTCCATTAACCATTTTATTTATTATTGTTAGTATTTTAGTTTTTTTAATTGGTATATTTATTTCTATTAGATATCGAATCCCCGGTTTAATTGCTTTTTTATTATCGGCTTTAACATTTGTACTTTCAATATTAATGTATAGCCTATTTAATTTTACATTTTCATTCTTTTCATTTATTTCATCATTAATTGGTTTATTTATTTCTTTTTTAACACCATTTTTTATTTTTTCTAACTTCAAAAAAGAAATTAATGAAGATTCAAGTATCACTGGTGCATTAATTAAATCGATTAAGAAATATTGAAAAATGACATTGGATATGCATGTTGTATTATTATTAGGTTCATTGGCTTTCTTATTCTTTGGTCAAATAAATAACATTAACTTTGGTGCAATGTTGATAATTTCAGTTTTCTTATCCTTTATTTTAAGTGGTGTAATTTTCTATTTATTACTGCTCTTGTTTTTAGTAGTTTTTGAAATGCATCATGAAAGGTTTTATTTAACTAGTAGAGAATATAAAAAATTATTGAAATTTAATTCAATCAATCAAAAACCGCAAAATAAATTTTTTAAGTTTTTTGATCAAGCATTCCTAAGTATTAATTACTTTCAAAAATATAATTACATCATTATTGGTATTCTTAGTTTGATCGGAATTACTGGGGTAGTCTTATTATTTGTATTAGGACCTATTTCTTCAGTTGACTTCTCATCTTCTAATGTTTACATCATTAATAATTTTGATAGTTTAAATTTATCACAAAAAGAAATTATGAATATACTTGGAATATCTTCTACTATTGACTATGTATTTGATAATCAATATGTAATTTATTCCAACAATGTATTAGACGCTAATCAAGTTTTTGATAAAATAATATCTACAAATTTATCAGATACTTTAAAAAATAATTTAATTAACAATATTTCAAGTTCAATCTTGTCTTCAGAAATTAATTTTAGATTAGTACTAAATACTCTAAAATGTTTTGGAATTGCTATTGGATTCATTAGTGTATGATGTTTAGTTTCTTTAAATATCGTTAGTATTATTCCAATTGCCTTTTCACAATTCTTATCAACATTAATTATTTTAGGTTTTGTTGGTATTACTAGAATGCCATTTGATATTAACTCAATTGTAGTCTTTATGTTCTTATTTCTAATTATTGTTGCCCTTAGTGTTTCAACAGTTAGTTGTTTAAAACAAAGTTGAAATCGAAAAATTGAAATTGATAAAGCTAACTTAAAATTATTATTTATTAATATTATGAAGAAAATAAATAAGAATTATTGTTATATATGACTAATGATATTAGTATTTGCTATTTTTGCAATGATCTTTGCTTCAACTTCATTAATATTTGTTTTCTTAGCAATGGTTTTAAGTAGTATTATTTTATTGTTGTTAGGTAATAGAATATATGTAATTTCATGATATTTTGCTAACCTTATATATAATAAGTTTACTAAAGAATTAATTGTGAAAGAAAAACCAATTAAGAAATTTTCTTATGATTCTGTTAATGAACAAACAATAATTGGTCTTAACTGTTAGGAGTATTTAATGAAAAAAAATATTCAAGATATTATAGATTGCATTAAGACAATTCCTGATTTTCCAAAAAAAGGAGTAATGTTTAAAGATATCACTCCTATTTTCCAAGATCCACAAATTTTAGATGCTGTCATTGAGATGTTTGTTGAAGCATTATCAGGTGTAGATATAGATTATATTGTTGGAATTGAATCACGGGGATTTTTGTTTGGTGTGCCATTGGCTTTGCGATTAAAAAAACCTTTTGTTTTAATTAGAAAACCTAATAAACTCCCTAGAAATACTTTTAAAGAAAAAATTAATTTAGAGTATGGGAATACAACCATTGAATTACAAAAAGATGATTTAAAACCAAATTCGAAGGTAGTAATCATTGATGATTTATTGGCTACAGGTGGAACAATAGCAGGAGCAGAAAAGTTAGTTTTAAAATCCAAAGCTTACCCAATTTATTCACTATTTTTAGTTGAACTAAGTAAACTTAACGGACGAAAAAAATTAAAATCCAAAGTTTTTAGTATTATTCAAAGTTAATTTATTTAATTACTTAAATTAAAATTAATGTATAGGTATTTTACCTATACATTTTTTTATTTAATGATACTAAATTAATAATATATTTAATGCTATGTTTATAAAATATGCTTTACAAAAAAAAAAAAAAAAATAAAATAAATAACAAAAGCAAATTTTGAAAACATTATGAAAAAAAATAAACGAATACTTTTTGGTTCATTACTTATGGGTGCAATATTTTTTAGCTCTGCTGTTTTAGCAAGCCCATTTATAGTAGCCTGTGGATCACAAGTAAGTCCAGCACAACAAATACCACCTCCAATTAATGAAGGATCTAAAGAAACTACTAAACTATTAGATTCTACTATTGATTTAAAACAAAGTAATAAGTTAGCTAGTGATATTAAGCCAAATGATTCTACTATTATTTCTAGTTTAATAAGGTCAAATAAAATTCGTCCCATTGCCTCAGGTGAGACTTTAACTAATGATGATCTTACTTTTACCATTATCAATGATTCTATTAATAATGCAACAGGAGAATTAAAGGTTAATGTCAAAATTAAGAATAATAAGGCATTAAAAAACGGACAAATTCAAGATTCACTAGATCTAGGTGAACTAACAGTAAAAGGATTTAAGCAAGTAAAACCCACTAATATTAGTAGTGCAACTACTATTACATTAAGCGGTTCAAAAACAGAGCATGAAGTTAAACAAGTTGTTTTAGATAAACTTAATGAAGTAAATTTACCAATGCCAGCATCTATAGATGACTTACAAATTTCATCAACTGATAATGGATATAAAGTTACTTTCAAACCAATTAAAATCTATGATGAAAAAGGTTTGGAAATACTAAATACTAAAATTTTTACTTATCATATAGAATGTAATAAAAACCAAAATACTTATCCAACACCAACACCACCTATAGATGATGATAATAGTAATGATCAGGTACAGCCTGATGAGAACATTACTTATCCTAGTAAATATGATAGTAGAGATTTAGGAATAATTCAAGCTCCTGAAAACCAAGGAAGAGACCCTATATGTTGATCATATTCAATTGTCGGGGCTTCAACAGCATCAATTATTAAAGAAGGATTAAATAATTACAATAATACAAATTTAGATTTTAATGAATATCAATTAGATGAGGTTATTAATATACGTGATTTAAGTAGCGATGGAAAACAAGATCCATTCGCTATAGATGAATTAGCAAATTCTAATTATGATTCTTATAGTTATTCTTTAAAAAAAGCTAATAATCTTACTAAAGCTGTTTGAGAATTAACAAAGAGAAATCCACTAGATCATCCAGATTTGCACCTAAATAGTTTTAATATTGTTAATAAATTTGTTGGTCAAGACCAAAATTATGATATCAATGCTATTAAAAAAGAAATATTAAAATATGGTGCGACAACTTGTAGTTACAATATAGGTGGTCAAGGTCATGGAGATGAATATATGTATACAACTAATAAAGATAGTGGCTCACATGCTGTTACAATTATTGGTTGAGATGATAGTATTGATCCAAGTAAATTTTGAAATCGAAGGGGTGAAAAACCAACTAGACCTGGGGGTTGATTAATGAAAAATAGTTGAGGTTCAGCTGGTGATAATGGTTATTTTTGATTATCATATGATTCATATATTAATGACATCATATCTTTAGACTATTCTTCATGAGCTAATTCACCTGATTCATCTAATCATTTATATTATTATGATGGTAGTTCTGTATCATCTAATAGACCAGGATTATTTCAAAATGGAGCCACTATTTTTAAAGCACAAAATGCTTCTGCAAATACTGATGAAGAATTAACTCAAGTTAACTTTGCTATCGGAGGTGGAAACAACTATACTGTTAAAGTGGAAGTTTATGCTAGCGTTGATACTGATTTAAATCCAATAACTATAAATGATGATAATCCACAAAGCGGTAAATTAGTTGCTAGTAAACAAGCAAAATTTGAATATCCAGGTATGAAGACAATTACTTTTGATAAACCTATTAAATTAACTCCAAATCAAGCTTTTAGTATTGTTGTTTCAATTACTAATAATGGTAATGGTAGATCTAATCCTTCTATTATATTTACTAGCGAAAATAATTCATATAATGATATGTCTTTTGTGTGTGAAAACAATCAATGAATCAATACTTTGACTGATGCAACTAGTAATTCTTTTGGTGGTTTAGTTGCAAGGATTAGAGCTATTACTAAAACAACTAAAAATACTAATGTTACCGATAGTAAAGATTTAAAAAATGCTATTTTAAGTCTAAAAGAAGAAAGTTATAAAACAAAAAACTTAACTAGGTATCAAGATAATCAATGACAAACAGCTACAGAACCAATTGTTAAATTAAATAATCAAATTTTAGTCAAGAATCAAGATTATACTGTTGAATATGAAAAGGAAAAATTAACTGAACCTAGATTAAATGGTAGTGATAGTATTGCTATAGGTTATGTCCCTATTAAAGTAATTGGTAAAGGGATATTTAGTGGTAGTAATGAAATATTTTATCCAATCTTAATTGCTCCATCTCCTAACATTGATATTATTTTTCAAAATTATGGTTGAATAATTAAGTGTGATGATAAGAAACGATGAAATATTACCATTCCATCTAAAATAACAGTAGGTAAAAAAAGTTGAGATGAGATTAAGTTACCAAATCAATGAGAATGAGCTTTTAAAAATTATGACCTTCAAAAAAGTTCAAACTATATTAAATATAATGGTAATGATGTTTTTGCATATCGAAATGATATGTTTGAAGTTAAATTAGTTTAATTTTAACCAAAGATAAAATATTAAAAACATTTTTAGTAATTTATTACTTTTAGGTAATCTTAAAATTTTATAAAAAAAGAATACTTTTATGTTTTTAATAAAATAAAAATATCTAAACTTATTTTATATAATTAACATTATAATAAATCTAAATTTATGTCTACTAATAACAAGACTATTGATAATCAACCAATTAAATTATTTCAAGATGATTTGAAATTTAAAGATTTGAGTGTTGAAAAACAATATACATTTTTAAACAAAAAACCTAAATGAAAACATTTTTTTTATTTTAGTAGTTTAAATCCAGAACAAAAAACTTTATTAAAAAATTACATCAATGATCTTAAAAAAAGTATCAACGAAACAAAAAAGGATTTTGATAAGAAAAACATCTTTGAAATTAAAAATTTTAATTTTTGATATAAAAATGGTAAAAAACAAGCTTTATACGATTTGAATTTTGAAATTAAAAAAGGAAAAGTAACAAGCTTAATTGGTCCATCAGGATGTGGTAAATCTACCTTTATTAAGTGTTTAAATAGAATGAATGATTATGTAGATGATACAACATATGAAGGCAACATTTGATTTGATGCTATCAATATCCAATCAAAAAAAATTAGTGATATTGAATTAAGAACTAAAGTTGGAATGGTTTTTCAAAAACCTTGTCCTTTTGAAATGTCAATTTATGATAATATTGCATTTGGATTAAAAAACCAAGGAATTAGAAATAAGAATAAACTAGATGAATTGGTTAAAAAAGCTTTAATTAATGCTGCATTATGAGATGAGGTTAAGGATGAATTACATACTACTAGTGGTACAAATTTATCTGGCGGTCAGCAACAAAGATTATGTATTGCAAGAGTTATTGCACTTGAACCAGAAGTTATTCTAATGGATGAACCTACATCAGCATTAGACCCAATTGCTACTGCTAAAATTGAAGATTTAATTTTAGACTTATCTAAGAAAGTTACTATCATTATTGTTACACATTCAATGGCCCAAGCTCAAAGAATTAGTGATGAAACAATTTTCTTTTATCAAGGAAAAATCATTGAATACGGGAAAACTAAAAATATTTTTACAAAACCACAAAATAAACTAACAAAAGATTATATTAATGGTAAAATTGGTTAAATATAAGGAAAAAACAATGAAAAATTATTCTTTATTTAAACAAGATCAAAAACAGTTATTAAATTCATTTAATGAAACTTTTTTAGCTATTATTAATTTTTTTAATCAGGAATTAAACCTAATTAAAAATTCTAAAAAAACACAAGATTTAGATAAGCAATTTGATGAATGTATCAAATTAGATTTGAAAAATTTAAAAGATATTAAAGATATTTTGGATGAATGTATATGAATTATCCAAAAGCATGAACCACGAACTAATCATTTGCGCTTAATTATCACTATTATTAATTCTTTAAGTGATTTAAAAAGAATGAGTAGTTATGTAGTTACTTTTTTAAGATTTTTTCATAAATATAATTCTAAAATTAATGATAAATTAAAAAACAACCTTATTAAAATCAGTGATTTGAGTTTTAAAACAACTCAAGAATTTTATCAATTAGTCTTAAAATATAAAAATACAAATATTAAAGAAGAGTCCGATAAACTATTTAATAAATTTTTAAAAGAATATAAAAAATTTTATCCTGATTTTATTAAAGAAAATAACAGTCAAAAGCATAATCCTAAGATGATGGCAAGTTATATTATTCTTTTAAAAAATATTGACCGAAGTATTGATCATTGTGTTAATATAGTTGAAAATTTTATATCTATTTAAATGTTGACATATCAATTACATATCGAAATTTAGCTTTTCCTGTGGTTAATTTTTCATATGCCATATCGATATCTTCAATACCGATGATTTCAATTTCTGGATAGATTTTATGCTTAAGTGAGAAATTTAACATTTCTTGCGTGATTTTAATTCCACCTATTAGTGAACCATAAACTTTGCGATGTCCATTAAAAATTAATCCAGCAGGAGATAATTTTCAATTGTCTTTTGTAGGTGGTAAACCTAATAGAGCTAATTCACCACCAATTTTTAATATTTGTACATATTCTAATGGATCATAAACTGTTGGAATCGTTGAAATAACTAGGTCAAATTGTTCTTTAACTTCATCAACGGAACCATATAATTTAACACCTAATTCATCAGCTTCTTTTTGCTTCTTTTTGTTTCTTGCAATAACACTAACGTCAGCACCTAACTTCTTAGCATATTTAATTGCCATAACACCTAACCCACCAAAACCAGCAACTGCAACCTTTTGTTTTCTTTTTACTTTTGAAAATACAATGGGAGAATAAGTTGTAATTCCAGCACATAATAAAGGGGCTACATATTCTAATGGTGCATTTTTTGGTACCTTAATTACAAAATCTTCATCAACAACAATAGCTTGAGAATATCCACCATATGTAATTTCATTATTGTTGTAATAATCCTTATTACCATATGTACCAATGTTTTTTTTACATTGTTGTTCATACCCACATTTACAAAATTCACAATTTCGACAACTATTAACTAAACAACCAACACCAGCATTATCTCCAACCTTAAATTTTTTTACTTCAGATCCAACAGCCTTTACTATCCCAGCAATTTCATGACCTGGTACTAGTGGATAAATTTCTTGTTTTCATTCACTTCTTGCACTATGAATATCACTATGACAAATACCAACATATTTAATTTCAATCAAAACATCATGTGGATTTAATGCTCTCCGTTTAATGGTCATAGTTTTGAATTTACTATTTTTAGAACTAACTCCTTTTGCTTTAACTGTAATTGGTTTATTTTCCATACACTTCTCCTTCTATCTTAATTACTTCTTGATATATATAAACATAAAGATAATAATTATTTTTCTTAAAAAATATTCTAATTTAATTCTACATTAACAAACATTAATCAATACATGAAAAAGTGTTTTTATTAGTTAATTGGTTAATTCTATAGCTTTTATATAATAAATTTTAAATACTTTATCTAATCTGTTGATTTATAACAAATTTTAACAAAATGAGAATAAAAAAAAACGGGATTGAAAATAATTTAGTTTTTAGCTGCTACTATTGGTATCTAAAAATAATATATAGCTTTTTTAATTTAAAATCATTTATATTTATTGTTTTAATTTTTATTAGAGTAGTCTCATTTTTGTGTTTCTTATATATCTATAATATATAAAATATACCTTAAATAATAATAAGTAAGTTGTTATATTTATATATTTTTGGTATAACTATAGAGTATTTATATTTTAAAATATAAAACAAAAAGGGGGATAATTTATGAGGTTAAAAAAATTCTTACCATTTTTATTGGGGGGCTTTGGTTGTAGCAGCAGCACCTATTGCTGGGGTAGTTGTTAGTTGTTCATCATCGAGTACTCCGCCAAATACACAAGGAGGTAGTACTTCACCAAGTACACCAAGTGTTCCAATAGCAACTAAAGCTGATGTTGAAAAAATTCTAGATAAATTAGATTTTGATAAAAGCAAAATATCACAAGTTTTACCATCTTACATTCAAACATTATTTGTTAAAAGTAATTTACAAGAACCATTATTAAAAAACATTTTTGATGTTTCTGGTTGAAAAGCTGATAATCTTGGTGACACTTATGAAAATTTGGAATTGATTCCATCTGAAAAAAATAATGATTATCAAGCTAGTGATTCTAATGGATCTTTTAGTTTGAAAATAAAATGTAAAGCAACACTAAAAGATAAAAGCACTATTGAAACAGATTTCAAGACACTTAAATCTGATAAATTTATGAAAATGAGTGATACAAAAGTACCATCACAAGAAGCTTTAAAAGACAAGAAGATAAATATAAAAAATTAGCAATTAGTAGTTTTATATTAACTATTATTGCAATCGTTTTCTTTATTATTGCAATTGCATTAATTATCACCCTTGTAACAAGTAGTAATGGTTATGATTTCTTTGAATATTTAGCACCAATGGGAATTTTTGCAATTTTATTTGCTGTCCTTTTTTTGATTATTGGATTGGTAGAGAGTGTTTTATCATTAATTTGTTCTATATGAACATTAACAGGTGATTGACCTGTTGATGAAGATAAAAAATTACTATGAGGTTTATTATCATTATTGTTGCTCGGATCAATTGGGACATTAGTTTTTGCTTTTAAAATATCAAACCCTAATAATCATATAGATAAAACAGTTTAAAAGCACAAAATATAAAGTGATTAATATTAAAAAATGCAGCCATAGGGCTGCATTTACATTTTAATGGCGCGCCTAGAGGGATTCGAACCCCCGACCACACGCTTAGAAGGCGTGTGCTCTATCCAACTGAGCTATAGGCGCATCTTTAATATTTTAATACAATAATATGAGTTTATATTTAATAAAATATTAAAAATTATATTTATAACATTATTATTATAAGCTTTCATTATCAAGTAAATTATTTTATTTTATCTTTAATCACTTAGATATTAAAGAAGTTAATTAAAAGAAAAACTTAAAATTAAATTTATTTTATCTTTTTTATATAAAATTAATGTAGTATGCTGGAGTGGCGAAATGGCAAACGCAGTAGACTCAAAATCTACCGATAGCAATATCTTGAGGGTTCAAGTCCCTCTTCCAGCACCATTTTATTATTTTTTAATTTTGAAAACCTAGAAAATATTTAGTTCTAGGTTTTTTTATTTATTTTAGAGTGTTTGAGATAAATTGCCCAGAAATGGGGAAGATATGGGACAATGACATAGACCATCACAGGTCGCACTGATAATTAAAAAAATACAGCTTGACACTCCACTTAAACAACTATATGAGTTTGAGTGAGATATGGG
>JAEIGA010013599.1_pt1 | contig 12390 bp, 13 predicted proteins | sample 9270691 | NCBI WGS metagenome assembly JAEIGA01 (sample SAMN17057246, study PRJNA624740) | gut metagenome | biome: biome; isolation source: fecal sample | host: Bos grunniens | place: China: Xizang | collected 2019
AAATTCTCCAACAAAGGAAGAAATCCCCTGCAAGTGACCGACGTGGATGCAGGTTGCGGATGCCTAAAGACCGAATGGTCAAAGGAATCCTTATCTAGAGGTAAACATGGAGAAATCCGTATTACCTACGATGCTATGCAGCTGGGGCATTTCGACCGATATATCGATGTATATACAAATGCAGATTCCCAACCTACCAGAATCAGGATGCAGGCCTTGGTGGATACCGTTGAAAGGCAAGACTTGACAATATCGTATCCTTACAGCATTGACAATATCCTGCTGAATACCAACAACGTTGAATTTACGGATGTATACACTGGTGATTCAGCCACAGCACAAATAAAAATTCTGAACAACGGCACCGATGTTTACACTCCTACATTGATGCACCTGCCTTCATACATCACGGCAAGCTACAAACCAGAGATGCTGGCAAGAGGCAAAAGCGGTGTCATTGAACTAACACTGCACAGCGACAAACTACCTGACCTCGGCCTAAATCAGACAAGTATCTATCTGGCACGTTATAGCGGTGACAAGGTTGGGACAAACAATGAACTCACAGTTTCAGCCGTATTACTGCCTGATTTGCAATATGCAGAGGGATTTGCAAAGAAGCCCACACTGAATATTTCCACAACAGAACTTAATTTGGGAAAATTGGGCAAGAAAACCAAAATTTCAGGCACCGTCAAGTTAAGCAACACAGGAACAGGCGTGCTAAAGCTAAATAAAATACAGGCTTTCAACCAAGCCATCACCGTTGCATTGAAGAAGACCGAATTACAACCAGGGGAAACGGTGAAAATGAAGGTAACAGTTGATTCACGCTTCTTAGGCATGTCGAAAGCAGAACCTCGAGTTCTGATTATCACAAACGATACCAAGAGAGCAAAAGAAGTCGTAAATGTGAAATTTGAGAAATAAAACAAATAGTCATGGAACATCCTGAAAATAGTGCTGAATATGCAGGCTTGCAAGTAAATGCTGGTGTGGAGCAACCTTCAATGGTTAATCCTTACCTAAAACAGATGAGAAAAAAAAGGCAGAAACTGTTCACTCCTGCCGAATATGTAGAAGGCATCCTCAAGGGCAACGTGAGCATGCTTAGTCAAGCAGTAACTCTTATTGAGAGTGTTTTGCCCGAGCATCAAGCCATTGCACAAGAAGTGATAGAAAAGTGCCTCCCTTATTCTGGAAAATCTGTAAGAATTGGCATCAGCGGTGTACCTGGTGCTGGAAAATCAACCAGTATCGATGCTTTTGGTGTGTATCTGCTGGAAAACTATGGAGGCAAACTGGCAGTACTAGCCATCGACCCTTCATCCGAACGAAGCAAGGGCAGCATCTTGGGCGATAAAACCAGAATGGAAAAACTGTCTGTTCACCCCAAATCATTCATTCGTCCCAGTCCCTCTGCAGGAAGTTTGGGAGGTGTGGCACGAAAAACTAGAGAAAGTATCATCCTGTGTGAAGCTGCAGGATATGACAATATATTTGTTGAGACTGTTGGAGTTGGACAGAGCGAAACAGCTTGCCACTCCATGGTCGATTTCTTTCTGCTAATCCAGTTGGCTGGAACTGGCGACGAACTGCAAGGCATCAAGCGCGGCATCATGGAAATAGCCGATGGCATTGTCATCAATAAGGCTGACGGCAACAATGTGGACAAAGCTCAATTGGCTGCCACACACTTCAGGAATGCGCTTCATCTGTTCCCTGTACCTGATAGCGGTATAGTGCCTGAAGTGATGTGCTATTCCGGATTCTACGAATTGAATATCGATGAAGTACTGAAAATGGTGTTCCGCTATATAGAAAAGGTAAAAGAGAACGGATACTTCCAGTTCAGAAGAAACGAACAATCGAAATACTGGATGTACGAAAGCATTAACGAACATCTGAAGAACAGTTTCTACTACAATCCTGCAATAAAAGACATGATTGGCAAAATGGAGAACGAAGTGCTAGGCGGCCAAATCACCTCTTTTGTAGCAGCCAAGAAATTGCTGGATACTTATTATGAGACACTTAAATAAAGTTTGGATCTTAACAGCTTTTTTTTCGCTGACGACTTTAGCGTGGGCACAAGATGGCAAAACAGGATATCAGTTCCTGAGCATCCCCGTCTGCACCCACTCGGCCGCATTAGGTGGCGCAAACATCAGCATCGTGGAAGATGACGCAAGCATGATGTGGACTAATGCCGCAATGCTGACAAATGTCACAGACAATAGTTTTGTGCTGGGATACAATTCTTACATCCGCTCAAGCAACGTATTCTCAGCAGGTTACGTAAAAGCCATCGGCGAGAGAGGGACATGGGCATTAGGTGCACAAATGCTGAATTATGGCAAAATGGACGAAACCGACGAAACTGGTAACGTGTTAGGAACATTCTCTGCCAAAGATTTGAATTTTCAAACATCATATTCCTACCTGTTGAGTGACCGATGGAGCGGAGCCATTACCGCCAAAGTCATCATGAGCAACTATGCTGAATATTCAAACACAGCCATTGGAGCGGACTTAGCATTAAACTATTTTGACGAAGAAAGAGGGTTATCATTCTCTGTTGTAGGCAGAAATTTAGGCGGGCAAATCAAGTCGCTATACGACGACGGCTACAAAGAATCATTACCATTCAATCTGGCTTTGGGCTTTAGCAAAGATTTCGCCAATGCACCTTTGAGAGTTTCGCTGACGTTGGACGACATGACACAATGGGACAATGTTAAATTCATGGAACATCTCATATTGGGCATGGACATCCTACCTTCAAATAACACTTGGATTGCTTTAGGTTACAACTTCAGAAGAGCGAACGAAATGGAGGTGCAGAACAGCAGTCACTGGGCAGGATTCAGCATCGGTGCAGGACTCAACGTAAAGAAGTTTAAGGTTGGTGTAGCTTATGGAAAATACCATGTGGCAGCATCATCAATCCTTCTGAATGTAGGAATCGGATTTTAATTACAAACTTTTATAAAATAATCATACAAGAAACACATGGAAATGAAAATCATCATAGCCATTGACGGACATTCCAGCTGCGGAAAAAGCACAATGGCCAAACAACTGGCCAAGCAGATCGGATATGTATATGTGGACACAGGAGCCATGTATCGTGCCGTAACGCTGTACGCTATGAGAAACGGCATGTTCCCAGATGAAGGAATTAGAGAGGAAGAACTGAAGAAGGCCGTGAATAATGGAGACATTCATATTAATTTCAAGTTCAATCCCTGCACTGGCCGTCCTGATACCTACCTCAATAACGAGAAGGTGGAAGATGAAATCAGACAAATGGCAGTCAGTAATCGGGTTAGCCTCATAGCAGCCCTTCCTTTTGTGCGCGCATTGTTAACAGAGCAACAACAAGCTATGGGTAAAGAAAAAGGTATCGTCATGGACGGCAGAGATATCGGGACTGCTGTATTCCCCCAAGCAGAACTGAAGATTTTTGTCACAGCCAGCGCAAAAGTTCGTGCTCAAAGACGATATGATGAGCTCATGGGTAAAGCAAAAACAGAAGAAGAGAAGGCAAAGCTAAACTTTGACGAAATCTTGAAAAATGTAGAGGAAAGAGACTATCTCGATTCACATCGTGAAACTTCTCCACTCAAACAAGCCAAAGATGCCGTGGTGCTGGACAACTCCGAGATGACTATTGAGGAACAAAATGCCTGGCTATTGGAAAGATTTCAGGAAAAGCTAAACAAATAAGTATCCATAAGCCCTTAAAGCACGGCTATAAAAAAATCACCATAAAAAATGTTCATAGAGATTGACGACGGTTCCGGCTTCTGCTTTGGCGTAACAACTGCCATCAAGAAAGCCGAGGAAGAACTTGCCCAAAGCGAGTCCCTCTGCTGTTTAGGTGACATCGTACACAATGGTCGAGAAGTGGAAAGACTAAAGAACATGGGGCTTATCACCGTTGGACACGCAGATTTAGACTCCTTACACGACACAACAATGTTATTACGGGCACACGGAGAGCCACCGTTGACTTATGCCAAAGCAAAACAACAGAATATCAGTTTGATTGATGCGACATGCCCAGTAGTACTCAACCTACAGAAACGCATCAGAAAAGCATACGAAGAAGGCGGACAGATTGTCATCTATGGAAAGAATGGACATGCAGAAGTAGTCGGTCTTGTTGGACAGACAGATGGTACAGCCATTGTGATTGAAAATTTGGAAGATGCCACAAAATTAGACTTTACACACGACATCCAGCTATTCTCTCAAACCACCAAATCATTGGAAGGCTTTGGAGAAATCGTGAAATATATTGAAGCAAACATGAAGGACGGCGCACAATTCAATTATTTCGACACCATCTGCCGACAAGTTGCGAATCGAATTCCTAACATCCTAAAGTTCGCAGCACGCCACGATGTCATCCTTTTCGTGTGCGGCAAGAAAAGTTCAAACGGAAAGGTGCTTTACAACCAGTGCTTGTCTGTTAATCCTTGTACTTACATGATTGATGACCCTTCTGAAATTAACTTCAATTGGTTTGAGAATGTCAAATCCGTAGGTATCTGCGGAGCAACAAGTACTCCGAAATGGCTAATGGAAGACTGTAAAAAAAAGATAGAAGATGAACAAGCTTGATTACGAAATCATTGAACTTCCAAGAATTACAGACCCACGTGGAAATCTGACCGTGGCTGAACAAATGAAGAATGTACCGTTCGACATCAAGCGGGTTTACTGGACCTATGATGTTCCCGGAGGAGAGAGTCGCGGTGGTCATGCACACAAGAATCTGTACCAGCTGGTCGTAGCCATGAGCGGTAGTTTCACCGTGACCCTCGACAATGGTTACGAACGACAGACTGTCTTGCTCAACCATCCATGGCAAGGACTGCTGATAAAGCCTAACACATGGCGAACCTTAGATGACTTCTCTAGCGGTGCAGTGTGCATGGTGCTTGCTAGCGAGCTGTTTGATTTGGAAGATTATATCTACGAATACGAAGACTTTATCAACTATGTTCGACATCATTAGATATACTGCAGATAAAGAAACTGAATGGGATTCATTCATTGAACATAGCAAAAATGGCACTTTCTTACTGAAAAGAGGATATATGGATTACCACTCCTACAGATTCTCCGACCATTCGCTCATGTTCTACCTTAAAAAGAAATTATATGCACTGCTACCAGCCAACCTTGATGACTGTACATTGTACACCCATCAAGGATTGACCTACGGAGGAGTGATTATGAGCGAGCAATGCACAACAGAAAACATACTCAATCTGTTTTGCGAGATGAATGAGTGGTTGAAAGAAAGAGGTATCCACACAGTAGTCTATAAAGCAATTCCACATATTTACAGCACTCAGCCATCCGAAGAAGATCTGTATGCCCTTTTTCGGTGTGGAGCACAGCTCAAAGCAAGAGGTATCTCTACCTGCATCGATTTACACAACCCTCTGAAATGGAGACAGAACCGACGTACGGCATTGAACAAGGCAAAAGACAAGTACATTATTGTAGAAAAATCGGATCAATTAGAAACCTTCTGGCAAATTCTTGAGAAAAATCTTGCACAAGCACATGGAATCCAACCGGTTCATCGCATTGATGAAATGCAATTGCTCAAAAGCCGTTTCCCTGAGAACATAGAATTATGGACTGCTAGAAATTTAGAAGGGAGCATGATTGCAGGCATCCTGTTATACATAACTAAAAACGTGATACACTCACAATATATTTCAGCCACAGACGAAGGGAAAGCAAATGGAGCCATCGATGCTATCATACAGGAATTACTAAAAAAGGACAGCCCATATTTCGACTTTGGCATATCAACAGAACAAAATGGCAACTATCTGAACTCCAAACTGATATTTCAAAAAGAAGGATTCGGAGGAAGAGGAATCTGTTATGACATCTATGAATATACCTTATCTTAATCTTCAAGCAATTACGTCACTGCATGGCAACGAGATACAAACAGCCGTGACAGAAGTTGTGGGTAGCGGCTGGTACCTACAAGGGAAACGCCTACAGACATTTGAACAGCATTTCTCTACGTACATAGGGACACGCCATTGCGTAGGAGTTGCCAACGGATTAGATGCCATAACTCTGACACTCAGAGCATACATCGAACTAGATATGTTGAATGAAGGCGACGAAGTCATTGTCCCTGCAAACACATTCATAGCCACCGTTTTAGCCATTACCGAAAATAGGCTTAAACCTATTTTTATAGATATTAAAGAAAAGACACTCGACATCGACATCGAGGCTTTAGAAAAGAGCATTAGCAAAAAGACGAAAGCCCTGATGCTCGTACACCTCTATGGACGATGCACCTACAACGAGCATATCAATACATTTTGCAAGGACAACAACCTTATACTCATCGAAGACAATGCTCAGGCACATGGATGCATCTATTCTCAAAACCGCAAAACTGGTTCGTTAGGCAACATTGGCTGCCACAGTTTCTATCCAGGCAAAAATCTTGGCGCATTGGGCGATGGAGGAGCCATCACAACCAATAACGATACGCTGGCTGAAACCATCCGTTCAATAGCAAACTACGGATTCAAAGAAAAATATGTGGCTGAATATCAAGGAAGAAACAGTCGGCTAGACGACATTCAAGCAGCCGTGCTTGATGTCAAGCTATCTCATCTTGACGAAGATAACCAAAGGAGGCAAGCCATAGCACACACTTATTATAAATATATAGAAAATCCCAAAGTAGCCCTCCCGTCTCAACTTGCAGATGAGAACAACGTATATCACATTTTTCCCCTCTTCACAGCACAGCGAGACGCCTTGCAACAACATCTCGAAAGCCGTGGCATACAAACTCTTATCCACTACCCCATTCCACCCCACAAACAAACATGCTACAGACAATGGAACCATATCCACATGCCTGTGGCAGAAAAACTGGCCACACAAGAACTCAGCATTCCGCTACATCCAGCCATGACCGACGAAATGGCAAAATACATCATTGACGCTATCAATACATTCTAATCAAGCAGACAAAAACATTTCAAAAATAGACTATAACAATGGCAGAAATAAAATGCATAGGAATCGTGACTTCTGGCAATGACGCCCCTGGCATGAACAGTGCCATCAGAGCCGTCACACGTTCAGCAATATATAACGGACTAAAAGTCAAGGCTGTTTACAGAGGCTACAAAGGACTCATCGACGGTGAAATCGTAGAGTTCGAGACCCAGAGTGTCAGCAATATCATCCAGCAAGGAGGAACCATTCTCAAATCGTCACCATCCAAAGACTTTATGAATGCCGACGGACGTAAAAAAGCCTACGAAAACATCGTCAAAGAGGGCATCGATGCACTCATTGTCATCGGAGGCGACGGCACCATTCATGGTGCAAGAGTATTTGCCCAAGAGTTTGACTATCCATGCATCGCCATCCCGGCCACCATTGATAACAATCTCTGCGGCACCGATACCACAATCGGCTACGATACAGCCCTCAACACCATCATGCAGACCGTTGATAAAATCCGCGATACAGCCACAAGCCACGAACGCCTTTTCTTTGTCGAAGTGATGGGCGATGGAGCAGGTTTTCTAGCCCTCAACGGCGGCATTGCAGCAGGTGCCGAAGAAGCAATCGTGCCTACAATCGAGATTGAAGAAGATCAGCTGCATCACTTCATCCAAAAAGGATTCCGAAAGACCAAAGGCAGCTCTATCGTGCTTGTAGCAGCCACCAACGAACAGACAGGAGGCGCACTGCACTATGCAGAACTGGTCAAAAACCAATATCCCGAACTTGACGTACGCGTGTCCATTCTCGGACATCTGCAACGCGGTGGACATCCTTCCGCTCACGACCGCATCATTGCCAGCCGCATGGGAGCAGCCTCCATTCAGGCTCTCCTCAAGGGACTCCGCAACTAATGGTCGGCATTGACAATGACGAGATTGTTTACGTTCCCTTCTCACGCGCCATCAAAGACAATCGAGCCATAGACCGTAATCTGCTCGACATCCTGCACAACATCTCCATCTAAAACAAGAGACATATTTTACTATTCCCTATTAATAAAAAGTCACAGGAAATACTATCGCACCCCTCGGGTCCGACATGTCGGACCCGAGGGGTGCGATGAACCAGACCCGAGGGGTACGTTTAAGTAATCCAATAGATTGATAATTAAAAAACGAGGCTGGATGGAAAAAAACAACAAAAAAGGCTTCAGAAAATCTGAAGCCTTAACAGCGTTGGGATATATGGACTCGAACCATAAATAACAGGACCAGAATCTGTTGTGTTGCCAATTACACCATATCCCAATTTCTTTCTGCAACCACCGACCGAGTCCCCCTCTTTCGGAATTGCGATGCAAAGGTAGTGGTTTTTCGGAAACTGACAAAAAGAAATCGGTTTTTTTTTCACTTGAATGTGATTTTTCTTTTTCAAGAACTAGAATAACAGAGGAATTCCGTAAATTTGTAGTCAAGAATAAAGAAAAAATGGAAAAACTCATATTTATAAGCAACGACGATGGAGTTGCTGCGGCTGGTATCAACCAGCTTGCAGAAATGGCAAGAAAATTTGGCGATGTGTTCATCGTTGCTCCAGATAGCGGACGAAGTGGCGCAAGCATGAGCATTAGCAGCCATTCTCCTGTCAGAAATACGTTTATCAAACATGAAGAAGGGTCTGACACGAGGGGAAGCCTGACGGTATGGTCATGCACAGGCACTCCGAACGACTGTACAAAGATGGCATTCGAAAAACTGCTGCCACGCCGTCCAGATTTAGTGTTAGGCGGCATTAACCATGGCGACAACTGCGCAGTGAACGCTCATTATTCGGGCACGATGTCTATTGCTTTAGAGGGCTGCATCAAGCAAGTTCCTTCAATAGCCTTCTCAAGCGGAAAGTCTGCTAAAGACGCAGACTTCAGCTACATGGAAAAAGAGGTGGAGAAACTCATCAAGATGGCACTGGAAGAAGGCTTCCCTTTGGGTGTATGCCTCAATGTCAATGTCCCCGACATTGAAAAAACTAAGGGAATGAAAATCTGCAAGATGGGACTTGGAGAATGGCATGAAGAATGGCAGGAACGAGACCATCCATGGGGCGGGAAATATTACTGGATTGCAGGCTATTATGCCCCTTATGACATCAACGACGAAGAAAGTGACACATGGGCATACGAGAATGGCTATGTAGCAGTTACGCCCTTGCAGCTTGACATGACGGCATATTCGTTTCTGAAGCAATTTGAGAAGAATATTCAATAAGAAACAGGAATCACCTTTCATTCGCTTTTCGACCATGAGATACTACCTTATTGCAGGAGAAGCATCGGGAGACCTACACGCATCCAACCTGATGGCTGCCATACTGGAGGAAGACCCTGAAGCGGAGTTTCGATTCTACGGCGGCGACAAAATGGTTTCCGTGGGAGGCACTTTAGTAAAGCACTACCGTGAACTAGCCTATATGGGTTTTATCCCAGTGCTGCTACATCTTCCTACCATCCTGAAAAACATGAGCTTGTGCAAGAAAGACATTGCGCAATGGTGTCCCGATGTTGTCATTTTGGTAGATTATCCTGGCTTCAACTTGGATATTGCCAAGTATGTGCATTCGCAAGGCATCTGCAAAGTGTTTTATTACATCAGTCCGAAGATTTGGGCATGGAAGGAATACAGAATCAAGAACATCAAGAGAGACGTGGATGAACTGTTTTCCATTCTTCCATTTGAAGTAGAATGGTTTGCAGAGAGAAATTTCCCTATCCATTATGTGGGTAATCCTTGCGTTGATGCTGTAGCCCAAGCCTTGAAAAAAATGCCTGCAAAGAACCAGCAGAAAAAGCAGATTGCCATTCTAGCCGGAAGCCGCAAACAGGAAATCAAGGATAACCTAAGCATGATGCTTGAAGCTGCCTCCACATTCAAGGACTACAAACTTGTCATCGCAGGTGCTCCTAACATAGATGTCGACTATTATAAGAAGTTCATCCCCAATCACATAGAGACAAATATCATTTTCGGACGGACATACAACATCCTGAGAGAATCAGAAGCAGCCCTTGTCACTTCAGGAACCGCCACACTCGAAACTGCCATTCTACGAGTACCACAAGTCGTATGCTATTACATCCCTGCAGGAAAGTTCGTATCTTGGCTCAGAAAAAAAATCCTGAAAGTCAAATACATATCGCTTGTCAATTTAGTGGCAGGAAAAGAAATTGTACAAGAACTTGTTGCCGACAGAATGACGGTGGACAACATTATCAAGTATCTCGGAGACATTCTACCAACAGGGCAAGGAAGACGACAAATGCTCAACGAGTATGAAACAATGAATCAGATACTTGGAGGTGAAGGAGCAAGCCATAAAGCAGCCAAAAAGATGGTCAACATATTGAAAAGAACCCACTAACACATAGTATAATATATGGATTACAAGCCAACATTCACAAAAGAAGAGATAGAAGATATCATCCAATGGTTTTCCACCCACAAACTGGAGCAAGACATTGATTTAGGCAACGGAGTACACATCAGAGAACTGGACACCGCTTTGAAACAGCTTGTACACATTGCCAGAACGCGGTATGACAATAGAGTCTTTTCTGGACAAATCTATATGCTGTTCAAGATTAAGGATGAACTCATCAAACAAGGAAAGGTGCTGGGCGAAAAGTAAATAAATTCCCAGCACCTTTTTTGTGAGTTTCCGCATCTGACGACTATTTCTGTATTCGACTCACAATCAATATAATGAAAAATAAGGATTTCAGAAAAAACTATTTACCCAATTCAACAGCAACCCTCTTTGTCAATTCCACATAGTCCTGAACTGAAAGCTGTTCTGGACGTTTCGTGAACAATGCATCTTCCAGCATCGGAGAATCCTTGCCCAAAATCTGCTTCATGCCATTGCGCAGCATCTTTCTGCGCATAGTGAACACCGTCTTCACGATGCGGCGGAATAGCTGCTCATCACATCCAAGCTCAGTCTTCTCATTACGAGTGATACGGATAACTGCACTCTTCACCTTAGGAGGCGGATTAAACACGTGCTCATCCACCGTGAACAAATATTCCACATCATACCAAGCCTGAATCAGCACACTCAGTACGCCATACGTCTTACTGCCTGGAGCTGCAGCCATACGTTCCGCCACTTCCTTCTGAATCATACCCGTGCAGCATGGTATCAAGTCTCTGTTTTCCACCATCTTGAAAAAAATCTGAGATGATATGTTATAGGGATAATTGCCCGTCAGAACAAAAGGACGCCCATCAAAAACGGTTTGCAGATTCATCTGAAGGAAGTCGCCCTCTATGATATTGTCGCCCAGTTCTGGAAAATGTTCACGCAGATAAGGCACAGAGTCAAAGTCAATCTCCACAACCTTAAATTCCCGATTCTTCTTTAATATATATTGTGTCAGTACTCCCATGCCAGGCCCTACTTCAAGCACAGGAATGTCAGGACAGGCATCCACCGTATCTGCAATGCGACGAGCCACGTTGAGGTCGGTAAGGAAATGCTGACCCAAGAATTTCTTTGGTTTTACGCTATTCACAAAAAAAAATACGATTTATGAATTATCAATTATGAATTATTTTGTACCTTTGTAGAGCAAAGAAAGTGCAAAATTATACCCTTCCGTGGATTCACTCCCTAAAGAGATTGCACTGCTTGCTCAAATTCTGATGCAAAGATACAACTTTTTTGATGATCAGCAATAAAACACTGAAAAAGGCTATCAACATTGCCATTCCTTTTGTGTTAGGCGGCAGCATTCTATGGTGGATGTATCGCAACACCGACTTTCAGGAAATTGAGAACACAGTCCTCTACAAAATGGACTGGGGATGGATGCTTTTTTCTTTGGTATTTGGTATCACCGCCCAATTGTTCCGTGGCATCAGATGGCAGCAGACCCTCGAACCCATCGGCGAAAAACCACGCTGGTCAGACTGCATCCATGCTGTATTCATCTCTTACGCTTCAAGCCTCATCATACCACGCAGCGGAGAGTTTGCCCGTTGCGCTATTCTAGCAAAGTACGACAACGTATCCTTCACGAAAGCATTGGGAACCGTTGTAACCGAAAGAGTCATCGACTCGCTGCTCATCCTAGTCATCACTGCAGCAGTCATTCTTTCACAATTTCCTGTCTTCAATACATTCTTCAATCACACAGGAACGAATTTAGAGCAGACGCTGCGAGAATTCACCACAACAGGCTACATAGTCACAGCCATCTGCCTCGTTATCACCATAGGCTTCATTTGGCTCATCCTGAAGAAGTTCACCCTCATGACCAAGCTCAAAGCCATTGTTGCCAACATCAAGGAAGGAGTTCTTTCCCTTAAAGAC
>JAEIGA010013600.1_pt1 | contig 12390 bp, 11 predicted proteins | sample 9270691 | NCBI WGS metagenome assembly JAEIGA01 (sample SAMN17057246, study PRJNA624740) | gut metagenome | biome: biome; isolation source: fecal sample | host: Bos grunniens | place: China: Xizang | collected 2019
ATTTTTTCAAAAACAAACGCGAAAAACCTTGATTTTATTGATTTTCTCAATCCAAATGTCTTTGTAGCCTTTTCCCTTACTCGGGCACGAACGGAAGCCTTCCCCTTTGGGGAAGGGGGACCGCGTGTAGCGGTGGATGAGGTTAAAGAACGTTATGGGATTGAAAAAATCAATCTTGTTTGCTAAAACAAACACACCGACAAATCAAAATTTATTTAACGACAATAAAATCCTTTGCGTAGGGGAGAGATTCGATCCAGTCACACAGGGTATGCCACTCGGCAAGCTTGTGGTTGCGACGAGCATAGTAGATGTTAACGAGGTTTTCGTAGTTAAGCGTCACGGTGCGCATCTGGTTGTAGCTGGAGGGCAAAAGCTGGATCATATTGTGCCAGGGCTGCTTGTCCTCGCGGTTTTCGCAGAACTTGACGCGCTCGCCCTCAAGGTATTCGATAAGGGTGTCAAGCACCGCGAGCCCCTTTTCGTCCAGGCGGTCGCAGCTGAAGTCCTCGCGCTCGAAGCTTTTGGCGTGGATCTTGTGCATCGTGGAGGTGGAGTTGGCCACCGTTCCGATCTTGTAGGTGTCAAATTCCTTCCACCAGTAGAGCGGCGCGGTGATGTCCACGCTGACAAAGATCTGGCGGATGAACTTGCGCTCGTCGCTTCCCACGCGGCAAAGCTTGTTGCCAAAGGCGCGATCGGCCTCTCCGACTACAAAATTGCCGTCGGCGTCGTAGTAGCTGTCGCTCTTTTCCCAGCTGTTCATCGGATTGCGCGCGCCGCGAAGCGCGTTTTCAAAATTCATTACCGATACTCTCTCGATCTTGATCATATTGCTTTCTCCTATATATGTATTTGGTTTGTTTTCTGTTTTCAAATTTTGATTTATCGATGGGGGAACGCGCCTCCGGCGGGGCGCTTTTGAAAAAGCGCCGCAAAACTTTTTGCAGAATGGGTATGCACAAACTATACGTCATTTTGAGCCGCGAGCCTCGATGCGGAAAAGAGAGCGAGCTCTCTTTGTCCGCTTCGTGACTCACGGCGTACATGTTCTTTGCGCTTTAGCGCAAAGAACCAAAATGACTCGGAGAACTTCCCCGATATTGCTTTTGCAGACTTTATTGCTTGAAAAAGTTCTTTTGCCCCAAAAGTTTTTGGGGGTCGTAGGGGACTTTTTTCAAAAAGTCCCCTACACGTTTTCCCCCGACAAACTTCAATTTATTCCTCGCCCGACCTTAAAATATCGCCTTTTTTGACAGCGAAGGGCACGCGGCAGATAAAGATCTGCGAGGGATGGGGAGCGGCCTCGATGGGCTCACCGGCCTCGTCAAAGAGCTCTTCCACAAGGAAGGGCTGACCGATCTTTCCCGGCGAGAGCAGCTCTGCCCTGTCACCGCGTCGGATCTTGTTCTTTTGCTTGAAGCGTGCAAGGCCGTTTTCGTCCGAATCGTTCTCCGCAATGGCAAAATAGGCCTTCTCGCGAATGTAGCCGTCCTTGGAGCAAAGCTGGGCGGCATCGTGCGGCGGGTTTTCGTAGTAGCCTGTGCCGTATTCACGGTGCGAAACGCTCTCCAACTCCCTTTCGAGCGCGGGATCGAAAACATAGCCCTCGGGGTCGGCAAAATAGCGGTCCAGCGCCATGCGGTAGGCGTTGGTGACCACCGCCGTATAGTAAACGCTCTTCATCCGTCCCTCGATCTTGAAGGAGTCGATGCCCGCCTCGACGAGCTTGGGCAGGATGGATACCGTATTCATATCCTTGGAGGACAGCACAAACGTGCCAAGGTCGGTCTCCTCGATGGGGATGGGCACGTCGGGACGCTTTTCCTCGATCAGATGGTAGCTCCAGCGGCAGGGCTGGGTGCACGCGCCGCGGTTGCCGTCGCGTCCGGTGAGCATATTGGAAAGCATGCACCGTCCGCTGTAGGAAACGCACATCGAGCCGTGCACAAAGGTCTCAAGCTCGATCTCTCGCGGCAGATCAGCGCGAATTTCCCCGATCTCCTCCAGCGTCAGCTCGCGCGCCAGCACCAGACGCTTCGCGCCATGCGCCACAAAGGCCTTGGCCGTCGGCGCACTCACAATGCCCGCCTGCGTGGAGACGTGGATCTCCATATCGGGAACGATCTCTTTGATCAGCGCAAGCACGCCGAGATCCGCCACGATCATGGCGTCAAGTCCGGCCCCCTTCACCGCGTGCAGATACTCGCGGAGCGCGGGATATTCGTCGCCGTGCGGCATGGTGTTGACCGTAAGATATAGCTTTTTTCCACGCGTGTGGGCATATTCCGATGCCTCATAAAGCTCGTCCACCGTGAAATTATCGGCCGCCGAGCGCATGCCAAAGCGGTTGCCCGCCAAATACACCGCGTCTGCGCCGTAGAGAAACGCCGCGCGCATTTTCTCCGCGTTGCCCGCGGGCGATAAAAGCTCCGGCTTTTTTATGTTGTTCATAATAACCTCAAACTCTGTTTTGATGGTGAAATTGTCGAAAATAAATTGAAGTTTGTCGGGGAGGAACGTGCCTCCGGCGGGGAACTTTTTAAAAAAGTTCCACAAAAACTTTTACTGCAATGGTCTGCACAAACTTCTCGTCATTTTGTGCCGCAAGCCTCGATGCGGAAAAGAGAGCGAGCTCTCTTTGTCCGCTTCGCGGCGTGCGGCGTAAATGTTCTTCGCGCTTTAGCGCGAAGAACCAAAATGACTCGAAAAACTTCCTCGATATTGCTTTTGCAGACTTTATTGTGTGAAAAAGTTTCTTTTTTCCAAGAGTTTTTGGGGGTTGTAGGGGGCTGTAACAAATTGGGGTTTGCGTAGCAAATTTGTGGTGTTTAGCCGCAAAACCAATTTGTTAACCGAGTTCGCTTCGCGAACTCGCATTTTCTTAAAAAGCCCCCTGCACGTCTCCCCTCCCCGACAAATCAAAAATTCACTGGTTTTATTTTCGATTTTTCACAAAATCCGAGAGGATCTTTTCTGCCACGAAGTCATTGACCTCGGGGGTAAAATGCACGTTATCCTCGATAAACAGACCGTTTCCACGCACGTCCTCGCGATATTGCGGCGCACACGTTGTGTCAAAAACCGATACGTTCGCGTGGCACGCGGCAAGCCGATCGAATTCGGCGTTGATGATCTGCATTTTTTCAAAAAATTGCTCCTCGCCCGTGGGGTCGAGATCGTGCATGCGGTCGGTGCAAACCAACCGATGCAAAACAATGGGCGGCGTGTGCAGAAGCTCGGAAAATCGGCCAAAAATTGTGGTGTAGATGGCCGCAAGCTCTTCTGCCAGCGTGTCCATGGGCGCGTAAATATCGTTCTCGCCGCCGCGCCAATGAAGCCCAAGCACCTCGTATTCCCTGCCCATTTCGGCAAAGCTTCGATCCAGAAGCGAGAAAATGTGCTCGGAAAACGAAAAGAGCGAGATTTTTACCTTGCCAAGCTCACCGGGAATCAGCACCCGTTCGGTCTCCGGATGCCATAAATACCGTCGGGTAACCCCCTGCGCGCCAATGGCAATGTGAAGGATATAGAGGTCGGGCAGATCGCTCGGGTTGCCGCGATCGATCTCCGCCTGCCACCTTGCTGCCAGACAATTGGCCACCGAATAGGTGTGGTCCTGGGTTTCAGCCAAATTCATGCCGCCGCTCGTGTAGCCGCTCCACACAAGGCGATCGGTATCAAAGGATTGATTCGCCTCGCGCGAAAGACCAAACACGTTTTTCATCGGTACTGTCACGCGATCCTCTTCCTTCATGGGAATCCCATGCCCCACGGCGTTGGATTGACCCAAAAGGATAAAAACCGCACATTTTTTGTCCTGTGGCATTTCTCTTCTCCTTTGTAAAGTCAAAATTTAGCGTTCTCAAGCGATGGCAGGACGGAGTTTTGCCTCCTCTTATGCCCCTTGCAGATGCTCCCGCCTTACATTGTGACGAACAGATGTTCTATTTTGCCAGATTTCCCTTCCAGCTGAAGATGCTGATCACGTTATCAAAGAAGGTAAGGAGCTGCGGAAGGAAGGCGAAGATCAAAAAGATCGCGATGATACTGCCCAGAATCACAAAGAGAAAGGTGCCGTAGCCGCTTCCCTTCTCGGAAAATCGCATTTCGGCGGCGTAGCGATCCTTTTCGGGAATGTAAAAGTGGCGCTCGGACAGCTCGGGAAGGTTTTTCTCGCCGCCCCCCTCGGATTTGGAAAATTCTTCCATTTCAACGCAACGCACCACACGTCGGAGCGTATAGCCGCTCACCAGCGCACGTCGAATAAAGAAATGCCGTTCAAGGCCTAGTGCCGCAAGGGTTTGTGCACTTTCAGGCGCAAACGCCTCCTTTGCCAGGAGCGCCCTCACCATCTTGCCAAGCGTGGTTTTGATAAAGATCGCCGAAAACGAGGCGACCCAAACACCGATGAAGATGCCGAAAATGATGATCGGCAGACTCAGTATCCCTTCCCCGAACTCAAAATTGGTATATCCTTCCAGTTTGGGGTTAAAGAATCGCACAAAAAAGTCCGCGATCGTCGCCCATACGGTGTTATTGTTTGCATTTAAGAGCATTTTGGTTCCTTTCTTACAAAGGAAGGGGAAGCTTTTGACCGACTTCCCCTTGCAAAGATTACTTTTTGATCACGTCTACGCCAATGTACTTGCGGAGAACGTCCGGAACGTTTACGCTTCCGTCCGCGTTCTGGTTCTGCTCCACAATGGCAGGGAAAATACGGCTGGTTGCCAGTCCGCTTCCGTTAAGCGTATGCAGATACTGGATGGTTCCGTCAGCACGCTTCACGCGCATCATGCCGCGGCGCGCCTGGTAATCGCGCGCGTTGGACACCGAGCTGACCTCCTTGTAGCCGTCCATCGAGGGAATGTGGATCTCGATGTCGTACGTACGCGCCATGGATGCCGAGCAGTCCTCAGCGGCAAGCTTTACGGTACGGAAATGGAAGCCAAGACCCTTTACAAGGCCCTCGGCGTTGGCCACGAGCTCGTCAAACGCCTCGTCGCTCTTCTCGGGAAGGGTGTACTGCACCATTTCCACCTTGTTGAACTGGTGTCCGCGCACCATTCCGCGCTCGTCGGCACGGTAGGAGCCGGCCTCGCGGCGGAAGCAGGGGGTGTAGCTGATGTACTTCTTGGGAAGATCAGCCTCGGTGAGGATCTCGTCACGGTGAAGCGAGACGAGAGCCGTCTCGGCCGTGGGCAGCATAAAGCGGCGACGCTCGTCCTCTGCCGTCTCCAGCCAGTACACGTCATCCTTGAACTTGGGGAACTGTCCGGCCGTCAGACCGCACTCGTAGCCCAGCATATGGGGCACCAGCATCAGATCGTAGCCGTTTTGGGTGTGTGTATCAATGAAATAGTTGAGAAGTGCCCACTCCAGACGTGCGCCGATGCCGGTGTAAAGCCAGAAGCCGCTTCCCGAAAGCTTGGCGCCGCGCTTGTAGTCGATCAGACCCAGGTCGGTGCACAGATCCACGTGGTTTTTGGGCTCAAAATCAAAGGTTCTGGGCTCCCCGAAGTAGCGGAGAGGCTCGTTGTTTTCCTTGCCGCCGGCGAGAAGATCCACATCGGGCAGGTTGGGAAGGCCAAGCATAAAGGAGGTAAGCTGGGTCTCGGTCTCCTTCAGCGTCTCCTCGTTTTCCTTGGTCTTTGCCGAAAGCTCCTTCATCTTCGCAAAGAGCTCAGTCACGTCCTTTCCCTCCTTCTTGAGGGCGGGGATCATCTTATTGGTCTTGTTCTGCTCAGCCTTTGCCGACTCGATCTCCGCCAGAAGCTCGCGACGCTTGGCGTCCAGCTTCAGAATGGCCTCGATCTCTTCCTTTGCATCCTTGCCCTTCTTGGCAAGTCTCTCGACGACCTCGTCGGGATTTTCCTTTATGTATTTGATGTCAAGCATAATTTTTTCCTTTCGTGTATGTCCATTTGCGCCTTTTTTCCGTCAAAACGGCGCGCGAAGTCGCGTTTCTCACAAACCGCCTCGGCGTTTCATGTGAAACGTGCAATTTTTGTCGAATCAACCCTCGTTGAAGATCTCTTTGCCGCAGATGGCTGCCAAAAGCACCTCAAGGTCATCGTTGCTGTCAAAGGAAAGCTCCACGACCTTCTTGCGCGAGGTTTGAAGAATTCTCACCTTGCGTCCGAGTGCCTCCATGGAACGGCGCTCCAGATCCTTCATATAGGATCTTGCCATCATTTTGTAGGGCGAAGGAGCCGCAATTTCAGCTTCTGCCGCCGCCTGATCGATGGAATTGAGCTTTTTGACCGCATTTTCCACCTCACGGACCGACATATTGTTGGCTACGATCTTGTTGGCAAGCGGAAGCATATTCTCCTCATTGTCAAGCGCAAGCAGTGTGCGCGCGTGACCGGTGGAGATCTGTCCGTCACGAAGCATCTCCAAAACCTCGTCCGGAAGGTCGAGAAGACGAAGCATATTGGCAATGGCCGAGCGGCTCTTGCCAACCTGTGCCGCCACCTCGTCCTGCTTAAGGCCGAAGCGCTCGATCAAGGTTTCGTAAGCCATAGCCTCTTCCACGGGATTGAGATCCTCACGCTGAACGTTCTCGATGATGGAGACCTGAGCCGCCTTGAGCTCGTCACCGTCGATAATTACCGCCGGAATTTCGGTTTTTCCCGCCAATTTAGCCGCTCTCCAGCGACGCTCGCCAGCAATGATCTCATAGGTATCGGGATTTGCAATATTTTCGCGGATAATAATGGGCTGAAGCACGCCGTATTTTCCGATCGAATCCGCCAAAGCCTCCAGAGCCTCTTTGTCAAATGTCTTTCTGGGCTGGTCCTTTCTGGGCTCAATGCTGGAAATGCGCACCATTTCTGCCGCCGCGTTCTTGTTTGAAGTCTCGTTATCGTCAAAAATGTCATAAAAACCGCGACCGAGACCGCCTCTTGTCTTTTTCTCTGCCATTTTTCCGCCTCCTTATATTCTTTCCGCCAATTCCTTGGCAACTTCAAGGTATTCCTTGCTGCCCTTGGCGTTCTTATCATAATAATATACGGGCTTTCCGAAGCCGGGAGCCTCGGTCAGCTTTACATTGCGGGAGATCGTTGTCGCAAAAAGCTTGTCCGAGTAATGCTTGCGAAGCTCGTCCATCACCTGCATGGAAAGAAGCAGGCGCGGGTTATACATGGTGACCAGAATGCCCGCCACCACAAGACTCGGATTGTACTTCTGCTTAATACCCTTAATGGTTCCCATCAGCTGAGAAAGGCCTTCCAGCGCGTAAAATTCGCACTGCATCGGCACCACAATGCCGTCACTGGCCGTAAACGAATTGATGGTAAGCATACTGAGTGAAGGGGGGCAGTCCACCACAATGTAATCGTAATCGTCCAGAATGGGTGCAATTGCCTTTTTCATACAGTTGGGGGCGTCCACCTCAAAGGTGTCAAAAAGCTCAAATTCTGCGCCCGCGAGCGAAATATTGGTCGGAATCAAGGAAAGATTCTCAAAATCCGTCTCCAAAATCGCATCTTTGGCCGCCACGTCGCCCATCAAGACGTCTTTTGACGTGTATTTCAACTGTTTTTTGGGCACGCCAACTCCGCTGGTGGTGTTTCCCTGGGGGTCAAGGTCGATCATAAGCACCTTGTGACCTTGCACACCGAGCGAAGCGGCAATATTTATAGCCGACGTTGTTTTGCCAACGCCGCCCTTTTGATTCGCAAAAGAGATGATTTTTGCCATTTATGCTCCTCCGTTGTTATAATGTTGCAGATATATTATATCACAACGCCCGATTTTTTGCAACACTTTTTGCTTACATTTTTGCATTTTTCGACAGTTTGTTATGGGTTTTTTGCCTGTTTCACGTGAAACACGGCGTTTCTTGTCGAAAATGCTCATTACGCTGCGCCTTGTTTGTTTCACGTGAAACACCGCAAGCGCATTCTGTCGAAGTTTGTATGTTTCACGTGAAACGTGTCAAAAAGCATCAGCTTACGCCCTTTTTCACTGTGAGTGTGATCACCGTATCCGTACCGACCTCGCGCTTATCGACCGAAACCAGATCCGACACCGAGCGGAGCTTTTCCACGTATCGGTCAATGTTGCTACACACCAGATCGGCAGTCAAAACCACATTCTTCTTGTTTTCGGTCTGTTTTTTGCCGTTTTCGCGCTCGGCGCCAAGCAGATCGGCCACCAGCTTTTCGGTGTCAGAGACGTTCAATTTTCCCTTAATTACACGTGAAATGGCGCTCATTCTCGTTGTCGGATTGGAAATTCGCAAAAAAGCGCGCGCGTGACGCTCCGTTAAGCCCGCATCGCCGATTTTCTTGCGTTCCTCGGGCGTAAGTTTCAAAAGACGCATTTTGTTTGCCACCGCCGACTGGCTGAGGGACATCTTTTTTGCAATTTCCTCCTGGGTAAGTCCGTGTCTTTCGTTCAGCTTGGCAAAGGCCGCCGCCTGCTCAAACATTCCAAGGTTTTCGCGCAGCATATTTTCCACCAAAGCAAGCTCAGCCGAAACCTCATCGGTTACATCCACCATAATACACGGAACCGCTTGAAGTCCAAGCATTTTGGAGGCGCGCAAACGTCTTTCACCGGCAATCAACTCGTAGTCATATTCGCCCTCGCCGTCAATTTTTCGCACGGTGAGGGGTTGCAAAATGCCATATTGGCGTATGGAATCGGCCAATTTTACAATAGCATCCGAATCAAAGTCCTGTCTGGGCTGTGCGGTATTGGGGCAAATACGCGAAACCTCGATCTGCCATACCTTTTCCTTGCTTGCGTGAGTGCGGTCAAAAAGCCTATCCAGCATACGATTGTTCTTTTTCATGTGAAAACTCCTTTCTTTTTTGGCGTTCTTTTGCCATTTCCTGCCATTATTCTATCACACGGACAAAGAAAAATTTGTCAAAAGGAGGAATCGCAGGCACAAAACACAAAAAAGAATAAAAAAAGAAGGAACAAAGCGGTTGTTCCTTCTTTATAACGGCTTTCGCCGCAAGTTTTTCCACGGGGATTTGCGATACTCACAAGGGTTTTTTCTTGATCTGCGCGTAGGCTCTCGGATAGAGAATCGGGGTCGGCTTTTGTTTATCGGCAATCAGGATCAGGCGCGCTTCGCTTTCCTTTTCACCAACCAACTCGAATTCGTGCCGCTCAAAGGCGGTCGCGCCCAGCATTTGCGGTGCCTTGGTTTGCTCGGATTCATCCAAACGCGCCTTCATTGCCACCATTTTGCCGCCTTTTTTAACAAAAGGAAGGCAAAGTTCGGTCAAAATCGGGAGCGAAGCCACCGCGCGCGCGATACAAACGTCAAAGCTTTCCCGATACTGCGGGTCGTGTGCCAGCTCCTCCGCGCGTCCGGTCAGCGTTTTGAGGTTATCAAGACCCAAAAGGGCCGCCGATTCGGCAACGTATCGCGTCTTTTTGGCGGTACTATCAAGACCGGTAACCGTAAGATCGGGGCGGGCAATCGCCAGCGGCAACGAGGGAAAGCCGCCGCCACATCCAACGTCAAGCACACTCGCGCCCTTGGGAATGTAGCGTGCGGCACTCAGCGAGTCCGCCAGGTGCTTGAGAACGATCTCACGCGGCTCCGTGATGGCCGTCAGATTGGTGATGGCATTGACTCGGAGCATATTTTCCGTCATTTTACAGAGCAAATCCAGCGTTTCGGGCTGACAAAAATCCCCCAATCCGTTGTCCGCAAAGCATTTTTCACACAAATCGACAAATTCGTTATTCTGAATGTTCATTTTCACGTGAAATCAATCCTCGTAGGTGATATTAAGCGTATACATTCCGGCAAGCGCCTCCTCGACCAGCTCGTCAAAGGGAAGCTTGCGCTCCTCCTCGATCACCTTGGCAAGATCGGGTTTTGTCTTGGGATGTCGAGGCGTAAAGACGGTACAACAGTCCTCAAAGGGCTGGATGGAGGTTTCAAAGGTATCTATACTACGGGCGATCGTGATGATCTCCTCCTTGTCCATACCGATACACGGACGGAACACCGGCAGATCACTCATACAGTCGGTCACGCCCAGCGCCTGCATGGTCTGGCTGGCCACCTGACCCAAGCTTTCGCCCGTGATCAGCGCTCCGCAGCCGCGCTTGTGCGCAATTTTGTTGGCAATGGCCATCATATAGCGGCGAAGAAGCAGCGTAAAATAGTCCTCTGTGCAGGTTTTGGCGATCTCCTCCTGGATTTTAGTCAGCGAGATCACGTGCATCTGGATAGGGCCGGCATACTCTGACACGATCTTTGCCAGCGTGAACACCTTTTCGCGTGCGCGCTCGCTGGTATAAGGGAAGGACTCGAAATGAACGGCCTCAATCTGCACGCCGCGCTTGGCGATCATATATCCGGCCACAGGGGAGTCGATTCCGCCCGAAAGCAGAAGAAGTCCCTTGCCGTTGGTGCCTATGGGCATACCGCCCGCGCCCTTAAACTGGCCGGCGTGGATGTAAGCGCCGTATTCGCGGATCTCCACGCGCACCACCACCTCGGGATTATGCACGTCCACGCGGAGATAGGGGCAGGCAGAAAGAATCACACCGCCGATTTCGCGCGCAAGTGCCATGGAATCCATCGGAAAGCTCTTGTCCGAGCGTTTGCCCTCCACCTTGAAGGTCTTTTTGCCGCGAAGAAAGGCGGGGAGGTACTCGCGCGCCGTCTCGGCAATGCTTTCAAGGCTCTTCTCGGCCACAGCCGCACGTCCGACCGCCGCAATACCAAAAACCTTGCGTGCGGCGTCAAACATACCGTCCATGTCGCAATTCTCGCTCATAGGCTGAATATACATCGTGCTTTGCGCACGGTAAATATCAAATTCACCAAACCGCTTGGCCTTTCGGCGCATAGTACGGCAAAGCGCGTCTTCAAAATACTTGCGATTCGCGCCCTTAAGCACGATCTCGCCATATTTGCAAAGAAGGATCTCTTTCATTATTTATCCTTTCTCGGGATTTCCCCGATTTTCAAAAAATCCCCCGAAAAAGAGCCTTTCGGGGAATTTTATCCTTTAAAATGTCGAAATTTGTTTCACGTGAAACGTCTCAATCCTCATAATAATTGGGGAAAAGGCGCTCCCAAACCTTTTTGCAGGCAATGGTGTCGGCAATTGAGGAGTGGGGAATGCCGTCCCACGCAATCTGCAGGCATTCCATCGCGTCGGTCAGCGAAGCGTGGACCACCTCGGGGCAATGCTCGTGAATGTAGCGCACAAACTCGTTGGCACAGCAAGAAATCTTGTCGTGAAGCGCGTTTTGCTCCTCCTCGGTCTCATAAATGGTCTTGATATGGCTGAAGTCCGTCGAAATGCCGTACGCAATAATGCTCTCTGCGTTATCGAACATTTGTTTTATGTCGGGCACCAGCTCCGCAAGCGTGGGCGAATCCTGAACCATATCGGGCGTGATGCCGTGGATTTTTTCCGTTTTTTTCCATTTTTTGGTATGTGTAGGCTTAACCAGCGTGTCCATGACCACCTCGCCACAGCCGTTGACCACCGAGATCGAGATGATCTCGTCACGGTCATAAAAGCCGGTAAGCTCGAGGTCGAAGAACAGGACGCGCTCACGCGTTTTGTGGTAGAACGCGCTACGGTGCTCGTCACCCAAGGCGCGGCGCACGATCAGGTCCTCGCCATAGCACTTCTCGCAAAGCTTTCGCTTATAGCGGACGGCCTTGCCGCACTTGGTGCACATCAGCGGCAGGCGCGATGCGGTGCGCTTGTCGTAGAAGAAAACGATCTCATCGCCGCGGCGCGAGTACGCCACCGGCTCCTCCACCGTTTCATAATTCATGACCGCCAGGCGCTCCTTGGTATAATAGCCCTGCGAGGCCGCGCGGCGCGTGTTCATACGCGGAATCTCGGTGCCGTTGCCCAGCACGTATTTCTCGGTCTTCAGGCCGCTTGCCGCGTACCAAAGCTCGGGCGGCGCCTCCGTGAGGTGCTCGGAATCAAAATAATATTTTACACTCCCGTCCTCATTCTCCGTGAACGCCACAGGCTCGCCTGCAGGCATCAGGTGGAGCTTGCCCAGCTCCGCGCGGGAGAGATAGTTCTTTTTTTGCGCCGTTTTCGGGTCGATGCAGGGGATAACTGCGCCCGAACGCAATTTCAGTGTGGTTTTCAAGGTCTCCTCCAACGAAAAAGCCGTTCCATCACGGCAAAAATAGTGGTTCTCTGCAATCCTTTCTATTATAGCACACTTTTTGTCGACTTTCAAGAGTGAAATCAAATTTTCCGACAAATTATATAAATTAGGAAGATATGCTTTTCAAATTTTGATTTGTCGGTGAGGGGGAACGTGCCTCCGGCGGGGCGCTTTTGAAAAAGCGCCGCAAAACTTATTGCAGAATGGGTTTCTGCCAACTTCACGTCATTTTAGACGGGAAGCCGCCGCGGCGGC
>JAEIGA010013602.1_pt1 | contig 12388 bp, 8 predicted proteins | sample 9270691 | NCBI WGS metagenome assembly JAEIGA01 (sample SAMN17057246, study PRJNA624740) | gut metagenome | biome: biome; isolation source: fecal sample | host: Bos grunniens | place: China: Xizang | collected 2019
AAGACAGGTGACAAGTATATGGCATACGGTGGTGACTTCGGCGACCGTCCTAATGACCACACTTTCTGTATGAACGGTGTCGTTTTCCCCGACCACTCTCCAAAACCACTTTACTATGAGGTTAAGAAGGTTTACCAGAATGTTGGTGTCAAATTGCTTGAGAACGGTGAGGTTGAAATCTTCAACAAGCGCTACTTCAACTGCCTTTGCGATCTTGACGTGAAGATTTCTCTTTGGGAGAACGGTAAGCAGATTGACTCTTACTATATGCCTGACATGAAGATTGCTCCACGTACAGCAAAGAGATTCAAACTCAAGTTCAACAATGCTGATTTTGCTGCCGATAAGGAATATTTCGTAAAGGTTCAGTTCCTGCTCAAGAAAGATATGCCTTGGGCAAAGAAGGGCTATGCACAGATGGAGGAGCAGTTGAAGTTGCAGGATGCTGTGAAGGCTGCTCTCCTTGCCGATGTTGCTAAGAGCGATGTGAAGGTGAAGGTGACCGAGGACAAGGCTAATGCTACAACAACTATCGCCGGTGATGGTTTCACAGTTGTATTCAACAACAAGACCGGTGTGTTCGAGAGTGTTGTATATGGTACAGAGACTGTGTTTGAGAAGGGTAGCTCAATGACTCTCAGTGGCTACCGTGCACCTGTTGACAATGATATCTGGGCTTGGAACCGTTGGTTTGCTCTCGGTTTGTACAACCTTGAGGATGAGGTTACATCATTCGTTTCACAGAAGAATGCCGACGGCACAATCGTACTCCAGTACATAGTGCGTTCACAGGCCAAGCATCCCGGACGTCGCGTGAAGAACGAGGACAACAGCTTCACACTGCAGAACGATGCACGTGAGTTTGGCGAGAACGAATTCCACTTCGTTTCAAACCGAATCTGGACTATCTATCCTGATGGTTCAATAGAACTCAATAGCTCAGTGACAGGCAGCGACGCAGCTGTTGCGCTTGCACGTGTGGGTTACCTGTTGCAGTTGCCAAAGAGCCTCGACCAGTATACCTATTATGGTCGTGGTCCTTGGAATAACTACAACGACCGCCGTACAGGTGCGTTCATCCAGCAGTATAAGAGCACGGTTGCCGAACAGTTCGTACACTTCCCCAAGCCACAGGATATGGCTAACCGCGAGGAGGTTCGCTGGGCTACATTGACAAATGCTGCGGGCAATGGTGTGATGTTCGTCTCTACAGGTGCCCTTTCAACAACGGCATTGCCCTGGAATGATGTCGAACTCACAGAGGCTGCGCATCCTCATCAGTTGCCTGCATCATCGGGCACATGGTTGCACCTCGATGCAAAAGTGAATGGTCTTGGCGGTAACAGTTGCGGTCAGGGTGGTCCGCTTGAGCACGACCTTGTTAAATCAGGTGACAACACGGTCGGTTTCATCATGCGTCCTGTAAAGGCCGGCGACAACTATGAGCAGCTTGCAAACGTTGCAGCATCGGGTGTTATCCCTGTTGTTCTCAAGCGTGATATGCGCGGTGTTGTTACAATGTCTTGCGCAAAGGCCGGTGCCGAAATCTATTACAAGGTCGGCAAGAATGGCAAGAAGACTCTTTATACTGCTCCTGTTGATATGAGCAAGGGCGGCACAATCACAGTGTGGGAGAAGGCTACTCCAAAACTTGCTGCAACATATTCTTATGAGGCTGTAACTTCAATCCCTGTTACTGTTGCATTCTGCTCAAGCCTTGAGCCTGGTAACGGTGCCGAGAAGATGCTCGATGGTGACCCATCTACAATATGGCATACAATGTACTCTGTAACTGTTGCAAACTATCCTCACTGGATTGATTTTGATGCCAACGAGGAGGTTACAATAAAGGGCTTCAAGTACATGCCTCGCCAGGATGGTGGTAACAACGGTAACGTGAAGGGTTACAAGATTCAGATTAGTGCTGACGGAAAGAACTGGAGCGAGCCTGTTGCTGAAGGCGAATTCTCTTACAGTGCCGACAAGCAGACTGTACTCTTCAAGGCTCCGGTAAAGGCTCGTTATGTGCGCTTTACTGCTACAAGTTCACAGAACGGACAGGACTTTGCATCAGGTGCCGAGTTTGAACTTATAAAGGAATAATATAGAGAACAACTCTGCGTGCTGCAACAAACAGTACGCAGAGTTGTTTGATTATAGATTGTAATGTTTTAAAGATATCTTATGAAAGGAATTGTTCTTGCAGGCGGTTCGGGCACACGCCTCTACCCAATAACGAAAGGTGTGAGCAAGCAGATGCTGCCAATCTATGACAAGCCTATGATATACTATCCCATTTCGGTGCTCATGCTTGCCGGAATAAGGGAGATTCTCATCATCTCCACACCACAGGATTTGCCGGGTTTCAAACGCCTGCTTGGTGATGGCAGTGACTATGGCGTACGCTTTGAGTATGCCGAGCAACCGTCGCCCGACGGTTTGGCACAGGCATTCATCATTGGTGAGGAGTTTATTGGTGATGACTCTGCATGTCTTGTCCTGGGTGACAATATCTTTCATGGTGCCGATTTCACACGTATGCTCAAGGAAGCAGTGCGTAATGCCGAGGAAGAGAACAAGGCAACCGTCTTTGGTTACTGGGTCAACGACCCCGAGCGCTATGGCGTGGCCGAGTTCGACAAGGAGGGTAACTGCCTCTCCATCGAAGAGAAACCCGCCAATCCAAAGTCAAACTACGCAGTTGTAGGTCTCTACTTCTATCCCAACAAGGTTGTTGAAGTAGCAAAGAATATCAAGCCCTCGGCACGTGGCGAATTGGAGATAACCACAGTCAACCAGCAGTTCCTTTCTGATGGCGAACTCAAGGTACAGACATTACCACGTGGTTTTGCATGGCTCGACACGGGAACTCACGATTCACTTGCCGAGGCATCAATCTTTGTCGAGGTGATAGAGAAACGTCAGGGACTGAAAATTGCATGTCTCGAAGGTATTGCATACCGCAAAGGCTGGATAACTGCCGAAAGGTTGCGTGAGATTGCACAGCCAATGATAAAGAACCAGTATGGACGGTACCTTATCAAGGTAATTGATGAAGTTGAACATTTCGGCGCAAACATAGATTGACGACAATGGAAGTAATTAAGACAGAGATAGAAGACGTGGTAATCATTGAACCACGCATCTTCAAGGACGAGAGGGGCTATTTCTATGAATCATTCTCGCAACGTGAGTTCGAGGAGAAGGTTTGTCGCACTACGTTCGTACAGGATAACCAATCCAAGTCATCATATGGCGTGCTGCGCGGTTTACACTTCCAGAAACCGCCATATTGTCAGAGCAAACTGGTGCGCTGCATAAAGGGTGCCGTGCTTGACGTGGCAGTGGATATACGCAAGGGGTCACCAACTTTCGGCAAATATGTAGCCGTTGAACTTAGCGAGGATAACCACCGCCAGTTCTTCGTTCCACGTGGCTTTGCACATGGTTTTGCCGTGCTCACCCCCGAGGCTGTCTTCCAGTACAAATGCGACAACTTCTATAATAAGGAGAGCGAAGGCTCTGTAGCATGGGACGACCCTCAACTTGCCATCGACTGGAGAATACCGGCCGACAAGGTGCTACTCTCCGAGAAAGACAAAGTGAGCAAGAATATTGCCGAGGCTGAATACCTTTTTGACTATAACGAAAAACTCTATTAAAAATATTCCGATATATGAATATTCTCGTAACAGGAGCCAACGGACAGTTGGGTAATGAGATGCGCCGTTTGGGCGCCGTTTCTCCCAACAACTATATCTTTACAGATGTTGCAGAACTTGACATCGCCAATGCCGATGCCGTTATGTATGTGGCAAAGCACTATTCAATAGATGCAATCATCAACTGCGCCGCCTATACCAACGTCGACAAGGCCGAGAGTGACGAGACAACAGCCGAACTTATCAATGCGACAGCCGTAGCAAACCTAGCTGCAGCAATGAAAGAGGTTGGCGGAACTCTCTTCCACGTATCGACAGACTATGTCTTTGGCAGCGAGGGCAACACCCCTCGCACTGAAGATATGCCCCTGAATCCGCTTGGCGTCTATGGCCGCACAAAGCTGCATGGCGAGCAGGCTATTGCAGAGAGTGGTTGCAAGGCGCTCATCTTCCGTACTGCATGGCTGTATAGCGAGTTCGGCAACAACTTCCTCAAGACAATGCTGCGCCTCACAGCCGAGAAAGAGCAACTCAATGTGGTCTTTGACCAGGTAGGCACCCCAACATATGCAGGTGACCTTGCCCTTGCCATCTTCTCTATAATAGAGGCCGGTGTATATGAGGGTAATGAGGGTATATATCACTTCTCGAACGAGGGTGTGTGCTCATGGTATGACTTTGCAGTAGAGATTGCAGCTGTAGCCGGCAATACAGGTTGCCGCATCAACCCATGCCACAGCAGTGAATTCCCTTCGCCTGTCACACGCCCGCCATATTCGGTGCTCGACAAGACAAAAATAAAGGCTACCTTCGATATTGACATCCCCCATTGGAGAGAGTCTATGGAGTATTGTATAAAGAGAATAAAAGCTACAAACAAATAATATATAATAAGATATGAAACGCTGTATAATAGTAACCGGCGGTGCCGGCTTTATCGGTTCGCACGTTGTACGTCTATTCGTAAACAAATACCCCGATTACCATATCATCAATGTCGACAAGCTTACCTATGCCGGTAATCTTGCAAACCTCAAGGATATTGAAGAGAAGGAGAACTATACCTTCGTAAAGGCTGATATCTGCGATTTTGACGCGATGTACAAGTTGATGGTTGACTACAATGTGGACGGCATCATACACCTTGCTGCCGAGAGCCATGTCGACCGCTCGATAAAGGACCCCTTTACCTTTGCGCGTACAAACGTGATGGGTACACTCTCTCTCCTTCAGGCTGCAAAGCTCTATTGGGAGTCATTGCCCGAGAAGTATGAGGGCAAGCGTTTCTACCACATATCTACCGATGAGGTATACGGAGCACTTGAGATGAACCATCCTGAGGGAATCGAACCCCCATTCACAACAACCGCTTCATCGGGCGAGCATCACTTGGCCTATGGTGATGATTTCTTCTATGAGACAACAAAGTACAATCCACATAGTCCCTATTCGGCATCAAAGGCAAGCAGCGACCACTTTGTGCGAGCATTCCACGATACCTATGGTATGCCCACAATCGTTACAAATTGCTCGAACAACTATGGCCCTTACCAGTTCCCCGAGAAACTCATTCCGCTCTTCATCAACAATATACGTCAGCGCAAGCCGTTGCCTGTATATGGTAAGGGTGAGAATGTGCGCGACTGGCTCTACGTTGTTGACCATGCACGTGCCATAGATGTAATATTCCACAATGGAAACATTGCCGATACATACAATATCGGTGGTTTCAACGAGTGGAAGAATATTGACATCATCAAGGTAATCATCAAGACAGTTGACCGCCTTCTTGGTAACCCCGAGGGTGCATCGCTCGACCTCATCACATACGTTACCGACCGTGCAGGCCACGACATGCGCTACGCTATCGACTCAACCAAGCTACAGAGAGAACTCGGCTGGGAACCCAGCCTGCAGTTCGAAGAGGGTATCGAAAAGACAGTGCGTTGGTATCTCGACAATCAGGAGTGGATGGACAACATTACCAGTGGCGAGTATGAGAAGTACTACGACGACATGTACAAGAACCGTTGATGCTATCTTCAATAAATGACAAAAGGCTGCCAAGGGCAGCCTTTTGTCATTTATTGAAGATGGTGAATGAGTATCCTATTCTTGCTGTGATGGTGGTATTTGCCGAGCGCCCGAAATCGTCGGTCTTTGAATTCCCGAATATGTCCGATAGAGCATAAAAGTAGCGTCCTTCGATAAAGAAATTGCCAATCTTGCTCTTATATTCCACTCCCAGACCTCCTGCAATGCCATATTCAAATTCGTTTTCAAGGTTCTTGCCATAGAGTGGCCTTATTGTTATCGGCCTGTTTTCAATCTTCCAGTCACCGTAATATCTTTCGTTTTCACTGATGAAGAAACTGAACTGCGGGCCAAGATTCAAGAAGAACTGGAATCCCTTTTTCTCTTTTCCCCATGAGAGGTGCGCGAATAAAGGAATTTCGATGTAGTTTATCTGGCGGCTATAGTAGTTCGATGTGCCATCGTCAAAATCTTCAAGCATTCCGCGTTGCGAAAAATTGACCTCGACCTGAGCAGCGCATATCATGCTGAAATATTTCTCGCTTGTGTAGCGTGCATAGATGCCTCCATTTGCCCCTTGCTGTAACTTCTGCCTGATTGAGGGCTGGAATTCCATTCTGCTCAGGTTCATACCGCCGGCGACACCAATCTCAAGAATGCTCCTGGGACTCTCTACTTGTGCATTGGCTCCGGTGCAGAGCGTCATCAACAGCAAAGTGAAAATGTAAAGGCTTTTTCTCATCTGTAATTCCTTTTGTCTGTTTCTAACGGTTATAGTATGGTCTCCTGATATCCTTCTTGGAAACGGTCCTGGTCAAAATCCATCTTGTCAATGTAGTATTCGGGGCAAAAGTGAATGAAGAAGAATTTCTTGTTTATGAAACCATCTTTTTCACTTATGCGTTCGAACTTGAAGTCTGACTGCACCGGGTTGAACGGTACTTGGTTTATGTTCTCGTGCATGGCATTGCCGTAGAGGCTTGCCGCAAGCAGGAAAAAGTACCCGGTGTCATATCCAAGCATTCCGTATCGTGGGTAAATGTTCTGTATACCTCGGCTGTACCAGCGTATGAAATCCTCCTGGAACTCGGCAACACGTGGCAGCGAGTAGTGACTGTAGAAGGTTGCATAGAAATAGGTGTCCACTTCATACATGAGTTCTCTGGTGTCTTTGGCGTGTATCTGCCACTCGGGGTAACCAAAAAGTTTGAATTTTGCCACATTCAGCGAGTCTATGCTCTTTGCTTGTAACAATGAGGGGAGCAAAGTGTTCAGTGTGGTTGCCGATGATGATGTGGGTATGAAAATCATCTCTTTGTCTTCGCGGTAGACGCTTGCCATAGTTGCCAGTATACTGTCCTCATTGGTTATGAGTCTCATTGGTAATGTAGTATAGGGGATGCTGTCTTTTGCGAGTTCTGCAGTGAGACTCTTGATGAACTCTTTCTTGTTGCTCTTTACAGTATCCTCAATAAATACTACGTTTGCATTGGGGAATGTCTTGACAAATCTTGAACTTATCTCGGGCAGAATGAATGACTGTATACCGTTGGCAACGTATACTGTGGGGTTGCCAACAGCCTCGTCCTTCTTGCTTGAGAAAGGAACAACAAGCGGTATTTCGCGCTCTTTTGCAAATTTTGCTAGTTCCTTGCAGTGCTTGGGGTAAGATGCTCCAAAAATCATCTCTATATTCTCGAATGCGCTGCTGTTGAGCAGGCTGTCAAGACTCTTATCCTTGTGTCCGGCATCGTAGGTGTTTATTGTGAATGAGTATCCCTCGCGTTTCAATTGTTCCACAGCCATGAGGAATCCCTGATAATACTCGACCATGCGGCTCTGTTCTTTGGGTGCATAACTGTCAAGTAGGAATGACAGCACAACGGCGACGTTCAGTTCCTTGTCATTGTCAATGCCTTTGGCGATGGTTTCAACGACCTCCTCTTTTGGTTGGATTACAGTCTCTTCCTGTACCGGCTTTGCTTTTTTTGATGGTGCAGGGATGTTCAGCACCATTTTGCGTTTTAGTTTTTTTTCTTTCAATACAGGGTTCGCCTTTATCAACTCTTCAGGTGTGATGCCATACTCCTTGCAGATACTTTCAATGCTCTCCTTGCGTTTAACCTTGTGGAGTGTTACAATGACGGGGCCTGTCTCATCCTGTTGTGGAACTTCTATCTTTTCGCTTGCTTGCGGCTCTTCGTTCTCTTTTGTGGGGATGACAATTACCTCACCGGCGCGGAAATTGTTGATTGAGAGTCCCGGATTTGCTGCGCACAACTCGTCGGTGGTGATGTTGTACATCTTGCTCAGACGGTAGAGCGTCTCGCCGCTTTTGATGGTGTGTGTCTTTACGCTCTTCTTCTCCTGCGCGCTATTGCTTGGTATTATGAGTTTCTGCCCAATGGAGAGCACGCTGGCACATCCCGGGTTGAATTTGATTATCTCATCAACAGTGGTGTTGTACATCTTTGAGATAGAGTAGAGTGTCTGTCCTTGAGTAACGGTGTGGCTTACAATGTTTGCCTTCTGTGCGCTCAGGGTCGCTGTTGTCATCGCCAAGATTATGGTCAGCAGTATTTTTTTTAAGGTTTTCATAATAACAAAAATAGTAGCGTCTTCTCTTTGAAACAGAGTTTACCAAATAAAATGCGAAGATACGGAATAATTGTCAATATATAAAAATGTGAGGCCTAAAAATCACTTTGCGATACTCTTTGGAATCTTTCGCCCAAAGTTGTGTCATAAAAACATTAAAACCTGTGTTTTTTTCGTTGGGATTTACTATTTTTGCTTTTCACTGTGGCGGAGTGCTATTCTCTGCAGTTTGTGTTATATGACTAATTGTGGAACAGATATGAAAAAAATACTCTTTTTCCTGTTTCTGGCACTTACATTCTTGGCAAATGTAAAGGCACAGAATCTTACGGCACCAAAGCCTACTGCGCTGGTCGTTGACTCCAAAGGCGAACTGACAGACCTTGAGGTAGGTGACGACTATTCGGGTGAGGCACCTGTGACGGTGAGGTTCTATGCCAATGCTCCCGAGGTTGAGGGGTATTCGCTCACCATAACATGGGAGTTCTTCAAAGAGGGTGAGGAAGCGCCTTATCTTGTGCGCCACGATGCCGATGTCGAGGTCTCGTTGCGGGAGAGCGGTACTACTATGATAATGCCGAATATTACCTATACAAGCATTGAGAACAGTGAAGTGTTCTGGCCATTCGATGCCGAGACCTACCAGCCGTTCCGCATTATTCTTGCCGAATCTGGGCTTGAGGCACCGAATGCCTTCTCTCCCAATGGCGATGGTGTGAACGATTACTACAACGTGTTCAATGTAAAGTCTATAGTTGAGTTTCATGGTGCCATATATAACCGTTGGGGGCAGGAACTCTACCGTTGGGGGCTTGATGAAATGGGACGAGAGGGTACAGGTTGGGATGGTACATACAACGGCAATCCAGTCAGAGCCGGCGTCTACTATGTGGTTATAAAGGCTAAAGGTGCCGATGGTATCGAGTACGATATAAAGCGTGATGTGAACCTCCTGCGCGGATATGCCGAGGAGTAAAAATTGACTGTGACGATGGAGAAAGAGGAAAAAGGAAAAATTGAGGTGTTTGGTGCAAGGGTGCACAACCTCAAGAATGTGGATGTTGAGATTCCGCACGATTCGCTCACTGTGATAACCGGTCTCAGCGGAAGCGGCAAGTCGTCGTTGGCGTTCGATACTATATTTGCAGAGGGTCAGCGTCGCTACCTCGAGACATTCTCTACATATGCCCGCAACTTCCTGGGTGGAATGGAGCGCCCCGATGTGGACAAGATTACAGGACTCAGTCCGGTGATTTCCATTGAACAGAAGACAACCAACAAGAACCCTCGTTCAACTGTGGGTACTACAACCGAGATATATGACTTTCTGCGTCTGCTCTATTCACGTGCTGCCGATGCCTACTCTTATCTCTCGGGTGAGAAGATGGTGAAGTATACCGAGGAGAAGATTCTTGAACTGTTGCTTGATGCCTATGACGGCAAGCGTATATATATCCTTGCTCCGCTTGTAAAGAACCGCAAGGGACACTACAAGGAACTCTTCGAACAGATGATGCGCAAGGGCTATCTCAATGTGCGTATTGATGGCGAACTGTGCGAGATGTCGCGTGGCATGATGTTGGAAAGGTACAAGAACCACGATATAGAGGTTGTCATTGATAAACTTGCTGTTGATGCAAAGGACACCCAACGTTTGAAGCAAAGTCTTGCCACGGCTCTTGCACAGGGCGATGGATTGGTGATGATTATGGAGATGCCGTCGGGAGAAGTGCGACACTACAGCAAACGCCTAATGTGCCCCGTTACCGGCTTGGCCTACAAAGAACCCGACCCGCATAACTTCTCGTTCAACTCGCCGCAAGGCTCGTGCCCAAAGTGTAAGGGACTGGGAGTGGTAAGTTGTGTGGATGTCGACAAGGTTGTCCCCGACCGCTCGCTGTCGGTGTACGATGGAGCGCTTGCTCCGCTTGGCAAGTATCGCCGTTCGTCAATTTTTCAGCAGATTGAGGCTGTGCTTGCGCGCTATGATGCCGATTTGAAAACCCCCATCGAGGAACTTCCCGACGAGGCGCTTGACGAGATTCTTTATGGCTCACCTGTACCGTTAAGGTTGAGCACTACGTCCGAGATGTTCTATGACAGCATTGCTACATATGACGGTCTTGTAAAATATATACAGCTGCAGAAGGAGTCGAGTACCTCGGCCAAGGAACTGCGCTGGGCCGAGCAGTTCTCAATGATGCAGACCTGTCCCGAGTGTGGCGGCGCGCGACTTAACAAGGAGGCGCTTCATTACCGTCTTGCTGGCAAGAATATTGCAGAACTTGCATCTATGGATATCGTTGCCTTGAGCGAGTGGCTTGAGAAACTCGATGAATCGCTCACCGATAAACAGCGTGCCATTGCCGGGGAGATTGTAAAGGAGGTAAAGACACGCATCGGTTTCCTCCTCGATGTTGGTCTAGGATATTTGTCGCTTAACCGCTCATCGGTGTCACTTTCGGGTGGTGAAGGGCAGCGCATACGCCTTGCAACACAGGTGGGCTCACAACTGGTGAATGTCTTCTACATCCTTGACGAGCCCAGTATCGGTCTTCATCCACGCGACAACGATAGGCTCATTGCTTCGCTCAAGTCGTTGCGTGACATTGGTAACACGGTGATAGTGGTGGAGCACGACCGCGACATTATGCTTGCATCGGACTACATCATTGACCTGGGACCAAAGGCCGGCCGCAAGGGTGGTGAAGTTGTCTTTGCCGGCACGCCTGCCGAAATGCTCAAGGGTGATACAATGACGGCACGTTTCTTAAATGGACAGGAGAAAATTGAGGTACCGGCAGTTCGTCGCCAGGGTAACGGTGAGGTTATAAGGATTACGGGTGCCTGTGGCAATAACCTGAAGAAAGTGGATGTGGAGTTCCCTCTTGGTAAACTCATTTGTGTCACCGGCGTGTCGGGTGGCGGAAAGTCATCACTCATAAACGATACCCTGCAGCCAATCCTGGCAAAACATTTTTATCGTGCACTGCGCGAGCCGTTGCCATATACATCTATTGAAGGCATTGAACATATCGATAAGATTGTAGATGTTGACCAGTCGCCGCTTGGTCGCACACCCCGCTCCAATCCTGCGACATACACAGGTGTGTTCTCCGATATACGCAACCTCTTCGTAGACCTGCCCGAGGCAAAGATACGCGGCTACAAGCCGGGTCGTTTCTCCTTTAACGTAACAGGCGGTCGCTGCGAGGCTTGTGGTGGTAACGGCTACAAGACGTTGGAGATGAACTTCCTACCCGATGTCATGGTGCCATGTGAGGTGTGCCATGGCAAACGCTATAACCGCGAAACACTTGAGGTGCGCTATAAGGGCAAGTCTATTGCCGATGTGCTTGACATGACAATAAACATGGCTGTGGAGTTTTTTGAGAATGTGCCGACAATCCTCAATAAAATCAAGGTGCTGCAGGATGTGGGTTTGGGATATATAAAACTAGGCCAGCCGTCGACAACGCTCTCCGGTGGCGAAAGCCAGCGTGTGAAACTGGCAACGGAACTTGCAAAGCGCGATACTGGAAAGACTCTCTATCTGCTCGATGAGCCTACGACAGGATTGCACTTTGAGGATATTCGCGTGCTTATGAACGTAATCAACCGTCTTGTGGACAAGGGGAATACTGTTGTGATTATTGAGCATAACCTTGATGTAATCAAAATGGCCGATTATATCATTGATATGGGTCCTGAAGGTGGTCGTGACGGTGGTGTGGTTATGGCTACTGGCACCCCCGAGGAGGTCGCTGCCAAAGGAGTAGGGCACACTGCGAAGTATCTGAAAGAGGAATTGGAGAGGTGATTCCCTTTTGTGCTATTCCTGTGATTGGAAAGTCCGTTATTATATAAAATGAGTAAAAGCAACCCCAAAAGGTTGCTTTTCTTGTTGAGCGGTAAACGGGACTCGTAATCGGCTTTGCCGCTTTCGTAACGTAGTGGAGAAAGAACACCGCGCAGCAAGCTGCGCTTTTCCTTGTTTAATGGGGTCGCGGGTTCTCATTGTTCATTTCTAAAAAACTAATGGCCACCATTGGCATGGCGACCATTACTTTTTCAGGAGCGGTAAACGGGACTCG
>JAEIGA010013603.1_pt1 | contig 12387 bp, 9 predicted proteins | sample 9270691 | NCBI WGS metagenome assembly JAEIGA01 (sample SAMN17057246, study PRJNA624740) | gut metagenome | biome: biome; isolation source: fecal sample | host: Bos grunniens | place: China: Xizang | collected 2019
TCGCAACCGGTACACTTCACGATGTAAGCGTTCTTCAAACGAACTTCCTGACCCGGAGTCATGCGGAAGTACTTCTTCGGAGCATTTTCCATGAAGTCTTCGCGTTCCATCCAAAGTTCACGGCTGAACTCAATGGTGTGAGTGCCTGAGTTCGGATCTTCAGGGTTATTGATAGCTTCCATCGCTTCTACTTGTCCTTCCGGATAGTTGGTGATGACAAGCTTGACTGGGTCGATGACTGCACTTACACGAGTAGAGCGCTTGTTGAGATCATCGCGTACGGCGCTTTCGAGTAAAGCGAAATCGTTCAATGCATCGTAAGTTGTGTAGCCAATCTTATCTACAAAGTTACGGATAGATTCAGGAGAGTAGCCACGACGACGGAAACCACAGAGGGTCGGCATTCGTGGGTCGTCCCAACCATTTACCAAACCTTCCTTCACAAGGATAAGCAAATTACGCTTACTCATTAAAGTATAGTTCAAGTTGAGTTTATTGAACTCATACTGACGTGGGCGGTTGTCATCCAAGTCTTCTTCATTCTTTACCCAATCTACAAACAAGTCGTACAACGGACGGTGAGGTACAAATTCGAGGGTACACAATGAGTGTGTCACGCCTTCGAAGAAGTCGCTCTGACCATGTGCGAAGTCGTACATTGGATATGCCTTCCATGTTTCGCCTGTACGATGGTGAGGATGCTTCACCACACGATAGATGATCGGGTCACGGAAATGCATGTTCGGACTTGCCATGTCAATCTTAGCACGGAGTACCATCTTGCCTTCCTCGATTTCACCAGTGTTCATTTTTTCAAACAAAGCCAGGCTTTCTTCTATTGGACGGTTGCGGTACGGACTATCTGTACCCGGTTGGGTAGGAGTACCCTTTTGAGCAGCAATGTCTTCTGCCGATTGTTCGTCGATGTAAGCCTTGCCTTCCTTGATGAGCTGGATAGCAAAGTCCCACAATTGCTGGAAATAGTCAGAAGCATAATATTCATTTCCCCATTGGAAGCCGAGCCATTGGATATCTTCCTTGATGGCTTCTACGTATTCCATATCTTCCTTTGTTGGGTTTGTATCGTCGAAGCGAAGGTTACATACACCACCATAGCGTGCTGCGATTCCGAAGTCCAGGCAGATTGCCTTGGCGTGTCCGATATGGAGGTATCCGTTTGGTTCGGGCGGAAAGCGGGTTTGCACTCGGTTTCCATTCTTGCCTTCGCTGAGGTCTTTTTCCACTACTTGTTCGATGAAGTTCAGACTTTTCTTTTCTGTTACTTCGTTTGTATTCATTTCTGTCATATGGATTTCTCTTTTACTCAATTGAACTGCAAAAATACATAAACTTTTTGGTATATGATAAATTTCTAATAATAATATAGATATAGAAACTTAAAAATATGACCTATGATAATTTACAAATTTGACAATTAGTATTCATTTTGAATGATAATAAATACTTATAAAATATTGATTTGATAATTGTGTATTTGATGTTAATATTTCTAACTTGAAAAAACTTGTTATAAATGCCTTTTATTTATAAATTATTTAGTATTTTTGTGGAGATAATATGGGTTAAAGCCCTTTGTAGGCTTGTTTTTATAAATAAAATGATTAAATTGTATAAAATATGTTGTAGGGCATAATCTTTTATTTGGTTAGTTGTGTTAAAACGCCCATATTTGCATCGTTATCCTGAAAACAATCTTTTTACCTTAAAAAACTAATACCTATTGAAAACAAAAAAGGAGTCTTTGTGAAAAGATTCCTTTTTTACATTTTTGCGTATTGATATCGTTGATAAATTTATGTTTTTAGTACTATCTGACTATTGTTTCTGTTTTAAAATACATCCACACTTTTTCTTTCCCATTCATAATTTTTCTACATTTGCATATAGTTATAAATTAAGATATAATAATGGCAAAACCTTTGGCTGAGCGTCTGCGACCGAAGACGCTTGATGAATATGTTGGTCAAAAACACTTGGTGGGATCAGGGGCTATTTTGCGGAAAATGATTGATGGAGGCAGAATATCTTCCTTTATTCTATGGGGACCTCCGGGCGTTGGTAAAACCACATTGGCGCAAATTATAGCACATAAGTTGGATACGCCATTTTACACTTTGAGCGCGGTTACAAGTGGAGTGAAGGATGTTCGTGATGTTATCGATAAAGCTCGAAATAATCGTTTCTTCAGTCAAGCTAGTCCTATCTTGTTTATCGATGAAATACACCGTTTTAGTAAATCCCAGCAAGATTCGTTATTGGGGGCTGTAGAAACAGGCGTGGTTACATTGATTGGTGCAACTACGGAGAACCCTTCTTTTGAAGTAATTCGCCCTCTACTTTCCCGGTGTCAATTATATGTTCTTAAATCATTGGAGAAAGATGACCTTTTAGAACTACTTCATCATGCTGTTAAGGATGATGTTTATCTCAAAGATAAAAACATAGAGTTGAAGGAGACTGATGCAATTTTACGATACTCTGGGGGAGATGCTCGTAAATTGTTAAATATCCTCGAACTTGTGGTTGAAGCTGATAACGATTCGGAAAAGGTTGTTGTAACAGACGAAAAAGTTGTTCAACGTTTACAGCAAAATCCGTTGGCCTATGATAAAGATGGCGAGATGCATTACGACATCATTTCTGCATTCATTAAGTCTATTCGTGGAAGTGATCCGGATGGTGCTTTGTATTGGTTAGCACGTATGGTTGAGGGCGGAGAAGATCCTGCATTTATTGCCCGTCGATTGGTTATTTCTGCATCTGAAGATATTGGCTTGGCTAATCCGAATGCCTTACTTTTAGCTAATGCAGCATTCGATGCTGTAATGAAGATAGGATGGCCGGAAGGACGTATACCATTAGCCGAAGCTACTGTTTATCTGGCAACTAGTCCTAAAAGTAATTCAGCATATGAAGGCATTAATAAAGCTTTGGAAATAGTACGCTCTACAGGAAATCTTCCTGTGCCTTTGCATTTAAGAAATGCGCCAACAAAGCTTATGAAGCAGTTAGGTTATGGAAAGGATTATAAATATGCACATGCCTATACTGGAAATTTCGTAAATCAGCAATTTTTGCCAGATGAAATGAAAGATGTTCGTATATGGCATCCACAAGAAAATGCACAAGAAATTAAATTAAAAGAACGCATGCAAGGATTATGGGGTGACCGATACTCTGAATAACTTTGCATCATGTAAAATTAGAATAATCATGAAAATAATTGTATTAGATGGATATGCATTGAACCCTGGCGACTTGTCTTGGGAGGATATGAAAGCTTTAGGTGATTTGACGGTATACGACCGTACATCGCCATCAGAAGTGCTTGAACGCTCAGCTGATGCAGAAGTGTTGATTACTAACAAAACCGTACTTTCTGCCAAACTCATCAATGCTTTGCCAAAATTAAAATATATTGGTGTTTTGGCAACTGGATACAATGTGGTTGATACTGATTCGGCTAGAAATCGAGGAATAGTTGTTACCAATATTCCTGCATATAGTACCGCTAGTGTTGCTCAAATGGTTTTTGCACATCTGCTTAATATTACACATCGGGTAGGGTATTTTGCGTCTCAAAATTCACAAGGAAGATGGACGGAAAATAAGGATTTTTGCTATTGGGATACTAACTTGGTTGAGTTGGCTGGTAAAACCATGGGTATTGTTGGTTTTGGTAATATTGGTCAAGCTACAGCACATATTGCTTTGGCTATGGGTATGCATGTTTGTGTTTATACCTCAAAAGAACAATCTTCACTACCACAGGGTGTTCAGAAGGTATCTTTAGATGAATTGTTTGTTATTAGTGATGTGGTTAGTCTGCACTGTCCTTTAACGCCTGAAACGAATGAATTGGTTAATATTGAGCGTTTGAAAACAATGAAGCCTTCCGCAATCCTTATAAATACAGGGAGAGGTCCTTTAGTAAATGAGCAAGATTTGGCCCATGCTTTGAATACTGGAATTATTGCAGGGGCAGGGGTTGATGTATTATCTACTGAACCTCCAAAACCAGACAATCCATTGCTTACTGCTAAGAATTGTTTTATTACACCTCACGTTGCATGGGCTACATTGGAAGCTCGTATTCGTTTGATGCATATAGCGGTTGGAAATTTAAAATCATTTATAGATGGTAAGGTAATTAATAATGTAGCGATATAATAATGGAAGATATTAGAATTGAAAAGGCCGTAGCATTGTTTAAAGAGGGTTTTAATTGTTCTCAAGCTGTTGTTGCGGCATTTGCTGATGAATTTGGCTTTACTCGAGAACAAGCCTTGCGAATGTCTGCTTCTTTCGGGGGAGGAATTGGTCGTATGCGTGAGACTTGTGGTGCCGCATGCGGTTTATTTATGTTGGCTGGTTTGAAAGGTGGTGCAGTTGAAGGAGCCGACCGCGATAGTAAAGCGGCTAATTACGCTTTGGTGCAAGAATTGGCAGAAGAATTCAAACAAAGAAATGGCGCATTGAAATGTGCGGATTTGTTGGGATTGTCGAATAATGAGCCTATTGTTTCAATACCCGAACAACGTACAAATCAGTATTATGCGAAGCGACCTTGTGTAAAAATGGTTGAAGAAGCAGCCCGTATTTGGGTTGAGTATCTCCAAAAGAACCCTTAAAGTAAAGAAATATTAATAAAATACTACCTCTGACCTTATTTTTTTCTTGAAAAATATGCTGGATAACATATTTTGTTGTAAATTTGCACCCGATTTAATAACCAAATAAAGTAATATTAAACATGTTGAAAGAAAAAGCAGGTGCTTTGGCCGGACAAATCTGGGTAGCATTGAATGAAACAGAAGGTTTGACACAAAAACAAATTAAGAAAGCAGCAAAGATGAAGGCTGATAAGGATTTTTTCCTAGGCTTGGGTTGGTTGTTGAGAGAAGATAAGGTAGCTGTATCTGAAGTTGAAGGTGAAATCTTCGTGAAATTAGCGTAAGCAAGTCTTTACACTTATAAAAATTGCGTTGACACATTATTATAATATGTTGTTCAACGCATTTTTTTTGTATATTTGCCCCAAATAAAATAAAACAATGAAACACATTCGTAATTTTTGTATTATTGCACATATCGACCACGGAAAGTCTACTTTGGCTGACCGCCTACTAGAGTATACTCAAACTATCAAGGTTACAGAAGGACAGATGTTGGACGATATGGACTTGGAAAAGGAGAGAGGTATTACTATCAAGAGTCATGCCATTCAAATGGAATATACCTATCAAGGTGAAAAATATATATTGAATTTGATAGATACTCCGGGGCACGTTGACTTTTCATATGAAGTGTCTCGTTCTATAGCTGCTTGCGAAGGAGCCTTGTTGATTGTAGATGCTTCACAGGGGGTACAGGCTCAAACAATCTCAAATTTATATATGGCCTTGGAAAATGATTTGGAGATCATTCCAGTCATGAATAAATGTGATATGGATAGTGCCATGCCTGATGAAGTGGAAGATGAAATTGTAGAGCTTTTAGGATGCAAGCGAGAAGAGATTATCCGAGCTTCAGGGAAAACGGGCTTGGGTATTGAGGAGATATTAAATGCGGTTGTTGAACGTATCCCTCATCCGAAGGGTGATGAAGAAGCACCGTTACAAGCTTTGATTTTTGACTCTGTCTTCAATTCTTTCCGTGGCATTATTGCTTATTTTAAGATTGAAAATGGTATTATCAGAAAAGGAGATAAGGTTAAGTTCTTTAATACCGGAAAAGAATATATCGCAGATGAAATTGGTGTACTGAAAATGGATATGGTTCCGCGTAACGAATTGCGTACCGGAGACGTAGGATATATTATTTCAGGTATTAAGACTTCGAAGGAGGTTAAGGTAGGGGATACAATCACACATATTGCTCGTCCATGCGACAAGGCTATTTCAGGTTTTGAAGAAGTTAAGCCAATGGTATTTGCTGGGGTATATCCAATCGATGCTGAGGATTATGAAAACTTGCGTGCTTCATTGGAAAAACTTCAATTGAATGATGCTTCGCTTACCTTCAGTCCTGAGTCGTCTGTTGCGTTGGGCTTTGGATTCCGTTGTGGATTCCTTGGATTGTTGCATATGGAAATTGTGCAGGAGCGTTTGGATAGAGAGTTCGATATGAATGTAATTACTACTGTACCTAACGTTTCATACATGATTTATGATAAACAAGGTGAGGTGAAAGAAGTTCATAACCCATCAGGAATGCCTGAGGTTACGTTAATTGACCATATTGAAGAACCTTTTATCCGGGCCTCGGTGATTACAACTACCAATTATATTGGTCCTATTATGACCTTGTGCTTGGGTAAGCGAGGTGAATTGGTGAAACAAGAATATATTTCAGGTAATCGTGTAGAAATTTTCTATGATATACCTTTAGGTGAAATTGTTATCGATTTCTATGATAAGTTAAAGAGTATCTCAAAAGGTTATGCTTCATTCGACTATCATATGAATGGTTTCCGTCCTTCTAAATTGATTAAGTTGGATATCTTGTTGAATGGTGAACCAGTGGACGCACTTTCTACTTTAACTCATGTTGACAATGCTGAGACCTTTGGTAGACGCATGTGCGAAAAGTTGAAGGAATTAATACCTCGTCAACAATTCGATATTGCAATCCAGGCGGCTATCGGAGCAAAAATCATTGCACGCGAAACAGTTAAGCAGTTGCGTAAAGACGTAACAGCCAAGTGTTATGGTGGTGACGTGAGCCGTAAGCGTAAGTTGCTTGAAAAACAAAAGAAGGGTAAAAAACGTATGAAGCAGATTGGAAACGTAGAAGTACCACAGAAGGCTTTCCTTGCCGTTTTAAAATTAGATTAATAATAACCTTAAAATACGAATAAACATGAAGTTTTTGACCTATTGTGCGATGTTCATCGGACTTATTATGATGACACAGTCGTGTACTAGTAAGCATTTGATTGGTGATGAAGTCGAGCGTGCTGCCGTACAAGGAGACTTTGATAAGCGTGTGGCAACGCTTAATCAAGGAAACTTATTTGAAGTATTTAACCAGCCTATGACTGAGATACAGAAGGAAGCGATGACTTTCCTTTATGCATACATGCCATTAGGTGATATTACGGATTATTCAGGTGAGTATTTCTTGGAAAACATTGATTACACATTGAAGGCAAAAGAAGAAATGCCATGGGGAAAATTAATTCCAGAGCGTGAATTCCGTCATTTTGTACTTCCTATCCGTGTAAACAACGAGAATTTGGATGATAGCCGTAAGGTGTTTTACGAAGAGTTGAAGGATAGAGTGAAAAATCTTTCTCTCCACGATGCAGTATTGGAAGTGAACCATTGGTGTCATGAAAAAGTGGTCTATACTCCATCCGATTCTCGTACAAGTTCTCCTTTAGCGTCGGTAAAGACAGCATATGGACGTTGTGGTGAAGAATCTACTTTTACAGTTGCAGCTTTGAGATCGGTAGGTATTCCTGCACGTCAGGTTTATACTCCACGTTGGGCACATACCGATGACAATCATGCATGGGTAGAAGCTTGGGTTGATGGTGAATGGTATTTCTTGGGAGCTTGCGAACCGGAGCCGGTCTTGAATTATGCTTGGTTTAACGCACCTGCTTCACGAGGTATGTTGATGCATACTAAAGTCTTCGGTCGTTACAACGGACCGGAAGAAATTATGCACCAGAATCCGAATTATACCGAAATCAATATCATTGGCAATTATGCGGATAATGCTCCTGCAACGGTTGTTGTACAAGATGAAACCGGCAAACCAGTGAAAGATGCTAAGGTTGAGTTCAAGGTATATAATTATGCTGAATTCTATACTGTAGCTCAAAAGTTAACTGATGCATCAGGTAAGACATCTCTTACTGCAGGTAAGGGTGATATGTTGATTTGGGCTTCGAAAGACGGTAAATTTGGTTATGGCAAATTGTCTTTTGGTAAAGATGCTGAACTTATTGTTAAGTTAAATAAAAAAGCAGGAGAAAGACATTCTGCTGCTTTCGACATTATTCCTCCAGCAGAAGGCTATAACTTACCGGAAGTTACACCAGAACAACGTGCTATTAATGATAAGCGTTTGGTAGAGGAAGATTCTATCCGTAACTTGTATGTATCTACATTTATGACTGAAGAATCGGCTCGTAGTTTTGCAAAAGAATACAAGTTGGATGAAGATGCAGTTGCTAAAATCTTGATTGCATCACGTGGTAATCATAAGGTGATATGTGATTTCTTGTCTAGATTACGTTCTGATAAATCTAAGGCCGGTGGTATTGATTTACTTCAAAGAATCTCAGCAAAAGACTTGCGCGATGTAACACTCGAAGTCTTGATCGATCACATGCAATCTCACGTGTATGAAGCAAACATGGATTACTTCCGTCGATTTATCAGAAACCCACGTGTTAGCAACGAAATGTTGACTCCTTATAAATCTTTCTTCGAAAAAGCTATTCCTGCTGAAGAGAAATCTGCATTTAAGGCCGATCCGATGAAATTAGCTGCATGGGTAAAAGAAAATATTCGTGTAGACGCAAATTGTAATTTAGGTGGAGCTCCTATTTCACCGGCTGGCGTATGGAAAGCAAGAGTAGCCGATGCACATAGCCGTGATATTTTCTTTGTATCTATGGCACGTAGCTTGGGTATTCCATCTCGTATTGACGATGTAACTGGTAAAGTACAGATTATTGATGTTATGGGTTTAACGGATATTAATTTTGATGGAACTGCTACTGTTGAAACTAAGACAGGTAAGTTTGTTTCAAAGTATACTCCGATTGCTTTCTTGGATGATCCTAAGTATTATTCTCACTTTACCATTTCTAAAGTTACCAATGAAGGAACATTGCAATTGCTAAACTACGATGAAGGAGATATCGATATGGGTGGCGGTGCAACTTGGAGCAACTTCTTGAAAAATGGTACAAGCTTGGACGAGGGCTATTATATGATGGTTACTGGTACACGTTTGGCTAATGGCGGAGTTTTGGCTGACTTGGAATTTTTCCCAGTCAATGCAGGACAAACTACAAGCGTAGATTTGGTTATGCGCGAAAATAGTGATGAAATCCAAGTTATCGGTACCTTTAATTCTGAAACACAATACAAGAAGATTGGTAGTGACGAAATGACCTCTGTCTTGAATACAACAGGTCGTGGTTACTATGTAGTAGCTGTTTTGGGTGTGAATCAAGAACCAACCAACCATGCTTTACGTGATATCGCAGCCATGGCTTCTGAATTCGAAAAGTGGGGTAGAGGTATGGTATTGTTGTTCCCTGATGAGGAATCGTATGCAAAATTCCGTCCACAAGACTTCCCGGGCTTGCCTAAAACGATTACATTTGGTATTGATAAGGATGGTGTTATCCAATCTCAGATAGCTAAAGAAATGAAGCTATCCAACAAGGATATCTTACCTATGTTTATTATAGCCGATACATTCTATCGTGTAGTCTTTGTTTCACAAGGATATACTATAGGCTTGGGTGAACAAATGATGAAAGTTATTCATAAGTTATAAGGGTTTTTGAACCGAAGCATAAAAAAAGGTGGATGTGTTAGCACATCCACCTTTTTTATAAGGTTTATTTAATTAATGTTCGTAATCGAAGATTACTGTTTCATGATTGTCATCCATCAATTCATCAACCGCTGCTTTTACAATAACTGGGTCGGTTACGTCCTTCATGTATTCTTCAATCTTTACGACATCACCCATTGAAACCTTTGGGTTACGATAAATCATTCCACTTTCGTATGAATTTCTACATGTCAGATGGAATTCAGTAGCACCTGTTTCATCGGCTATTTGACGAACTGTATTCGAGCGAACACAACCTCCAGGCATTACAATGATTCTTCCATTTGCTTGTTCTACCAATTCCTTAATCAAAGGTATACCTTGAACAGCATCTGGTTCTTGTCCTGAAGTAAGTACGCGTGTACAACCCAGACTGATGATATCTTCTAATGCTTCTTTAGGATCTCTACTCATGTCGAATGCACGGTGGAAGGTAACATTCATATTGCCGGCTGCTTCAATAAGTTTTTGGCAAAGAGGCTTGTCTACAGTTCCTTCTGCTGTAAGACATCCGATTACAATACCATCTACACCTAGTTCACGACAAAGCTTGATGTCGTTTATCATGATTTCTTGTTCGTATTCGTTATATAAGAAGTCACCTCCTCTAGGACGGATAATAACATGCATTTTAGTTTCTTTCAACAAAGCTCTAGCCATACGGATTTCACCTGCTGATGGAGTTGTACCACCTTCAGGAATGCCGGCACATAGTTCAATACGATATGCGCCTCCTTCTTGTGCTTTTAATGCACTTTCTGCGGAATTAGCGCAAATTTCTACTTTAAATTTTGGATCTTGGTTCATAATGTTTAGTATAGTTATTTAAGGTTAATTATCGTCTTCGTCGTCAAACTCGTCTTTTTTCTTTTTTGTTTTGCTTCGAGTTTCCTTTTCTTTTTTCTCTAGTTCTGCATCTTTTTCATCTTTAGCAGCTAGTTCTGCTAATGCTGCCTTTACTATTTCAGGATTGGTGATGTCGCGTTGATATTCTTCTATCTTAACCGTACCACCCATTGAAACCTTAGGATTACGGAATATCATTTCGCTTTCGTATGAACTTCTACCAGAGAAGTGGAACTCTGACGCACCGGTTTCTTCAGCAATTTGTCGGATGTTATTGGGATTGACGCCACATCCTGGCATAATGATGATGCGTCCGTCAGCTTGTTCAACTAATTCTTTTAATAAAGGAATACCTTTCACAGCATTAGCCTCTTGTCCGGAAGTAAGGATGCGTGTGCAACCTAGTTCAATGATTTGTTCCAATGCTTTTTTAGGGTCTTTACACATGTCGAAAGCACGGTGAAAGGTTACATTCATATCGCCTACAGCATTCATCAGTTTCTTCATGGCATCCATGTCTACATCACCTTCTGCTGTCAGACACCCGAATACTACACCGTCTGCACCTAACTGACGGGCAACTTTAATATCGTGAAGCATGATTTCTTGTTCCAATGGAGAATATAGAAAATCACCTCCTCTAGGTCGGATTATAACGTGCAACTTTGTTTGTTGCAATAGTTGTCTTGCCATTCGCATGTCTCCAAATGGTGGTGTTGTTCCTCCCTCAGGAATACCAGCACATAATTCTACGCGGTATGCGCCTCCTTCTTGAGCTTTGACTGCACTTTCTACAGAATTCGCACAGATTTCAATTTTAGATTTTCTACTCATAGGTGTTATTCTTAGTTCTGCCTGATAAAATTGTATATTCTTTCATTCATGCAGAGTTTTTCATTAGTATTAGCATTTACATGCAAATATAATTATAAAGTACATTCGTTGGATTAAAATGACGGATAATTTTGGCTACCATCGAGTGTTTTTTTATACTATATTATGAAATTCATTCCTTTTTGATGAAAATAATGAATTTATACTTTATACTATGCAATTAAAATATTACTTTTGCATAGTTTTGGCATGTTGAGTTTGCAAATATGGCAGATATAATCAAACATCAAGGGGTTATAGAAACGGTTGATGGTTCTCATGTGGTTGTGAGGATTATCCAGACTTCTGCGTGCTCGGCGTGCAGTGTGAAAGGTCATTGTAATGCATCGGAAAGCAAGGATAAACTTATTGATGTATACAATGTAATTAGTTCTAAATATCAAAAAGGAGATCAAGTTACGGTTTGTGGAACAACTCGTATGAGTATGCAAGCTGTTCTATGGGCTTTTGGAATTCCTTTCCTTGTTTTATTAATCGCTTTGCTTCTTGCTTTGCATTTTACGAATGGTAATGAATGGATGTCTGCTATCTTATGTTTAGTGGCATTGATTCCTTACTATTTTATTTTATATATGTATAGAAATAAGTTCTCTAAACATTTCTCATTTTATATCGAATCGAGTAATAACTAATAATAACTAACACTATGGATTTAATTCTGGTTGCAGTAATTTCGTTGGGCGCGATAGGCTTGATTGCCGCGGTAATCTTGTATGTCGCATCGAAGAAGTTTGCTGTGTATGAAGACCCGCGAATTGCTCAGGTAGCTGAAGTGCTTCCCCAGGCAAATTGTGGTGGATGCGGTTTTCCTGGATGTGCCGGTTTTGCATCAGCTTGTGTAAAAGCTGCCGATGCCGGTTCGTTGGAAGGAAAGTTGTGTCCGGCTGGTGGTACTCCTACTATGGAGAAAATCGCAGCCATCTTGGGAATGGAAGCCGTTGCCTCAGAACCGAAGATTGCGGTGGTGAGATGTAACGGTAGTTGTGAAAACCGTCCTCGTACAGCCAAGTACGACGGTGCCAAGTCATGTGCCATCGCTCA
>JAEIGA010013604.1_pt1 | contig 12386 bp, 6 predicted proteins | sample 9270691 | NCBI WGS metagenome assembly JAEIGA01 (sample SAMN17057246, study PRJNA624740) | gut metagenome | biome: biome; isolation source: fecal sample | host: Bos grunniens | place: China: Xizang | collected 2019
TAAATCAAAGACAGAATAACATAAGAACACTTTTTAATAAAAATATTATTTTATTTATGTTATTCCTGTTCTTATGTCTTCTTATATTATGAAAAAAATCGTAGTTGCAATTGATGGTTTTTCATCTTGCGGTAAAAGCACCATGGCAAAAGCCCTAGCTAAATATGCTGGCTATGCCTATATCGACACTGGCGCTATGTATCGCGCAGTGGCCCTTTACGCTATTGACAACAATCTCATCGATGCCGAAAATATCGATGAAATCGGACTAAACAAGGCTCTTAACAACATCAAAATATCGTTCCAAACCATTGATGGTGTACAACATACCATATTAAACGATGTGGATGTCGAATCTCGAATTCGTACACTCGAAGTAGCCAACGGTGCTAGTCGCGTATCGGCTATCGGATTCGTACGCCGTGCTCTCGTAAAAGCACAACAAGAAATGGGCAACGAAGGTGGTGTTGTAATGGACGGACGCGATATCGGCACAGTCGTATTCCCCAATGCCGAACTCAAAGTTTTTGTCACTGCATCTGCCGAAGTTCGCGCTCAACGCCGCTACGACGAGCTCAAAGCCAAAGGCGAGGAACAACCATATGCCGATGTTCTCGCCAACGTAGAAGAACGCGACTATCGCGACACTCACCGCGCCGAATCTCCTCTACGCCAAGCCGATGATGCTCGCCTCCTCGACAACTCAAACCTCAATCGCGAAGAACAATTCGAACTCCTCAAAACTTGGTTCAACGAAACAATAAACAAATAATACACAACACACAAAAGGCTGACTAACCCGCAAGTTAATCAGCCTTTTCTACACACAAAAAGAGGTGCTACATGTAGCACCTCTTTTTTATTTCATAACTCACAAAAGAGTTTATTCTTTTACAAACTTAATTGTTTGTACACCCTCTGTTGTTGCAATATTCACAAGATATACACCTGTAGCAAAATTGTTAACATTGAGTGTGCGAAGTGTACTATCTGCTGAAGCACCCATAGCTGGAAGCGATACAAGCATACGACCATCTATCGAGTAAACCTCAACTATAGCAGAAGTTGGAGCCTCTACATTGACAAAATCAGTTGCAACAGTTGGCCATACTGATACTCCTTCAAGAACTACTTGCTCTACATCAACTTCTTTATATCTACCGTAATAGATATTTTCAATGTAGAACTCACCATCAAATTCATTTGCTGGGTGACCTGTTTTTGCAACCAATATTGCTGTCAAATACCACTCTTTATCATCATTTGGAAGGTCTACAACTTTTACATCATAAATATTCCAATTGAGACTATTGAGTGTAAGCACATCAACAACTACCGAGTCAGTTGCATCAGCATTGACATATTTGAATTGAAGTGTATTGTGTGTAAAATCGCCTTTAAGTGGCATTGCCAACTCAGTACCATTCGCTACTTTCACTGGAGTTTTAAGTGTATACTCCACTACAGCTTCCTCTGTGTTTTTGAATGTGTAAGTAAGTTTATTTGATTTAGCAAACAAAATTGCTTTTGAATCAGTTGCCACTTTCGCCTTGCTTACATCAACACTATTTGTTTCATTATATGTGAATGCTGCAGCCGAGCAATCCAATGCTTTTGTCAACAAAGGTTCTGTGAAGTTAACTGCTACAAAAGGTATTTCTTGTTTTTGACGAACTGTGATACCTTCGCGGTTTTGAACATACTCTTCAATAACAAGTTTATATGTTTTACCTTCTTCCAAGTTGGCTGTTACATCGAATTTATATGTACCATAATCGCCTGCTTTATTCCATTCTTGAGTACGTGCTGCTTTATCAAGAACACTATCTCTCTCATCCTTCACATAAATACGCTCCATACATTCACCTGATTCCAATTTTGAATCAAACAAAAGTTGGAACACTGGTTTAAGTGTTGTTTCTTCGCCTTTAGCAGGAGAAGATGCCAACAATTTAAGAGTATCATACTTTTTAGTCAAGAATTTAGACACATACTCTTGTTGCAAAGTATTAGTATAAGCAGTATCTGGGTGAGCAGCTGTAGTAGCAATACGCACTGTATAAACTGTATTACCAATAAACGGATGATTTGGTGTAAAGCGCAAACGAGTACCAAATTCTTCCCAAGTAAATTGACCCTCAATAGCAGGCTCAATTGTCACAGCAGCCTCGGTAGCCACTGGGTCCATACTCCAGTTCCAATCAATAGCAATAGAAGAAGCACAATCAATAGAGTCTACTTCGCTATTTGCAGGAGAGAAAGCAACAACTTCTGGAGGTGTACTACGAATTGCTTGCAAGTCAAATGTAACATAAGTTGTTTCATCGGCTTTCACTACAACATCTTGGGTTTGTGTATGATAACCTTTTTTTGAAATAGCGACTTGATAGACACCAGCGTTAAGATTACCAAACAACCAAAAACCATTACAATAACCATCTGTTTTATAAGTACGAAGCGTGTCTCCATTTTGCAAAAGAACAACATCTGCACTATCCAAAGGGAAAAAAGCATCGCGTGTGCCACGACGATAATATTTGCTTTGACCACCTAATGATGCCGATTTGAATGCAGGAGCCTCTTCAATTGAGATGAAACGGTCGCGAACATCACCAGCGATATTACCTGTTTTGAGTGTACGTCCTTTGTAATAGTGTACAAAAGCATGCAAGAAGTGCCAAGCCTCCAACCAACGATATTCGTGGTTCATAAGACGATATGTTTCTGGAGCATAGTCATGCATACGACCTTCAGAAATAACACCAGGAGTTGTCAAGTTACGAAGTACACCATAACCATTGCTCCAACCCATAATGTTTTTAGCAAATGTTTTGTCGCCACGAAGTTGCATTGCATTAGTCCAAGGCACGAGAGACAAACTACGAATGTTGTCACCTATCAATTTACTCACTGCACGACCTTCGGCGTTATTCACTTCGGTAACAACATGTGAATAATTTTTCAAGTTATCACCCTCATCAACGCCAGAATAAAGCATCAATGGATAGTTTGCTGGATTACCTGCATTAGAGTGGATAGAAAGCATAAAATGCGAATTAAAGGCATTGCTCTCTGCCACAATTGCCGACAAACTACGGTCGTCTTCAGTACGGTTAAGCGTACGAGAAATCATAAAATCCCAACCATCTTCGCCAGGAATCTGGTTCAAAGAGTCGAGCATACCGTAAAGAATCAAACCTTTATCAAGGTTACTTGACGACTCCCAAAAAGCAAGAGTATCAAGTTTTGATTCTACTTGACCATAAGGAGGTAATGGTTGATAACGGTCGTCGCCATCCCATCCACCATGACCAGGATTGATGTAAATCTTTGTTGTGTTTTGCGCAAACATTGCAAAAGAAACAACAACCATCGAAAGAACTAGTAAAATTTTCTTCATAGTTATTAAATTATTTAGTTAGTATTTTGTTACTTTACCTTAATCTTAATAGTATGCTTGGTATTGTCAAGAGTAAAATACTCTACAAAAGGTTTCTTTGCACACGGATAGACTGAGATATACTCATCTGTAACTATCGCAACCTTTTCTCCTGTTTTGATATCCACCAAAACAAGTTTTGATTTTATAAATTCTACTCCATTATCTTTGTCTTCCATCCCCACCAAATAACGATTATTCCACCAATTGGTTGCATTCACACCCTTGCCTAACCGATAAAGTATATCACCCTTTAGATTGCAAACAAATGTGCCTTGGTCGGATGTTGTGAATAGTATCATCTTGCCATTTGGTGACAAACCTACCCAAATATAAAGCGAATTTCTATCAATATTCACTGGGTCAAACGAAGCAACTACCTCTCCTCCTTTTTTCACCTCAATATATTTCAGATGATTGACTATCTCGACATCTTTATGTTGCATTTTATATTCACAGTTCAAAGTCATATTATACATATATGACTCTGACTCTTTTTGCATCACAACAACTCTCTTTGCCGAAAGCGCAAAAGCAAAACACAAAACACAAATTGTCAACAATACTCTTCGCATAATTATACAACAGATATTCTACTTAACAATAACTTTACAAGATGCCGAACCACACTTCACAACATAAGTACCTGCCGACAATACAGAACTATCTATACTGCATCGTGCACCTTGCATCGTGCTTTGATAAACACATTTTCCACCCAAATCATAAATAGAAACATATTCTCCATCTTTTCCCTCTACAACGATATAATCCGATGCTGGATTTGGATATACTACAACTCCTTTATTAGTCACAACATCCTCTAACTCAACAATAATTTCGTCATAAATCAATTGGAGAGCCTTAATATCAACCACATGGTCCATCTTCTCTATCTCGGTGCTAATATTGAATTTAATATAGTCGAGTACCAAAGGATAAGTAGAAATATCAGTTGACGTATTCAACACATCATCAAATTGCAACTCAACAGTTTGCTCAACGCCCGATTGAATATCATTTTTTTCGACATAGGTAGTAGTTGGCTCATTATTGGCTTTAACAGCAAACATAATACTACTAAATTTAGCTGTATTTGTGTTGAGTGTCAAAGAAATTGCTTTGGGCAAACTATAAAGACGTATGCCTGAATTTAACTGAATATATGGATTACGTTGCACTGAATATGAGAAAGTAAGTTTAGCATTATCAGTCTCAGTAGCAGGGATAAGAGTTGTATTCCATTTCGATGACGCTGCCTTTACTTTGAAATCTTCCATCGCAATAGGCATCTCTGGCTCATTTATTTCAGATACAACAAGAAGACTATCTTCTTTACCACCTAATTCGCAACGGACAATAGTACGTCCATTCTGCAACCCATTCATCACACCATTTTCGTCAATAACAACAATTGTTGGGTCATCAATAGTCCATGCTAATGCAGCAGGATTAACTAGCATATCACCACTCAACACCTCGATAGCATAATCAATATCTTGGTCAACAATCACAGAATCGAGACGAACAGACACCTCTGCAGCAACAACCTGCAATGGTGCAGTGTAAGTAATATTGCCGACAGTCACAGTAAGATTGCCACTTGCAACCGACGATGCAGCAGTGAACACTTTGCCATTGCACTCACCAATATTTTCATCACAAGAAAGAGTAAAATCTTGCACATCACCATCTAACAAAGCACCATATTGGTTATATGCCATGATGCGAGGTTGATAACTTGCAAACGTTGGCACCTCGAGTTTATGATTATGGAAGCGCAAATAAGCAATCGTACTATCGACAGGAGCAGTAGAAACCAACATCCAACCATTACCCACCGAACGTTCGTGACCATCTGAAGGCACGTTAACAATAGCATGATTGACAACCATCTCGGCAGAACCACCACCATCCATGCCAACAATATTATAGGCTCCAATATTCTTTAAAATACCACAAACCTGAGTAGTTGTAAGACCAGGAGAACCACCAGCACCTTTGCCATCGCAGACAAATAGATACAACCAACGACCATCTTGCGAAGCACCGATTGCAGTGCGTGGATAAGGCGATGAATTATATGTATCGCCCGTATTGCGTTCGGTCAGTTCGCCATTTTGCAGAATCATAGCATTACCACCTATAAGTTGTTCCACTAATGGTTGCGATGCATCAGGACGGAATAATGCCATCTCCACCTCAATCTCTTGACCTACAGAAAGCTGATCAAGGAAAGTAGCAGCAGCACGCACCCCAGAGAGAACAGTTTCGTCGGCAGCAATAGGTTCTCCACCATCAATATTTTTCACAATACGGCGCACCTTTACTTTTGTGCGTTTATTCAAACCCCATTTTTCGCCAGGCATAAGTTCGACCACTACCTCGGTACGTTCCATCTTATCAAAGCCTGCATGATTTTCGTAAGGACGTGTTTTCTCGCCCGCAAAACGATTATAAAGAGTCAAATCAGAAGTTTCCCAAGCTTGATTTACACGATTGAAATGATAAGTATTTGTTTCGTCAATAATCACTCGCGCTTCGAACTTCATATAGTCCATCACAGGCTTTTTATTGACATCCATAGTAGCATAAGCCCAAAACCAAGATTCGTTGGATGGAGCAACTTGCACCTCGCCATTTTGGATGCTACCACCACGAGGCATACCTAAAGGATACTCGTAATTAGCCGAAACATTGAAAAAGTCGCCATTCACGCCACAATAGGCATCGTGACCAGGCTGAGTGTGACGATTACAAGCCGATGTAACCAATTCGGTTCCCTCGATACAATCTTTACCCAAAAAAGTTTCAATCTCGGTATATTGATTCTCAAGGTCGATTGTCAAGACATGAATGGCTTGTGAAATAGCAGGCAACTTAGCATAGCAATACATTGTACCAGGACCTACTTGTTTATACTCAATAGTGTCGACTTGATATAAAGTACCATATATATCCATCATACCTTGAGCAGAAACAGAAAATAGGGTGATGAATAATGCCCCAAATATAGATAATATTTTTTTCATGATTTTGTTTGTATATATTAGGTATACCTATTTAATAATTATTTTGCAAGAATTAGCACCTTGTTTAACTATATATGTGCCAGAGTGCAAAGTCTCTACATTTATCATTTCATGATTAGATTCAAGCATCAAAGCTCCTTTCATATCATATATTTGCACTAATTCATCACTTGCATTGACAACAACAATATGATTAGTTGCAGGATTTGGATATACCATCAAAAACTGATTATTCACTACATCTTCAATCTCGACAATCACCTCATCGTAGATTAATTGTAAATTCTTAATATCTACAACATGGTCCATCTTTTCAATATCAGTGCTGATATTAAATTTGATATACTCAAGCACCAATGGATAAATTGCTATATCGTTAGGCGTTGCCAATACATCTGCAAAATTCAATGTAAGAGTTTGCTCTGTACCCTCTTTGATATCACTAAGTTCGACATAAGTAGCAAGTGGTTCATTATTAGCTTTCACGGCAAACATTACACTACTAAACTTAGCTGTATTAGGATTGAATGTAAATGAAATAGCTTTTGGCAAACTATAAAGACGCATATCGGTTGTAAGTTGGATATATGGATTGCGTTGAACCGAATATGAGAAAGTGAGTTTAGCATTATCAGAGTCGGTAGCAGGCACGAGGGTTGTATTCCACTTAGTTGAAGCTGCCTTAACCTTCCAATTTGCAATATCTGTTTCTGACAATAAGATTTCACCAACATTGCTTTCAGGAATTTCTACTACAACTTTCAAAGTATCTTTAGAGTCACCTAATTGACCAAACACAAGAGTAGTACCATTGGCAACACCAGTCAAAACACCATCGACAACACTACAGATTGTAGGGTCTTCGACAGTCCAAGTCAAAGCCTTTGGTTGAATGAGTTGAGTATTGATACCAATAATAGATTGCACCTCGATAGGATACTCGCGCACATCATCAATCAACACAGAATCAAGACGAATAGCAATCTCAGCCTCATTGTTTTTGATAACATAGACTTGTGTGGTTGCTCCTTGATAAGTAATTGTGAGATAACCACTCTCGGTGCCAGATGCTACAAGTTCACCATTTTCGATATGACCAAGCGAAGCATCGCAAGAGAGTTCAAAACCTTGCACATCGATATTGATTAATGCTCCATATTGGTTGTAACCAAATACGTGAGGAGTATATGTGCCAAAAACTGGTAGTTTGATATGACCAATATTGGCAGAAATAGCAGTCACCACATTGTCGGCAGGAGCATTGTTGACAACAAACATACCATTAGAAACAGAACGTTCATAACCATCGCTACAAGTATTCATTGGGCCAAATGGGTCGATATACATAGAAGAAGAGCCACCACCATCGAGGTTAATCGCTGTATAGGCACCAGCCGATTGCATGATTTCGGCAAGCACTTTTGTGTTGCAACCCATAGAGGTGCCACGACCATCGACAATACAATAAATAACAGAGTCGCCAGTTTGGCTGAATCCCCAACCAGTGCGAGGGTGGAGTTCGTCCCAAATTTCGTTAGTCTCTACTTTGCCATCTTTAAGCATCAAAGCACGAGGGTCGCCACCTACACAGTTGGCAATTGCCACAGGAGCATCGTCCATAGTTGTATTAAGAGCCAAGGTGATAGTGTCGCCTACAGCAATAGCTTCGAGAGCAGTAGCCATAGTGCCGTGACCCGACAATACAGCTCCATTTTGAGGAATTGCAGCACCTATTTGATGATAACGATACTCGGTTGCAACCACTTTAATTTCGCGATTCATACCCCAAGATTCACCTTCGGCAAGAGCAACAACAACCTCTACGCCATGCTCGTTTACACGAGTATATTTACCTTGCAAATCGTTATAAAGGACTAATTGATTCTCAAGACGATTGTAATTAACGTGGTTGATATTCAAAGTATCACCCTTGTGAGTTGCTGTACCATTGAAACGGAATTGACCGGCAAAAGGAGTGCCATCTTCGGCATAGGCAGCCACAGGACGACTGTTGTTTGGCGTATAAGCCAACTGATTGTCGCACACACAGGCACCAGTAGGCAAACCTACATCGCCTTGAGTAACATAGAAGTCGCCATTGTGACCAGCAAAAACGTGACGACCTTCGGAACTATGGCGTTTAGCCACAGTAGAAATACATTCGCCACCAAGAATAGAGTCGCGACCAACAGCCGCTTCGAAAGATATATATTTATTAGTGCGATTGACAAGTGTTTGATATACATGAAGCACTTTGCCATCGGCACGCGTAAATGTCATAGCAATATATTTGGTGCTTGGACCAATAGGATAAACTGCGGTAGTATCGACCGAAAATGATACACCATTTAAAAGTATATTATCAACAGCACATAAATTGATGCAAAATGCAAAATGCAAAATGCAAAATAGAAGAGTAAGTTTTGTTTTCATAAGACTAGTAGTTCTAGTGATTCTAGCGATTTTAGTAAACTAGATAATCTAGTAGGACTAGAGAATTTATAAAGAAATAAAGGGTAGGTGGAATTCCACCCACCCTTTATATATAGAAGAATGATAAATTATTATTTAACCATTACCTTAGCAACGCCTTCAGCAGTGCGAACGATGTAAGCACCAGCAGAGAGGTTACCGTTGAGAGCAGTTACGTTTTGACCTGTAACTGTGAAGATACCTTCGATTTGAGCTGCAGCAGCGATAGTGCCATTTTCAACCCAAACATTGCTATCAATTGTAACGTTATCAACAGCATTACCTTCAGCTCCTTCGCCAGCGATTGACAAAGTGTAAGCACCGTAACCGTTTTCAGAAGTAAATGCATAGATTTCAACAGCTGTGCCTTCTTCGTTTGGTTGAGCAAATGAAGTAGCAACGCGTTGTGGGTTAGAGACGTTACCCATACCAGCCATTGGGAATTCATACAATTGAGTCATATCTTTGAATGCACGGTATTCGTCAGCAAATTTATAAAGAACAAATGTAGATGGATTTGCAATACCGTCGCCATGAGGATTACCGGCAATGATAAGATAATATTCTCCATTAACTTCAAATTCAGTTACACCATTATTACCATCTTTACGAGTAGCACCATTTGCACCAATCAAAAGGTGATCAGCTTCGTGAGCTTCGTCGAATGCGTCAACCAAGTTACCGTCTGGGTCGAACAACAATGGATAAGTTGAGAAACCGTCAACATAGAAATAGTCGCCTTCGATAGGGCAGATAACAGGAGCACCACCTACGTTGACACCTTCGCCAAGACCAAGTTTAATCCAGTTAGTTTCGCCGTCCCATTCGCCATCTTCGATAGTCCAATAGTAAACGTCAGCACCAGCAGAAACAACAGACATAATAGTAGCATCGCCATTGATATCGCCATAAACACCGATACGGTCCAAACGGATAGTAGTGTTTTCTGGGAATTGAGCGCTGAGCCATTTAGCAGAGTCAGTAGCAAGGTCAACGATAAGTTTACCTTCACCTGTTTCGAGGTCTACGTTCCAGATTTGGAAAGGACCACCAGAAGTTGGGAGGTTAGAAGTGATAGCATTGCCTTCGTTGTCGAGTTTGAGGTCAGTGTAAGGACCGAACAACCAAGCACCTTTAGCATCTTTGAAGATATTATTAGCATAAACTACAGGGTCAAGCATTTTACCAGTTTTAGCATCAACGCGAACAAGTTTAGGTTGTTCGATTGGAGTGTTGTTGTCGCGATAAGAGAAGTAGAGGATACCATCTTTTTCAACAACTGAACGTGAACCTTCAGCGAGTGGGTTTGGACGGTTGTCGTTCCAGTTGCCAAGATTTACAGAATACAACCAGTTGTTAGCGAAGTTGAATTTGTAGCCATCAGCTTCTACTTCAGGATATTCGTAAGCATCTTTACCAGCAGCGGCAGCAGCAGCCAACCATTCAGTTTTACCACGGAGTTGGAGGTCAGTTTTGTAGATAGAAAGAACAGCTTTTACAGATACTTTTGTACCTACAGGGAATTTGTCTTCAGTGATGTCTTTCCAGTTGTAAAGTGCAAGTTCTGTGTTACCATCAGTGATATAAGGAGTTTTGTAGCTACCTTTATCTTCGTATTGAGAAATAGTTACACCTTCGATGTAAACCAATTCGTTGAGGTATGTAGCAAAACCGTTTACAGAGTCAGCCAAGATAGCAGAGATGAGAAGAGTTTGTGCGCCTACTTCTTTACCAGCTTCTTTAACAACTACTGTAGCGTTGTTGAGTTCAGGAGAACCGTTGTAGATAGTTTTGTCGCCAGAAAGAGTAACCAATTCGCCTTCTGTCAAACCATTATCTTTACCATAGCAAAGGATACCACCAGTAGCATCTTGAATCCAGAAGTTAGAACCAGCTACATAAGAAACAGTACCTTGTACTTTAGTAGCAGTACCATCTTCCATAGCGATAACTTCAGCAATAGTTGGGATGTATTCGCCAAATTTAGCGTAAAGAACTACGTCGCCAGTACCAGAGATAGTAGTTACTTTTTCGCCAGAGAAGTCAGCTTCTTTGTACCAACCGAGGAAAGATTCGCCTTCTTTGTAAGGAGTAGGGAGAACTACAGTTTCGCCTTCAGCATAAGTAGCAGGGCCGCAGAAACCAGCTTTCCAAGTAGGTTGGAAATATTCAATATTACCAGCCAAAGTATAGTCAGCAGATACTGGCCAAGATGCGCGAACTGAATTAGTAAAGAATGCAGCCAAGTTGTAACGAAGATAAGATGCATTTGTTGAAGGGAGAGTAGTTCCTTGAGTTGTACAAGTAGCATCCATGTAAGTAATCAACCAAGAGAAGTGGAGTTTGAAGTTCTCATTTTCGAGGAAAGTGAGGTCCATTGCACCTGCTTGAGTTGGGATACCAGCAGCAACGTCGCCATTGAGTTCTGCCAAAGTTTTCCATGTAGTTGAAGTACCTGAATGTGCATTCCAGTCAGCATTCAAAGTTTCGTACATGTCTTGTTTGTCTTGCCAACCAAAATCATTGGTTACACCACCGTTCAAGTTGTACGTAATAGTACCTTGAGCGAAAGTTACGAGACTAATAGCCAAAGCGGCTACCAAAAGTGTAAACTTTTTCATAGTTAATAAAAAATTAAGAAATTAATATTGTGCGTCGCTTCGTCGTGGCATCGCGTGCTACATTGATTTGACGCGGTAAAAAAAAATATAAATAAAAATTGTTTTTTTTGTGTCAGTCTTCTTCGAGATAGGTTGCTTGCCCCTATGGGATGAGTAGGGTTATCTTCGAGGAGAAAATGTTACCTAACTATATACTTCAATGTGATGCCATCGAGTGCTATGAGATAAACTCCGGGTGTCAATGCTGGGAGTGAGGTTGCATCGGAGGTTATGCCACGTGTAATGGCTGCGCCTGTGATTGTATAGATAGTGTAGTGGATGTCGGCTGGGGCATATAGCATATTGTTGATGATATATGCATTACGAGATTCGATATTATCAACTGCAACTTTGCTGTAGGTGTATTTGACCTTGATTGGCGCTGAGAATTCGGTGTATTCGGTTGGGGTTGTGAGCGTTGCTACGCGAATGAAATATTCGCCATCTTCGAGTCCGTCATATTCTACGGAATAGCTACCGAGTTCGGCTACTTTCACTTTGGTTGCGCGACCTGGGAAAGATGCTACTTTTGAGACTTCGAAACGGAATCCGTTGTTAGGTGTGTCTTTGACTATGACTTTCAATGTTGGGGCAACAACTTCGGCTCCATCGGCAGGCGAGATGATAACTGGCACTTGCATTACGATGTCTTCGGTAGTGAAGAGTGTGGTTGCAGAGATTGAGTTGAAGAGTGGCGATGAAACTTTTACACGAATGTAGTAGTTTTTGCTATAGCTGAGCACATCGGCAGGGATGGTGGCTTTGGTCTCTTTGGTTGAGAGA
>JAEIGA010013605.1_pt1 | contig 12385 bp, 13 predicted proteins | sample 9270691 | NCBI WGS metagenome assembly JAEIGA01 (sample SAMN17057246, study PRJNA624740) | gut metagenome | biome: biome; isolation source: fecal sample | host: Bos grunniens | place: China: Xizang | collected 2019
GCAAGAACAATAGGACAAAAACTTCCTACGAACAAAGCACCGCCAACCACAGCGATTAATACTGCACCTGAAATAATACGAGTAAGCATAATTTATACCCCTCCGAACCGACGGTTACGTCGATTAAATTCATCAATGGCTCTGTCTAAGTCCTTAGTTGTAAAATCAGGCCACAGAACCTTATCAAAATAAAATTCACTATATGCAGACTGCCAGGTAAGGAAATTTGAAAGACGGTATTCTCCGCTTGGACGGATAATAAGGTCAGGGTCGGGATAATCGACAGTATACAGCTTGGAAGAAATCAGCTCTTCTGTTATATCCTGTTCGTTTATTCCCTCGCTGATAATTTTCTGAACAGCCTTAGTAATTTCATCTCTTCCGCCGTAATTAAGGGCAAGACAGGCTGTCATTCCCGTAGCATCATCCGATTCCCTTTCACTATTTTCCATAAGAATCCTTACATCCTCAGGCAAGGGGGCTCTGTCGCCTATAAAACGAAGCTTTATATTTTCTCCCTTAAAATTGGTAGAATCCTTAAGATAATCACGAAGAAGATTCATTATGCCGTCAATTTCTTCTTTGGGACGTTTCCAATTTTCAGTAGAAAAAGCATATACAGTAAGGTATTTTACACCGATTTTATTGCAGTATCTTGCAATTTCCTTAAATTTTTTAGCTCCGGCAGAATGACCGAAAGAACGGGGCAATCCCCTTTTTTTAGCCCATCTACCGTTTCCATCCATTATAATGGCAATATGCCCCGGAATATTACGGGGCACATCATTTTCCTTAGTTTTAAAAAACATATTTTTCACCAAGTTATAGTTCTATTACTTCTTTTTCCTTAGCGGCACAAAGAACATCAATTTCCTTACAGTATTTATCTGTAAGGTTCTGTATCTTCTTCTCGCCGTTTTTCTCGTCGTCTTCGGTAATCTCGTTATTCTTCTTAAGTCCCTTAAGCTTTTCAAGGGCATCACGTCTGATGTTACGAACAGATACCTTTGCATCCTCGCCCATCTTCTTAACATCCTTAACAATATCCTTTCTTCTTTCCTCAGTAAGAGGTGGGAAGCTAAGTCTTATTGCGGTTCCGTCGTTTTGAGGATTAATGCCAATATCGGATAAAAGAATTGCCTTTTCAATATCTTTGAGTGTAGTAGCATCCCAAGGCTTTATCATAAGAATTCTGGGTTCAGGCGTAGAAATAGCCGCCATCTGCTGAATGGGAGTGGGCGCACCGTAGTAATCAACATTAATTCTGTCAAGAACGGACGCATTTGCTCTGCCCACACGTACAGCCTTATAATCTCTGTCAAGAGCATCAATTGATTTATCCATTCTCTGCTCAGTGTTTTTAATTAAATTTTCCATAAATATATCCTCCAAAATATTAATTATTTAACAACAGTTCCTATATTCTCACCAACAACGGCACGAACTATATTATCGGTGTCATCAAGATTAAATACTCTGATTTCAATGGAATTGTCCATACAAAGAGATGCTGCAGTGCTGTCCATTACGTGAAGGCCCTTCTGAAGCACATCAAGATGAGAAAGGGTATCAAACTTCTTGGCATCGGGATTGGTTTTAGGGTCACTGTCATACACACCGTCAACATTGGTTGCCTTAAATATAACCTCAGCATCAATTTCAGCAGCCCTAAGAGCAGCAGCGGTGTCGGTAGAGAAGAAGGGATTACCTGTTCCGCAACCAAATACTACAACCCTACCCTTTTCAAGATGACGAGTTGCCTTGTTTCTGATATAAGGCTCTGCTATTTGACGCATTTCAATAGCGGTTTGTACTCTTGCGGTAACGCCAACCTGTTCAAGACCGTCAGCAACAGCAAGAGCATTTATGCTTGTAGCAAGCATTCCCATATGGTCAGCTCTGGTTCTGTCCATTTTGCCGCTACTTCTACCTCTCCAGAAGTTACCACCGCCAACAACAATAGCAACCTGAACACCCATATCGGTGCATTTTTTAATACTCTCACATACTTCAACAACCTTGTCAAAGTCAAGTCCGCTTCCCTTTGCACCGGCAAGAGCCTCGCCCGAAAGCTTTAATAATATACGTTTATAAATTGGTTTCATAACAATTCCTGCCTCTTTCACTTAATTTATATATATTCTACTATATATACAGACTATTTGCAACAAAAAAACACAGAAAATTTTTCCTGTGTTTTTTGTTTAATTTAACCTTATTCTATTGTTATGGAATTTACAAGATTCTCATACAGCGGATAAACCTTTGCCACGCCATCTATCATCCAACCAACACATTTATCTTCATCGGTAAGAATAACCTTAACATCTTTATCGGTACCGTTAAGAAGCATTGCATAAAGGTCGCGGGTTCCGTTAATTGCATAATCAAGACCGTTATCACGCATAGCAAAATTAAGGAAACAGTCAATTTCGTTTCTCCATTCCCAAGTAGCCTTTATAGCACGGAGAGATTTAGCGGGAGTATAATACTGTTCATACAGTTCCTTAAAGGTTTTGGGGCTGTCGCCGATAGGATAGTACAGCGGACCAAGTGTAGTACCACGGATAGCAAGGGTAAAACCGTGTCTTATGTACATATCAGCCTTCCACTGATTTCCTGCAGTACAGAAAAGTCCCATAGGAGGATTTTCCATCTTATTTACTTCGTCAAAACAGAACTCAAGAGCCTTTGAGCAAAGTCCCTGTCCTCTGCATTCCTCAAGTGTATAAACAGCACCCCAGTTACAAACAGAATTTTTGTGACGGGGATAGCACATCCAGATTCTGCAAAGAGCAACTCCATCCTCATGAATAACGAAATAGTTATCCTCGCAGTGCTCAAGACAGTTTCCGTCAAGACGATAGTGCATATAAATATCATCCTCTGGAATAGTTGCCTTCAGAGCCTTATAACCCTCAGTTTCGCCGCTTCCCACTACATATCTTTCAAACTTTTGCATAATTTTCTCTCCTTTATTTACTCAACACTCATTGTATCAACAAGTGCTTCATATTTTGGATATATTTTAATTTTTCCATCAAGCATCCAACCGACGCATTTATTATCATCAGTAAGAATAACCTTAGCATCTCTTTCGGGAGTGTTCATAAGAATTACATTAAGGTCAGCCTCACCGTCGATAGCATAGCTAAGACCATTATCCCACATAGCAAACTTTAATAGGCAGTCAACCTCGTTTCTCCATTCCCAAGTTGCTTTTACTGCACGTAAAGCCTTTGCATCGGTATAATAGTTTTCATAAAACTCTTTAAAGGTTTTAGGGCTGTCACCCAAGGGATAATAAAGAGGGCCTTTTGTTGTATCGTGAATTGCAGTAGAAAAACCAAATTTTGAATACATATCGGTAAGCCACTGTGCACCGGCTGTACAGAAAAGACCTGCAGGAGCATTTTCAAGCTTTGCAATCTCATCAAAACAGAACTTAAGGGTTCTGTTGCAAAGTCCCTGTCCTCTGCACTCCTCAAGTGTATAAACAGCACCCCAATTGCAAACGGCATCTTTATGTCTTGGATAGCACATCCAAATTCTACAAAGCGCTACACCGTTTTCGTGAGCAACATAGTATATATCCTCACAATGCTCAAGACAGTTTCCGTCAAGACGAAAATGCATATATTTATCCTCAGCAGGAATGGTAGCTTTAAGAGCCTTATAGCCCTCTGTTTCACCGCTTCCTACAACGTACTTTTCAAATTTAAGCATATCGCCAAACCTCCTCTTCCAAACTATACCCATTATATCCTTTAGTCAAGGAAAAAACAATGAAAAACATTTACGGTTTTTCGGCAATATTGTTCACGTTTCCCGCAAAACAAAGGGCAATTTCACCCTTACCCGTAAAGCATAATTTATCTGCACTGGCAGGGATAAAGAAGTTATCACTCTTTTTAAAGTGATAAACTTCACTTCCCTCTTTTAAATCAAATTCGCCGTCGGTCACAACACAGACAGCATATTTTCCATCAAGAGAAAGTTCATATTCGCCCTCAAAACGAAGAAGAGAAAGAGAAAATCTTTCGGTAAGCTCTTGGTCAACAACCGGGATAATTCCCATTTTGTTTTCATCTATGTGACGGTAATATTTATCAAGAATTTCCTGACTGCTCATACCATCATAATTAAAGCAATCCCACATCTTCTCAAAACCAAGTCCGCCATGAAGCTTAATATCAGCAAGTTCAACTCCCGATGGGGTTTTCCTTTCGGGAATAACCATAAGGTCACTGGGCTCCTGCAGTTCAACCATAAGACAGCCACCGCCAATTGCGTGAGGCACTCCGCCCTCTACAAAAAATAAATCGCCTTTTTTAGCCTTGTGGTTATGCAAACAATCAAGCATTCCTTTTATATCCTGACTGTCAAACAGGCTTTTCCAGTATTCCTTGGTTATACCCTCTTTAAAGCCTAAGTACACATTAGCCGTTTCATCGGCATCGAGAATATACCAGCACTCTGTTTTTCCAAACTGAGAGCCGAATTCCTTTTTTGCAAAGGGTACTGTAGGATGACACTGAATAACAAGCCTTTCCCCTGCATCAAGAAGCTTTACAAGAATTGACATTTTACCGCCAAATTTTTGCGACAACTCCTTTGAAAGCATCTCTTCGGGATTCTTTTCAATAAGCTCTGCAAAATTTTCGCCGTTTTGGCAAATACTTATTCCCTCACGCTCTTGGGGTCTGTCAGCATTAAAAGCTGTAACCGTTGAAGCAATCCACTCTTCAGGGCGTCTGCCTCGTACCTGCTCCTTTTTACCAGCAAAGCTATCCAGTCTTTCCCCTCCGAAATATGCTCTCCACACGCGGTTCTCTTTAAATTTATATATCATATTACCCACCAATTACTATCTCAAAGCTTGAACTTGTCAGGGGCTTTACAGTTTCAAAGTCAACGAATTTTGCATTTTCGGGAAGTCTTATTTCGCCTTTAATTCCATCAGGAGCAACTACATTAAGCAAGACCTTATTGCCTTTCTTTTCCCAGCAAACCTCTACTCTTCCGCAAACACTGTCAAAATAAGCCTTTGCACTGTCAAGGGCAGTAATAAAGGTAGGCTCAATATCAATGTTTTTAGCATCAATAAATTTGTCATTTACCCTGATACCCGCAATATCCGAAATAAAGAAATTGCTGATATCACCAAGAAAATGATGGTTTATGGACTGCCATCTGAACGGGTCTCCGTTTTCATCAAAGGCGGTAAAGCTTTCGGGCAAGGTTTCAAGTCCACGTTTAACAAAGTTGCCGTAGCAGGTACCCTCTTCACCCGTTAAAATGTCATAAGCCAAATCGGCATAGCCATTTCGTGAAAGCACATAGAAGAGATAACGAATACCTATCATACCGCAGTCGTGCATATTGCCAAAATCTTTAATATCCTGCACTAAATTTTCTACTGCTTTTTTCTTTGCAGTTTCACTGAACAGTCCGTGAATAATTGCCAAAACATAGGCAGATTGAGCATTATTTGCAACCGTACCGTTTTCATCATCAATATAGTTTTCGGTTATGGCAAGACAAAGCTCATCAGCAAGACTATCGGCGAAAGCCTTTTCCAGCTTCATATTAAGACGACCGAACACAGCCGAAGCCTTTAGGGCAAACTGATAAATCATTACGCTGTCCACAAATTCCTTGGGTGCTACTTCTCTGTCGTTATTCGGCTTTACCCAATCTCCCAAACCATAGCACAAAAGACCTTTTTCGTTACGCTTGTTTGATGCGTAGGTAAGATATGTCATAATTGCGTGAGCGTTTTCCTTTAGAATATCGTCGTTGCCTGTATAACGAGCCACCTGATACGGCACCTCAATAAGCACATTATCCCAAATAGGACCATTGCCCCAAGCGAATCCCCAACCGCCTGTAGGAACAATTCCCGGTATAGTACCTGCCTCGTTTTGTGCGGCACGAACCGAGAACATATACTCCCTCAAACTGTTTTCACAGGTTAAATTCATAAGCATATGCTCTGCAGAAACCGTAACATCACCTGTCCATCCGTTCTTTTCACGTTGCGGACAATCAGTGGGAAAATAATAAAAGTTAGACAAATCGCTTCTTCTAACCATTTTTTGCAGTTTGCTAAGTGTAGGACATGAGCAGGAAAAATCCCCTCTTTCCTTAAGGTCGGAGGAACACTCAAGATACTTGACTGTATCAGGCTTTACCTGCTTATCAGTAAGTCCCGTAACAAAGGTACAACGAAATCCATGGTATGTAAAAGGAGGTATAAATTCTTCTTTTTCTGCACCCTTGCATATATAAATATCACGCTGAACATATCCATCAATATAGCAAAGCAGATTTTTATAACCCGGTTCACCCTTTGAGTTTATATATTCACACTGCTGAAGCTCAATAACCTGTCCGGGAGTAGTGTTATACACAGTCAGTTTCGGTACACCTGAACTGTTAAAACCGAAGTCGTACAGATAACCCTGATAATCCTCATCGGTAAACTCTCTGTCCTTAACCTCATATTTTAATTGGTCAAACTTTTCATGATGCTTATAATTTTTTTCCAGAGTCGCCTTTCTCACCTCTTTTGCAAGGTGAGTTTCTTTTACAACAATAGGTTCGACAGTACAAAGACGTGCTTTTCCACGAGGTCTATCTGAAAAATATGCATTATCCCACATACTGTCATCAAAGTCGGGTGAACACCAGTTTTCAATTTCCCGTCTTGCATCATAAAAGGTTCCGCAACGCAAATCATCAAAGGTAATAGGGGAACCATGTACCTTTACGCTTTCATCAGCTTCTATAAGGAGATTGTTTTCGCCGATTTTTCCTTCAATAGCAAAAGCTAATTGCGGTACTCCGACAAAGACAGCCTTGTCAAAATCCCATATCCAACCGCCGTCGTTATTCTTAAAGCCGTTACCAAGAATAAAGCCTATAACATTTTTACCCTCTTTTACATAAGGAAGAAGGTCATATTTGTCATAATAACAAATATCGTCAGGGTTAGAAATATAGGGTGCTAAAAGCCCCTTTGTAATTTTCTTACCATTTACAAAAATATCATAAAAACCGAGTCCGCAAACGGTAATACTCAGAAAATTCGGTAATTCATCAAATTCTATAGTTTTACGCATATACGGAGCCGATACATGTTTTATAAGTTTATTTCTTTCCTTTGTCGCACTTATAAATTTTTCAGAAAACATAAAAATGCCCACCCTTCACTATTTATACAAGAAAATTATACATATTATAGTGTGTAAAGTCAATAAAAAGCGCTATTTAAATATAAAAATCTGCTACTTCTTCAAGTAACAGATTTTCAATTACTTTGTATAAAAATCAAAGGTTTTCTCTCAGATATCCCAGTTAATAACTCCTATTCTAAGCTTACTCATTTTTTCATTTCCTTTCTGTGAAATACAATGCTTATAAGTGAAGAAATCACAGTTAAAACCTCATTGCAAACTCCTGATACGGAGCCGCTGGCAAAACCGTATACACCCATACAGGTCGCTATGGGAAAAGATAAATACTTTGTTGTAAGCGGGTTCTTTTGCCAAAAACTTATAACTGAAAAAGCACTTGCCACGGCGGGTAAAATACTAAACATATTCTTATATGTTAAATACGACGATATAAAAGAAACTGCCAAAAACAAAACGAACCATTTTTCTCGTTTCTTTTCTACAAATAAAAAGACAGATTCCCTTATAATTCCTACAAAAGCCACAGCTGCACCGCTAAAAGCAGATATAAGCAAAAAATGTACCATCCATATAACATCAGACAAAAGTTTGAAAAACAAAATTGATTTTTTGGATTGTTGCTGATATATAATAATGTTTATTAAAATACCTAAAACGCCAAAAAAATGCCCTAAAAAGTTCATATTAGCCACAACTTTCTTTGTTTTTATGTATTGATTTTAACAACAAGTCATGCTATAATCAATACATAATTCAAAGCGTAATGTTCAAAAAACAAATATAGGTGATGATATGCAAATTTTTTTACGTTATGCCCGTAGCACTACTGAACTTCCAAACAATTTTGTAACTAAAGCTTATGACTGTCGTTTGCTTTTTATTTTGAAAGGCACAGGAAAAATTTTAATACAAGACAAAGAATTTGATATTAAGGAAAACACAATATGCTACTACCCCAGCGGAACAAGATACCTACCTGTCAGCACAGGTAATTTTCCTATGGAATTCATAACACTTAACTTCGATTTTGACCACACAAACAAACACATATCAAAAGCTATGCCACCCGCCAAAGAAAGTGAATTTATTGAAAGCAAATCTCTTGTGCCCAATTACGATATTTTACCCGAGATGCTTAAATATCCTTTTGTTTTTGAGAATGCAATAGAGTATCGGGACGATTTTTTAAAACTAACCACAGAATTTTCCGAAGATACACCATTTGGAAAAGAAAAGGCAGAAGCGAAACTTCAATATTTACTTTTAAGCATTGCTACAAGTCCCCTAAAAAACAATGCAGATATTTTCAGCGACACTATGTCTTATATAAAGAATAATTTATTTACAATACTAACCAATGAAGAAATCGCAAAAGCTTTAAACTATCATTCTTATTATTTGAATAAAATTTTTAAAGAAAAAACAGGCACAAGTATGCATCAGTATATTGTCAACGAACGCCTCAAAACTGCAGCAGACCTGCTTTCTACAACAACTATGAATGTGAGCAACGTGGCTAAAACAACCGGATTTAAAAACATACGACATTTTTCAACAGCCTTTTCAAAAAAATATAAATGCACTCCGTCTGCAATGCGGCAAAGAAGGAACATATTCATTTAAGGAGAATAAAAATGAAATTTACAAATTATCCCGTAAACTTTATAAAAGCAAAAGGTTGGACAGCAGAGTATCTTGATAGACAAAATAACGGAATTACAGGAAATATAAAAAAATGCGGTGAACCTTTTGACTGCGAAACTTCTGTTTGGGCAACCAAAGAGGAAATTGAAAATTGGTATCCTTATGAACAACACGCCTATTGGATAGACGGAGCCTTAAGATGCTCATACGAATCAAGCAACGAAGAATTATTAAGTAACATAAAAAATATTATATACACATCCTTAAACATTGCCAAAGATAGAAATGGATACATCGGACCACTTAATTTTAAACTTCCAAAAGAAAATGCTACCGAAAAAGCTCTTAAATATTATCATTGGCCACAAGCTGTTTATTTCAGAGCTTTAATGGCAGAATATGAAGTTAACGGAGATAAAAAAATCCTTGATGCATTGATATCGCATTACAAAAATACTCCCCTTCTTTATTCAGGAAGAAATGCTTGTAATATAGAGTGTCTTGCTTGGATTTATAAATTAACCAACGACAGTTTTTTCAAGGATAAAGCGGTTGAAATTTTCGAAAACTACCAAACCGATACAGAACCCGAATTAACGTATAAAAATTTGACCGATGATATACCATTTAATATTCACGGGGTAACCATTTGTGAAACTCTTAAGCTTTATCCTATTATGTATGATATAACCGGTGATAAAAAATATCTTAATATGGGAATAGCAGGTCTTGATAAATTAATTGAGCAATCTCTTATGGTAGATGGTGTCATAAGCAGTGAAGAGTATGTAAGTGGTAATACAGCTATTATGGCGCATGAAACCTGTGATATTGCAGATTTTACATGGGCTTTAGACTATTTCTTTAATGCTACAGGCAACACTAAATATCTGGATATAATTGAACGAATGTGTCTCAATGCCGCCCCTGCCGTAGTTATGCCTGACTTTACAGCACTTCAGTATTTTTCTTCGCCAAATCAGGTTATAGCAAAGGAAAATTCCACCCACTGTCGTTATACAAAAGGCAGTAACACAATGTCATACCTTCCATACGGAAACGCCGCCTGCTGTATCGGAAATGTAAACAGAATAATGCCTAACTACATAAACAAACTATGGCACAAAAATAATATTGGTGATATATATGCAACTCTTTACGGACCTTGTGAATATAACGACGGAGAGTTAAGTATTACCGAAGAAACTCAGTACCCATTCGATTTTAAAATCATATTTACCGTCCAAGCAAAACATCAGACTAAAAGAAAAATAAGTTTTAGAATTCCTGCTTGGGCAGATAGCTTTACCATTGATACAGATGCCAAATACACCGAAGAACATGGATTTATTTGTATTGAAAAAGAATGGAATGGAAAAGAAACAATAACATTAACTTTTTCAGCAAAACCTATTCTTAAAAATTCATCAGAGGGTGGCGCATTTGTAGACTATGGTCCACTGTTGTTTGCCTTTGATATAAAAAAAACAGATGAAACCTTTATAAGTCCCCGCCATAAAGCAACTTTTCTTTCTCACCATATGTATCCTACTGGAAACTGGAATTACGCATTAAGAAAAGACCTAATCCAAAAAAGTGAAATCTCCGTCACAAAAAACGAAAATCAAGGTTACGTTTGGGAAAACCCAAAACTCACAATAAAGCTACCTGCTATTAAAATTAAAAATTGGGAAACTCAAAAAACCAACAGCGTAGAAAGGTATGTATACAGCCCTGACGATTCTGTTATAAACAGTTGCTTTGTATATAAAACAATTTCAGGAGATTTCGAAATGACGCCTCCAATACCGGATAACAAAACAGCAAAAGAAAATGCCTATGGAGAAACAGAAGAAATAATTCTTATTCCCTATGGACTTACAAAGCTTAGAATTTCAGTTTTCCCTGTTATCGAATAGATAAAAAACAGAATCCCTATTTTTTAAAAGCTCTGCGATACAAAAAATCGCAGAGCTTTTGTATTAGCATTTAATATTAACAAGATGACAAATTCCGGGTATTGTTTCCCCCTGAAGAACCGAAGTAGGAGAAAGCAATGCTCCCGTCGCACAGTAAAGAATATTTTTCTGATTTCCCTTTTGCATTTCATCCATTATATAAGAGCTCATCATACTGGCACTACAGCCACAGCCTGAAGCACCTGCATGAACATCCTGCTTCTCTATATCATAAATCATTTTACCAAAGTCATTGTGGTAATCAGAAAGCCTAACCCCCCTTCTCTCACAAAGCTCATATAATAGCTGACTTCCCACCGTTCCCAAATCGCCTGTATAAATCATATCATAGTCCTCAGGCTTTGTATTTGTATCGCATAGAAACTGTAATATGGTAGAGCAAGCAGCAGGGGAAAATGTCAAGAGAACACCATAAATTTTTTGAAATTTATTTACTTACAGCTACTTTTATGTTAGAATTAAAGCATAAAGACTTGGCGGTGAATTATGGAATTACTAAAAGAAAATGAAGATTTTATTTATAATTTTATAAATAACGAATTGCGTTTTTATCCTAGTTGCAATGATAATTTTTTCTTACCATTTTCAATCAATCGACCATTCGTTGTTTATGATATTTCTCAAATAACCGATGAACAAGCAGATTTGCTCTATGAATTAGCACCAACAGCACTTGCCAACTGTCTGCCAAACGGTTATCAACTATATGCAATAGACTGGTTTCATAATTTTATATTATATGATCCCAGAAATCCCGAAAATATGCAAAGTAATGAACCGGCTACACCTCAGTTTAACAAAGATGGTATTGCCTACTTTAACGGCTTCTATCCCGACGGAGACTACTACTTTTTTCTGGATAAATATGGTGCTTTCGGTTATCTGTCTCATCCTTGGCGCGAAGAAGTCTGGATCTACGGTGAACCTCTTATAAAGGAATTTGAAAAAATATATAAACAAATAGGTTTTATACCTAAAGTTAGCATCAAATAGAAAGCGTGTGGCAGTAAACTGTCACACGCTTTAACTTTACGCCGTTTTTTTCTTTTTCGTAGGCTTTTCGGGTTCAATAAGATGCTTGTTAAGTTCAATATACTCAACAACTTGCATATAAGCATCATAAAACTTGAAAACAATCTCGATATCTCCGCCCTCGTGAACGAAAATCTCTTCTATAAGTTCGGTTACTATCGGCCTTGTTAAAGCCTCGATATTACCGTACTTTTTGAAGTGTGATACAAAGTCGTTCTCTTCGGTGATACCGTTTTTGAATTGCTCTGCCGATTTGGTAAGTCCGGCAATTTTTTCGTCAATAACCCTAAGCCTCTCATTAAGACGTTCCTTTAACATTTGATATTCATCCATTGTAATAACACCGCTTTTCCAATCAGGATAAAGGTCAGTAAGTATCGTCACCAATTTTTCCCGTTCAGATACTTGCGTTTTTAGTGCCTTTTGAAGATGGCTCGATTCGCTTTTTCGTTTAGCATTATTATTAATCAAATCTAACATGTCACTCATTGTAACCGCAGTATTAATCATATTTTGAATGGATAAAAAAAC
>JAEIGA010013606.1_pt1 | contig 12385 bp, 8 predicted proteins | sample 9270691 | NCBI WGS metagenome assembly JAEIGA01 (sample SAMN17057246, study PRJNA624740) | gut metagenome | biome: biome; isolation source: fecal sample | host: Bos grunniens | place: China: Xizang | collected 2019
ACAGTTGAGGAGAGTGCGACTCTTGTAGGTATGGTCAACAAGCCGACCCGCTACAATCCTGCAATCAACCCAGACAAGTCTATCGTCAGAAGAAACTTCGTCATATCTCAGATGGAGAAGGCTGATTTCCTGGATGCGCACACCCGTGACTCACTCCAGCAGATTCCGATTCAGCTCTCATACAAGGTACAGGACCATAATGCCGGCCTCGGCCCGTATTTCCGCGATATGCTTCGTCGTACCATGAATGCCAAGGAACCGAAACGCTCTTCATATTATCAGTATGAGGACTATGTGGTGGACTCGTTGCTTTGGGCAGATGATGGCTTCTATGGATGGCTGAACAAGAACAAGAAGGCTGACGGCTCGAAGTATAATCTGGACAGAGACGGACTCAGGATATACACAACCATCAACTACAAGATGCAGAAATATGCGGAAGAGGCGGTTGAGGAACATCTTGGAAAGGACCTTCAGAGAAGTTTCTGGAGAGATCTCAGGTGGAAGAAGAACAAGCCGTTCTCGGATGATGTTCCCGAAGAGATCATTGACCAGCTCATGAAGCAGGCGAGGCGTTGGAGCGACCGATATTATATTATGAAGCAACGTGGAGCATCGGAGGCGGAGATCACGAAGAGCTTCGATCAGAAGACACAGATGCGCGTGTTCTCATGGAACAAGAAGGGTTATATAGATACCGTAATGACTCCGAACGACTCGATCCGCTACTATAAATCACATCTCAGGACAGCCTTCATGGCAATCGAACCGCATACAGGACATATCAAGGCTTATGTCGGTGGTCCGAACTATCGTTATTTCAAGTATGACAACGTCCGTCAGGGCAAGCGTCAGGTCGGTTCGACAATCAAGCCGTTCCTCTACACCCTGGCCATGCAGGAGGGCATGAGTCCTTGTGACAAGGTGGTGAACGTTCCTCAGACCTTCCTGGTTCAGGATACGACATGGACACCTAAGAGTACTGACAAGGATGAATGGATAGGCCAGACCGTGACCCTTAAATGGGGACTGACCAAGAGCTCCAACAATATCTCCGCTTATCTGATGAAGCAGTACGGCCCTCACGCTATGACGGATATGATGCGCAAGATGGGAGTGGGCAGCTATATCGACGAGACATATTCACTTTGTGTGGGATCTGCAGACCTCAATGTGTATGAAATGGTTGCAGCGTACAATACATTCCCTTCAAAGGGAGTATTCATCGAACCGATCTTCGTGACCCGTATTGAGGATAGCAATGGTAACGTGCTGGGTGAGTTCAATAACAAGAAAAGGGAGGCCATCAGTGAATATACGGCCTACCTCATGGCAAATCTCATGCAGGGAGTCGTGAACAGCGGAACAGGTGTCAGACTGCGTTTCAAATATGGACTCAGAGGTGAAATTGCGGGAAAGACAGGAACTACAAACAATCAGTCTGACGGATGGTTCATAGGATATACGCCGTCCCTGACTGCAGGAGTGTGGGTCGGAGCTGAGGACCGCCAGGTGCATTTCGAGTCGCTTTCACTCGGAGGAGGTTCGAACATGGCCCTCCCTATCTGGGGACTTTTCATGCAGAAGGTTCTCGCGGACGGAACACTCGGTGTCTATGAGACAGACCGTTTCGTCGCCCCACCGGGAATCGGTTTGGACCTGAATTGCGACGGTAGCGATGCTGATGCCGAAATGAAGGCCGAGGATGATGACGCATTCTTCTTTGAATAATTGGTAAGAAGAGTAGTGACGGATATAACTATAAAAAGGATACTGAACAGAGCAATGAAATATAATTCAATAGCAGTGATATACGGCAGTGACTCTTCCGAGTGGGAAGTGTCATGCAGAAGCGGAGAGTTTACTGCTTCCCGCATCGACGGATCAAAATATGACATATATGAAATCTTCGCCCGCTTCGGTCAGTGGACTCTTGCGGCATACAGGAAGAAGAACTCCATAAGGATTGTCATCCCGGAGTCTGATCGTCCTCGTATTGACAAGAACGACTTTTCTGTGGTTGTTGCCGGCGAGAAAGTGAAGTTCGACTATGCCTATATCATGCAGCACGGAACTCCTGGTGAAAACGGGCTTATGCAGGGATATCTTGAAATGCTCGGAATTCCGCACAGTGGATGCAATGCATTTGTTGCGGCGATGACCTTTGATAAATTCTCGTGCAAGAGTTACCTCAAGGATGTCGATTTCGTAAAATGTGCCGAAGATATGTTCATCCGCAAGGGTGAGTCCTTGGAAGGACTGGCACAGAAAGCTGTCGACAAACTCGGCTTGCCGATGTTCGTGAAGCCGACCGACGGCGGCAGCAGTTTCGGAGTGACAAAGGTCAAGGCACTGGAGGACTTTCACAAGGCAGTGGAATATGCCTTCTCGGAAGGAAATATGCTGATTGCTGAGTCTGCGGTGGTGGGCCGGGAACTCACTTGTGCGGTATATTATAATGGTAGGGAATATGTAGCTCTTCCTGTGATAGAGATCATAACGGAGAACGAGTTCTTTGACTATGAGGCGAAATATAACGGCCACAGCCGTGAGGTCTGCCCTGCGCAGATTCCGGACAATCTCAGGGATGAGATTCAGGAGGTGTCAAAGAAGATATATGCCCATCTTGGATGCGCCGGACTTGTCCGTGTTGACTATATAGCTTCAGAAGAGGGACTCTATTTCCTTGAGGTGAATACGATCCCGGGAATGACAGCAGCCTCTCTGGTTCCTCAGATGGTGCGTGCAGCCGGTATTGATATGACAGATTTCCTTACCACCGTCATCGAATGTTCTTAAGGGAACTCATAAACCAAGGAATACAGACCATTTCACAGTCCTATCAAGAAACGGAGGCTCGCGAAATGGTCTTCGCTTGTCTTGAGCATATGCTGGGGACCAGACGCCACACTCATATCATAGAACCGTCATATGTGGTTCCTGTGGATAGCGTTCCAAATGTCCTGGATGCCTTCTCCCGCATGGCATCAGGAGAGCCTCTCCAGTATGTGACCGGTCAGGCGTTCTTCTACGGGCGAACTTTCCTTGTGACCCCGGATACTCTCATTCCTCGTCCGGAGACCGAACTCCTCTGCAGGATGGCTGTAGACTCAATGAAGAATGCTGGCAAGTCAGCTCCCCGCGTCCTGGATATGTGCACAGGCAGCGGATGCATAGCATGGACATTGGCTCTCGAACTTCCGCACTCGTCGGTTTTTGCAGTGGATCTTTCTGATGGAGCCCTTGCCGTGGCTTCGTCTCAGAATTTTGCAGAAGAGATGTCGCGTGCAGGAGTGTGTGCGCCGGATTTCTTTAAGGCTGATGTTCTGAAGACTCCTGCTGAATCTGCTCATGCCGGACTGGGATGCACGTTTGACCTTATTGTCAGCAATCCCCCGTACGTAATGGATTCGGAAAAGGCCCTGATGCGTTCAAATGTCCTGGAACATGAACCTCATATGGCACTCTTTGTTCCTGACCATGATCCTCTTGTGTTCTATCGTGCGGTCGCTGCATGGGCATCAGAACTGTTGTCACCGGGTGGAATAGGAATCGTTGAGATAAATGAGGCTCTAGGAGAAGAAACTGCTGGGGTATTCCGTTCTGCGGGCTTCTGTGATGTAAAGGTGGAGAAAGACCTTTATGAGAAAGACCGTTTCGTGTGTTTTTCCAAGCATCACTGATGAAAATTTAGCAGAAAACCTTAGGTTTTTCGATAAAATTTAGAAATAAAACCGCCGATAGACATTGTTCTGTGGGCGATTTTTGTAAATAGCCGTATACTTTTGGGGTATACGGCTATTTGTCTGGAACTTTGCATCCGTAAAATATGAAAAGACATGAAGACGATTGGAAAGACAGGTATGATTATGCTTTTTACAGCAGCTGCAATGTGCTCCTGCGAGATCATTGACAATGACATGGACAAGCATGTTGACAACAAGATGGACAGCTCATGTGTGTCTTTGAAGGAGGTGGCCTCCATTCTGGCTGCAGTACCGTTGCAGAATGTCCATATGAACGAAGTGTACACGGCTGTCAGGTCATCTTCCTGTAATGGATATGATGAGGAATATACGATGAAGAACCTTTTTGAAAGGCCCGGAGCAGGAGTGGGAGATAAGGTCACCAAGGGGGCTTCCATAGCCACCCCGTTGCGTGATCTCATAGAAGCGCATGTGCGCTCCGGTGCTTTCACTAAGGCATCTTCTTCCGTGACGGATCCGGATGCATTCCTTTCCGGTCTGACCTCGTCGGATATTCAGATATACTGGCCTTATTCGGAAGGCTGGGGCGGAGATGATATGCCGGTAATTACTTTTGATCCGGAGAACGGCGCAGAAACGAATATAGGATATAAACTTGTTTTGAAAGATGATGGAACCCGCCAAGTGGAGGAGGTGGTAGTGACTGAGGAGATGGCGGAAAGCAGACCTGTTTGGGTTGTGAACAGGAATTCCGATGCGGAGTATACTTCGCTTGAGATGTTGAGAAGGGAAGATCCGGCATGGGGCGAGGGAGGCGGCGCCATCATCATTGACCCTCAGCGGACAAAGGCAGTCAAAGGGGAAAATAACGTGAGGTCCCTTGTCTTGAAGGATTTCACTATGAAGCGGAATTATGACTCCTGGTTCGCCGGGGCATCAGAATTCTTCGTGAAAGTGGGAGCGGTGGAAGACTTTACTGCTTCAACCGAAGCAGAACTGAAACTGTATAGTCCGACTGTGACAGACTTCATGATAGTTGTCCGGAGAAGTCAGATTGGCAGGTCTCAGCCTTTCAATGCGGTTCTTGTCTCAGACTGGACAGACCAGATGGTAAACTGTGCCTTCATGATAACTGAGGACGATGGAGGTACCCGCACGGAATGGAACTGCACAGCGCTTGTCAGGATATCGTCAAAGAGTTATGGTGTCGAGGTCAAGTTGCCGTTCAATTCCCGAGATGACATCGTATGGCGTGGTCAACTCGCAAGCAAATGGCTTGAAGCCACCAGCAACATGGTGGGGCATTTCGGAGATGTGGACCTGACTTTCGAAGTGGTGGAATATTAGGCCTCGGTGACGGTCATTTCGCAGCGGGCGCAGTCGAAGTGGAGAGCGAAACGCTGGCCGTTGTTGAGAAGGAAGAGCGGGCCTGTTTTGGGAGCCTTATGATGTACGGGACACATGCCGAGTTCGTGCCTGATGCAGTAGCGGGTGCGCATGAGTTCCGCGCCTGAGAGATGAGTCAACTCATATGCCTGCTCCACACTTTCGGCCCCTGATGCCTTATATGTTTTCGTTGAGAGACTGTTGGAAACATTGCTTTTATAAGAGACATTCTTCTGGGATAACATGACTTTACCCTCTGATCTGATCTCCCTCAGAAGGATGTCTTTCTTGTTGCACGGCACTTCATCCAGCATCGATGCCAGCTGCCTTCTGATTCCGTTTAGAGCGGATGCTGTCATGAAAGGGAGATCTCCTTCGTGTGGCATTCCTGCAAGATTGAATCTATATATCCCCGATGATTTGCCGATCTGGCTCCGGATCATTTCTGCCATCCTTTCGCGATTTGACGCGGTCTGGCTGCCGGCGTCTGAGTTAAAGGAAATCCTCCTTCCGTCTTCGCTTACTGCTGTCGCAAGAACCTTCCATAATCCGTTGTCTTCAGTGAATGAAAGATGTACATCCACCCCGATTTCGCGTGTGCAGACCTGTCTTTCCAACTCTTTTTCGAAGGATGCACTTATGTTTCTGAACAACGTGGCTCCGACATGAAGTGATGACATGCCTTTGCACCGGATTGTGTCCCCCTGGCAGACATCCCCTCGGAATCCGCATACACTTCCGTCTTTTGAAACGAATGAGAAACCGTCACCATTGCTGAGTTCCACTCCCTTGCGGAATGTCTTGACGGTGATCATGCTCTTGTCTCTGTTAAGAGAAACCACCTTGCCGATTTCTTCTCCCCTGGATTTGGCGGCATCCATTGCTGCCCATCGTCCTCGTCTTCCGTCAAGGTAAAGTTCTGTATATCCTCTGTTGAAGGTCTTGGCTGTGTCGGGTGTGAAGCCTCCGTAAACCTTTCCGAAAGCCCCTCTTTCATAATCTTCCGAGCGTCGTGAGATAATCTTGTCCAGTGTGAGGGAGTAGTCCCTTACCACATTCTTGACATATGACTCATTCTTGAGTCTTCCCTCGATCTTGAATGAAGTGATTCCGGCATCTGCCAGTTCTTCAATCCTGTTTTTCAGGTTGTAGTCCTTGAGCGAAAGCAGAGCCTTATCGCGAACCAGCACCTTTCCATTTGCATCGACCAGATCATATCTCGAGCGGCAGGCCTGTATGCAAGCTCCTCTGTTGGCACTTCTTCCCGATATGTGCTCGGAAAGATAGCACTGGCCGCTGTAGCACACACAGAGGGCTCCATGCACAAAGAACTCCAGTTCGCAACTTACAGCAGCACGTATGGCCCTTATCTCTTCAAGCGAAAGTTCTCTTTCCAGGATGATTCTGGAGAATCCTAGGCTTTCCAGCCATGCGGCATGTTCCGGAGTACGTATGGCGCACTGAGTGGATGCGTGGAGAGGTATGCGGATGTCCTTCCTGATGTCTCCTATCCCGTTTCGAGCCATTTCCACTATGGCCATATCCTGAACTATGATTGCATCTGCTCCTGCCTCCTGGACCGCCAGCATCTGCTCATATGCGGCCTGAAGCTCGGTGTCGTAGAGGATTGTGTTGAGGGTCACGAATATGCGTGCTCCATATCTGTGGGCATGTTGACAAAGCTGACGGATATCTTCGATTTCATTTCCTGCAGCCTGTCTTGCTCCGAACTGCGGCCCGGCTATATACACAGCATCGGCACCGCAGTCGATTGCTGCGATGCCGATATGTAGGTCTCTTGCCGGGGCAAGCAGTTCGAGCTGTCTCATTCCTGATTAGAGGTTCTTGAGCTGCTCCTGTGCTGCTGCACCGAACTGAGGGTCTGTAGAAGCCTTCTGATAGTACTCCTTGGCCTTCTCCTTGTTGCCGCCCTGCTGATAGAGAGCAGCGATTGTATAAGCGACTCCACCTGCATCCTTTGCATTTGGTGAGAGTGTGAGGTACTTCTCATAGAAAGCGATAACCTCGTCATTCTTGCCGAGCTTCTGAGCTGCGCTTGCTGCAATCTTATATGCGTTTGCATTCTCAAGGTACTCGTTTGACTTTGCGCAGAGATCGATAGCTTCCTGGCTGTTGCCGCCCTTTACTGCTGCCTGAGCCTTCTTGAGGAAGATTGTAGAGAGCTGCTTGTTGGCTGTCTTGGCCTGGCCGTTTGCAGCTGCCTGCTCGAAAGCTGCGACAGCCTCATCAATCTTGCCTGTTGCGTTGTATGCCTGACCAAGTCTGAGCATTGCATTTCCGTTTGCCGGCTCAAGCTCTACGACTTTTGCATATGCTGCGATTGCAGTAGCCATATCCTTAGCCTTGAGGGCTGTATTACCCTGCTGCATATATACCTGAGGGATGAACTCTGCAGCCTCTGCTGCGATTTCTGCATTCTCATACTTGTTGGCAGCCGCGATTGTAGCATCAAGCTGTGCGAGGGCCTCAGTGAAATTGTTGTCCTTGATGTAACCCTTTGCTGTTGAGAACATTACCTGTGGGATAATGCCTTTGCAGTTCGCTACGAGGTCAGCAGCCTCCTCTCCAAGTCCTTCACCCATTTCGAGAGCAGTCTGGAAATATGTGAGGGCAGCTGCGTTGTTGCCGTTCTGCAGCTCCATAGCTCCGTTGTTATAATTCTCAGTCGCCTGATTAAGATCCTGTGCAGACGCCACACCCGCAGTCATCACTACTGCGGCAATCAAAAAGAAAATCTTCTTCATACTGCGTTTATTTTTGTTTGATATTAATAATCTTAAAAAGCCTAAGTCGCAAAAATAGGAAAATTTTGTCGTATTTTTGCAAACTCGAATGAAATGACGATGAAAAAAACATATAAAAGTATATTAGTCCGCATGTTTGCGGTGGTCTTCATGCAACTGGCAATGATGCCGGCCTTTGCTCAAGACCTGCCTCTCATGCCTTCTGACCCGGCGGTTTCGGCCGGGGTGCTGCCTAATGGAATGACATACTATCTGGTGACCAATCCAACCACAAAAGGTACTGCAGATTTTGCTCTGATTCAGAGGACCGGATATCAGACGGGTTCAGACAGCGAAGGTGAGCAAGCTTTTCATGTGGCTCAAGATGCAATTACCAGGCTTCCAAGACTGTCTTCTTCCCCACAGGTGTTCCTTGCTGCTCATGGAGTGGCTCCAGGAAAGGACGGGTTTGTCAAGGTGTCGGAAAATGCCACTCTATACCATTTCGGCGAGGTAATGGTCTCAAAGGGAGAGGAGGTTGTGGATTCCACTCTGCTTGTCCTGCTTGATATAGCCGACAGGGGAACTCGTGAGGATGATCCTTTTCTCTGCAAGTGGTATGCTCCGGCAGATCAGGCAGTGATAGTCTCAGGAGATATAAATGCCTCGTCGCTTGCAGCTAAATTAAAGTCAATGTCCTATATGACTCCGTTCAGGGAATCGCAGCAAAGGGCTGAGTATCAGTGGCAGGAGTCAGAGGAACCGGTTTTTGATACATCTCCATATATCACAAGAAAATTGGCCACCGTATCTGCAACCTGGACTTTCCCGAGAACGCCGAAGGAATATATGAATACAGTTCAGCCGGCAATATATGAGATGTTTGTGTCGGAGATCGGAATCATAGCCAAGGAAAGACTAGACAGAATTCTTGAGGAAAGGAAATTGCCTGCGACGGACGTCTCCTTCCAGCACATAACCAGCGTTCGGTCTTTGGGAGACGAATTATTCACCATCAGTGTCTCCGTAGCTCCCGAATATGCAGGAGAAGCTGTGGAAATCCTGGCATCAGTGATGTCCTCCATAGATGCCGGTACAGTCACGGCCCATGAACTGGAGATGGCAAAGAATAAATATCTTTCCGGTCTGGAAAAGCAGGCGGCCGAGCCATTCAAAAGGAATTCGGATTATGTGGAGCGATGTGCTTCTGCCTTTCTGTATAATTCTCCGCTTTCTTCGAAAAAGGAGATTGCTGTTTTTCTCAGTTCCCGGGATCTGAATATCAATACCGAACTTTCTCATTTCAATAATATCGCATCGGCTCTGCTGGACAGCAGACGGAACCTTACTGTGGAGTGTCGTGTGGGAGGAGGATATGAATTAGGCTCTGCCGATCTTGAGTCTGCTTTCACGGATGCATGGTCGAACCATACTTCGTTCGGCCCTTGCCCGTCTCCGCTGGACAGCATGCCTCTTCCTGCGTCTGCAATGCCTGTCAAACTGAAATCCACCAAGAAGGAGCCTCTGTCCGGAGGAACGATGTGGACTTTTGCCAACGGTTTCAAGGTTGTCTATAAAAGGCAGGAAAGCGGCAGGAGGATGCACTATATGCTTGCAATGAACGGAGGATATGGCAACATCTCTGACCTTGCTCAGGGAGAAGGAGCCTATATGACCGATTATATGCGTCTTTGCAGGGTGTCGGGGATGACGGGAGAGGAGTTTGCCAATGCTCTGGAGAGAGAAGATATAACCATGGATATGGCTGTGAATCTGTCCAATGTGATGGTCAGTGGCTCGGCTCCTGACAGGAAACTGGACCTCTTGATGCGTTCGCTTCTAGGTCTGATGAACGAAAGAGAACATGATCCGCAGGCATATGAATATTATGTTTCATGTCTGGATGTGGAGAATGAACATCTGAAAGGAAGTGTGCATGACAGAATCGTGGCGATAGACAGTCTGATGTGCCCGGACTACAAGTATTCATCATTGAAGACCCCGGGCAAGCTTACTCCAGATTTCCCGTCCAAGGCAGATGCATTCCTGAAACATCAGTCGGAAAAGATGAACGATGGTCTTCTTGTGCTTGTCGGAAATATAGAGGAGACCAGACTCAGGAAGTTTCTGCAGAACTATGTTGGAGGTTTTGTGACCACCGAGAGGACATTTCCGAGGACGGTGGTGCACTATCAGCCAGTGGCGGGGGCATCCACTTATGTCAGAGAAGGGACTTTGAACAGTGTGGATATGACCTTGTCTGCCCGCATGTCCCTTACGGCTGAAAATTATATGGCTTCTCAGATTGCTGCGGGAATTCTCAAGGAGACGGTCTCAGCTGCACTGGATGGAACAGGAATGTATCTGAGGCTGGCTCATAATTGCCGCATATATCCTCAGGAAAGGTTCAATGTCATGATAAGCATAGAGGAGGCATCTGCTGAAGGATTTTCCAAGGAAGCTCATCTGACAGGTGCCGTAGAGGCCTTGAAGATTCTTCGTGAAGTGATTTCCGGGCTGCCGGATCTTGAGGTCAGTGAGGAAGATGTGACCAAGTACAAAGCTGTTTTGAAGGGCCGTCTGGCTCTTGCGATGAATCAGCCGCAATCTTGGACCCGTGCCGTAGCCATGAGATACATGGACGGCAAGAATTTTACCACCGGATATGAGGCCAGGATAGATGCTGTCACGGTGGATAAGGTCAAGGCCATTCTCGCCTCCCTTGCGTCTGCCAGCAGAGTTGAATATATAATCAAAAAATAAATATGTATCACGGAACTATAATTCAGATTGACGACTGCCTCATTTCTGAGGAAATCCTGACGGAGTATTTTGCATGTGACTATGAAAAGTGCAAGGGATGCTGCTGTGTCATTGGCGACAGCGGTGCTCCACTTGAGGAATGCGAGGCCGAGGCCATAGAGAAGAACTACAAGATCTTTTCTCCTCTCATGTCGGATCAGGGCCGTCTGGCTGTGGCTGACAAGGGATTCTTCGAAATAGATATGGATGGGGACATGGTGACACCTCTTGTGCTAGGAAGTGAAGAATGTGCATATACTCTCTTTGATGAGGAGGGCAACTGCTTCTGCTCCATGGAACGTTGCTGGTTCCAGGGTAAGGGAGACTTCCGCAAGCCGATCTCATGCTGGCTATATCCGATCCGCATCACCCAGCTCAGCAACGGAACAAGAGCGTTGAACCTCCACCGCTGGCATATCTGCCAGGATGCCTTTGCCAAAGGGAAAAAAGAAAAGGTCCGCGTGTATGAATTCCTACGCGAACCTATCGAACGTTATTTCGGTGAAGATTTCTACGAAGCTCTGAGTGAGGCAGCCAAAAGACTCAATGCAGATTCGTAGTCGGGATTTGCAGATTTATTCTTCGTTTTGGGTCTGGAAACGGTGCTCGAATCCGTTGGCCAGTCTGAGTACGTCCTTCCGGAGGCCTTCCATAGTATAGCCTTCCGGGTGTCGTGTCAGGACGATACGGTCCTCGTACATCTTGGAGATCTTTCCGCCGATACCTTTGATCCTGAATGTCATCTGCTCTGGTGATTCCGATTCCAGTTCGTATCTGCGGTCGTTGAAGAAGTTGATGACCTCATCCCTGATCTCGTTCAGGTCCTTGCTCACGGGGATGTCGCGGATGATGAAGCCCAGTTTCGGATATACCGCAGACACTAATGCAAAGAATACGGCAATCTTCCACAACGCCTCGGTCCCTCCGTTGAAGATGGAGTCGATATTGCCTTCGACTGCTCCGATCAGCACAAGTGCCGTCACTATGACGGTTGTGAGAAGAGAGAAATAGATGAAGTATTTGATAGCTCTGACAAAGTATTTCATGGCGTTTGATTTGCTATGGTTGATCAGACAAATATAATGAAAATCCGATATTTTCGCATATATTTGCGAATCTTATAGATAAAGAATGTTTAACCGTCATTTCGAGTGCCTGAAGGGCATCGGATGATCTAAAAAATGTTTATGGAACAGAATACACTCAAGAATGTGATGATCGCCCTCATAGCTGTGGCTGTGCTTCTTGCCGGTGCACTTGCATATGTGTGGTACCAGCAGTCATCCCTTGTAAAGGAGCTCACTCTGGACAAGGAGAACCTCACTCAGGAGATGATAGCTCTTCAGAACGACTATGCATCCCTGTCGTCTGACTATGATACGATCAACTCACAGCTCGACTCCTCTCGCGAAGAGGTCTCTCAGCTGATCGAGAGGATAAAGAAGACCGAGGCGACAAACCGCAGCAAGATCCGTCAATATGAACGTGAACTCGGAACTCTCCGCAGCATCATGAAGAATTATATCGTTCAGATCGATTCCCTCAACACCCTCAACAAGAAGCTCACCGCAGATGCTGCCGCTGCACGTCGTGAGGCAGCTGAAAGCCGTCGTCAGAGTGAGGCTCTCAAAAAGGATGTGGAGAATCTTTCCGGCCAGGTGGCTGCCGGCTCTGTAATCAAGGCTCGCGGCATAAGGATGGAGGCATATAACTCTTCAGACAAAGTGACCGACAGAAGCAGTCGTG